>ERZ773168.1137-NODE-1137-length-23808-cov-59.268135_pt1 | contig 23808 bp, 25 predicted proteins | sample MGYA00511261_ERZ773168 | MGnify/ENA primary metagenome ERZ773168 (study PRJEB29015, sample SAMEA2737855) | human gut metagenome | biome: human gut; feature: human-associated habitat; material: faeces | place: China | collected 2012 ... | reverse complement strand
ACCATGAACTCAACAGAAGATTCCGTCGGGGTGGAGAGCATCCTTTCCGATATCTGCTCAATGCTATGTAGATCGCCTTTTGTGTGCTTGGCGAGAGCAGGGGGCTGACTGTTCAGCACCCGAAGATTTTGAAACTGCTGAGAGAGCAGTTCTTTTGCAGCAGCAAGGACATCCTCCTGCGGAGGAGCCGTAAGGTATTTTCGGAATGACTTATACCCAATGAAGCCAAAGCTGTATTGCAGACACACTGACACTTGCCGCATTTCATATTTGGACAGGTGCCCAAGGTAGCTTAACACTCTGGATTTATCTGCGGGGCGCGGACTTTCGCAGATTGCCATGGACGGGGCGCTCAAAAAGCGGTTGTGTAGAACAAAGTGTGTCGGCATATACCGTTTTTTGATCTGTGTTGTCAACGGAACGACCAGAAGAACATTGGAATAAAAATTGCCGTCATCGTTCTGGACAACGATGGCAGGTCGGACACCGCCTTGCTCGGAACCGCTGTAAGGGTTCAAGTCCATCATGTAGACATCGCCGCGCTTGTACATCCAGTTTGCGGGCATGGGCGGATACTCTTTCTCTTTTTTGCCTCGTGTTGCCAATTTGGATTTCTCCTCTCTTTCTGTATATGTAACAGTGGGCTGCTCGCACAGCCCACCCTACTATTTCAAACAGCAAAATGCTGTGATTTATAGTTCTATGCCTTTCCGTACTTGTCCCCGACACCCCCGGAAAACGAAAACTCTGTTTTCGTGTGGGAAATCTTTCAGCCGTCCGGCAGCGTACCGAATCCATAGGGTTCTCACCTCTCCGTGGTTCTCACCGAGCTGCCCGAAGGCAGAAGTATCATTATTCTGTGATGAATCGTAGCTATGGAGAAGCTGTCATCCATTTACCGTCAACCTACCGCTCATTCCCTCAGTGGGAGATCATCGCATTTGTTACGGACGTGGCTCATCATCACAGGAACGTGACTGAAGAATGCGTATTCAATTTTCAAGGGACGGGATAGCTTAAAGGCCGCTTTGGAAGCTTGCCGAAGCTATGGCCGTATTGTAACCGATGCGGAACGAAATGAACAGGAACTCAGAGTTCACAATTTTTGAGGAAAATAGGAAGCATCGTTCCTGTTTCTCGATGAGCCGTTAAAAATATATTTCTTGACTTTGTGCAAGAAATGAAGTATTATACTCGTAAGAAACTAACTTATGAGTATATAAAAATCATAAATGCACTTTGGGGGAGGGAAAGAAATGAGCCGATTTTACTGTCGCAAAGAGGAACTTCGGAAGTTAAATAAACGATATGAGGACGGAAAATTTGAGTGCGTTGTCATTTACGGCAGACGCCGTGTTGGTAAAACTGCGCTGATCAATGAATTCTGCAAGGATAAACCGACCATTTTCTTCTCTGCGCTGAATACGACCGGAAAAGAAAATCTGGAAGCCCTGTCCAAGGCAATCATGAGTTTTGAACGACCCAATGCAGAATCATCACCGGAATTTACAACCTATGATGCAGCATTGGACGAACTGACAGCTCTCTCCAAAGAGCAGAGAATCGTATTTGTGATTGATGAGTACCCTTATCTAGCAAAGGCTAAACCAGCCATTTCTGCAATGCTTCAGCATATCATCGATCATAAATGGACGGATTCCCAAATGTATCTGATTCTGTGCGGCTCTTCCATGAGCTTTATGGAGAGTCAAGTCTTGGGCAAAGAAAGCCCTCTGTATGGACGCAGAACAGCGCAATTTAAGATCACGCCGCTGGATTATAAGGAAACTGCGGTGTTCCATCCGAATCTGCCAGAGGATGATAACGCACTGATTTATGGCATCACAGGCGGCGTTCCGCATTATATCAACAAATTGGATGTTCGGGACAGCGTAGATGAAGCACTGCTGGAAAACTTATTTGACCGTTCCAGCTATCTCTATGAGGAACCGGCCAACCTGTTAAAACAGGAACTGCGCGAACCGGCAATTTATAATGCAATCATTAAGGCAATCGCAGAGGGGGCTTCCCGCCTGAATGATATCACCACAAAAGTGGGTGAAGAGAACTCCGTGGTGGCAAAATACCTCAAGACGTTGATAGACCTTGGAATCGTTAAGAAAGAAACACCGATCACTGAGAAACCGGGCAAAAAAACGATCTATCTTCTGGCGGATAATTTTTTCCGATTCTGGTACCGCTTTGTGCCGGTCAATGCAAGTGCCATTGATTCGGGGCGGATCGCAAAGACATATCCTCATGCAGTGAAACAGTATTTTCCGGACTATATGGGTCTGATTTTTGAGAAGATGTGCCAAGACTACTTGCTCTATTATGCGGATGATCTTCCCATCGAGTTGAGCGAGATCGGGCAGTGGTGGGGAACCGACCCCAAAAAGAAGAAGCAGATACAAATCGACATTGTCGGAACGCCGATTGAGGGCAATGATTATATCATCGGTTCGTGCAAATACCGCAATGAAAAAATTGGTTTGGATGAACTGGAACTGATTCGGGAATATGCAACAGTCTTCGGGAAAGAAACGAACTACCACTACTATATTTTCTCGAAAGGTGGATTCACGGACGGTCTGCTTCAGGCGCAGGAACGCGGAGAAGTACAGCTGCTTACTCTTTCTGATATTTTTGAATAACGAGAAAAACGCTCGTGCCGGTGTGAAATCGACAGGAGCGTTTCTTGCTAAACGGTTATATGAAGCCTTTGATTTTTTCAAGATGATCTATAGCGGCTTGCAGTTCATTTTGAAACTGAACCTTAGAAGAATCTCGGCCCAGAAGAAGATAATCCATACTGACATGGAAGTATTCCGCAATATCGATCAGGACCTTTACAGAACCGTTGGAACTTCCCCTTTCAAGATCGCCGAGATGACGATATGAAATGCCAAGCCTTTCGGCAAGTTTTTCTTGGGTCAACTTTGCGTTTGTACGCAAAGTGAAAATACGGTTGCCAATAGCATTCGGATCAAAACTCATGTGTAACCTCCAGATTTTCGACAAATCGTGAAAAATCGCAAATTTGGAGTTGCTAAGGATACCGTGCGGCCAGTTCCAACCACGAAGAACGGGCAAAAAGAAACATGAAGCGTCCTTTCCTGCGCCCGACTTGAAAGGACAAAGTTTATCGGAAATTGAAAAGAGGCCGATGTTAAAAACACCGACCTCTTTTATGGAAAGTACGTCTCTGCAGCAAAAGCAGGCCCATCATTCATAGAAAAAGGAAAGGTGTTGTTTAATCAACGAACTTTTTCAAATTGAAAAAATAGTCGATAACCCTTTGCCCAGCTTCTAGAATGGGGCATGTAATTCAAATTGTGGATGCTACGGTTTCAATAAAAAAGGGGCTAGTCGCTGCGTGTTGCTTACGCAGTGACTAGCCCCAATTGGCTCTTTGTCGGATCCGATTATCCGACAGCAGTTTCTTTATGTTCATCATGGATTTTGACGATCTTCTTTTCAACTTCATAGACTTTAAGCAGGCCATCGGTTTGAAGCTTTACTTCAGCGCTGTTTCCATGGTCAGTAATTTTGTGAATTGCTTGGATGACACGGAGGTCGTTGCTGGTAATGTGAGGACATTTCTTTTTAGAATTCATGGTAGTAAGCTCCCTTCTCGATGCTTTTTTACGACGCTTTTTACGAAGATACGAAAAGTATGTCCTTTTCGGACTTATATCATATCACGATAACTGTGACGTGTAAATCGCTATAATAACTAATGATGTTTGGTGGAAATATTACAACAAGCACAAAGATTGGTAAAATTTCAATTTAATCTTCCCAAGTCGTAGGAAATGTGATAAACTACCCCTTAGTGTGCTTGAATACAACGTTGTCTATATGAATAAACGTTGCCCCCAAAAGGTCAAAACGATCAAATTGTGAAGATCGTTGTTCACCTTGATGAAAAATTGTCATCTGAAATCTTGACATAATGGAGATTGAGCATATCTTATTACAACGAAAAAAGGCATCAGAGTCCTCCACTCCTCATGGAAGACTCTGATGCCTTTTTTTGTTACACCAAAAAGAAGCTTTAGTGGATCTCCTGCTCTAACTCATCAAATAGGGGGCCGGAAAAGAATTCTGCCAGTGTAATATCAAGCCCATCACAGAGTTTTTTAACGGTAACAACGGCTATGCTCTGCCGGGACGAGTCAAACATACTGTACACCGTAGATGGTGTTACACCGGCGCGGGTCGCCAATTCGTTGGGACATATCCCCCGTTGATCGCAGAGCTGTTCAAAGCGTTTGGCAACGGCATCTTTTACAGTCATGATAAAGTTCACCTCAATATGATGGCACAGAAGTTCGTGCAGTTTTGTATACGCAGCTGCGTATACTGCAAAAGTATTTTATGATATGGCCATTACGCGGCTGCGTAATGATGAGTAAAGATTTTTTTAACAAAAAAGTATCCTCCACATGGAAAACGAAAGACCATGTGCAAAATCCGGCGTTATTCCGTTTGATTTGGCATTTTTCCACCCCTCATAGACACCTGATAGGAGAATATCCGGTTCATCTCCCGGCGCTTTCGGCTCAGGTCAGAGTGCACATAACGCTGCAAGGTGATGTTAGCGTTAGCGTGTCCTAACAATTCGCTGAGGGTCTTTACATCGCACCCCGCCTGCAGACAGGTCGTCGCAAAGGTATGGCGTAGCGCGTGCGGACGTACTTGCCGGACAGTTGCCTGCTTCAGATATGCCTTGATGCTTTTCCGGTAGCAGCGGGGTTCTGTGGGTTTGGACTCGTTGCCAGACAGAAACCATGTGGAATTACTGGCGTTTCCGCGCAGCTTTTTCAGCATAATAAGCAGCTGTTTCGGGATTGGTATTTCCCGGCGGGAGGTGCGGGTCTTGGGCGTTTGGATGACCACCTTTGTATGTCCGTTTCCACAGGAAATTCGGCAGACCGTCCGGTTGATCTTCAGCGTGCCAAATTTCAAGTCAAAATCGCCCCATTGCAGGCCGCAAATCTCACCAATGCGCAGACCTAATTCAAGCCCCAATAATAGCCCAATCTTGCGTGCTGTTGGATTCTCCTGCACATATTGATAAAGCCTTTGCTGTTCCACCGGGGAAAGAGGTACGGGTGTTTTATCGATTGCTTTTGGCAGCGCTACTTCCAGTTCCATCGGACGGATCAGGCGTAAATGCGCGGCATATTTGCAGATGCGGCGCAGCATCGAGAGACATTCCCGGGCAGATGAGTTTCCCAGCGGCTTGTGTGCGGCATCCGTAGGCGCGATGCTCTGCTGCATGGCCTGTTCCAGAAAGCTCTCGTCAAGGGATGCAACGGACACTTTGCCCAAAACAGGAAGAAGATACTTGTGCAGTGTGTACGAATAATGCGCATAGGTAGATTCTTTTATGCTGTTCCGCAGGGAGTGAAGCCACACCTCGGCCAACGCTTCAAAGGTCAGGTCGGTTCTTTTCAGGTTGTAGAAGCCCGCCTCTGCTTTTTTCTGGATCAGTACCCGTTTGACCTCTGTATAGGCTGTGCCGTAGACGTAGCCCCACTGGATCTTCCCCTCCGGCGTGCGCGCCTTGATGTACCGGCCTTCCCACCGACCATCCTTGCGTTTGTGAATGTTTTCTCCCCGTCGTGCCATTTTGTTTCCTCCTACGGCTTGGACACCCATTTGACCACTTATTTTGTCCACCTTCGTTTTTAGCTAGATTTTTCATGCAGAACTGGGCAATGTGCAAAAAAGTATCGGCTTCTGCGCGGTTTTTTCTAAGGTCAGGTGGGATACATTTGTATGGTTTTCTATTGATTCCCAGATATAACCATGATAAAATAATAGAAGAATTCAAACAATGATGTCGAAAGATTGGTATCCTCCATTTTCCATGTGAAGGATACCCCTTTATTGCGGAAAGGGGTGAACAAGGTGGCACTGCGTCTGTTTGAGCACAACGAGAAAGCATATCATGCGGCAGTCCGGATGATGGACCAGTATGGCAAAGCTGCCATTGTCCATCCCACCGGCACCGGAAAGAGCTACATTGCGTTCAAGCTGATCGAGGACAACCCGGAGAAGGTCGTGATCTGGCTTTCTCCCAGTGAATACATTTTCAAAACCCAGTTGGAAAGCTTGAAAAAGAACGACCCGGGCTTTCCATTGTCAAATGTTCACTTTTATACCTATGCCAAACTGATGTGCTGTACACAGGCGCAGCTGGAGAAAATTGCAGCGCAGAAGCCTGCCTATATTATACTCGATGAATTCCACCGTGCCGGTGCGGAATGCTGGGGCGAAAGCACGGTGGCTTTATTAAAGTTATGCCCGGAGGCAAAGCTTCTGGGGCTGACGGCAACAAACATCCGGTATCTGGATAATAACCGTGACATGGCCGAAGAGCTCTTTGATGGGCATACGGCGAGCGACATGACCCTTGGCGAAGCAGTCGTCAGGGGCATTTTGCCTGCCCCGAAATATGTAACTACGGTCTACCAGTACCAGAAAGCCCTTGCAAAGTATCAGGCGCGGGTGGATAACCTGCGGACACCGGGCATTCAGGACGCCAACCAAAAATATCTGGATGCGCTGCGCCGGGCACTGGAGCAGGCGGACGGTCTGGACAGGGTCTTTGCCCATCATATCACAAACAAATCTGGCAAGTACATTGTGTTCTGCGCCAACAAGGAGCACATGGACGAGATGGTATCCCATGTGCCGGAGTGGTTCGCCGGGGTCAACCCAGATGTGGTGGTGTACGAAGCCTACTCGGATGACCCGAATACGGACAAGGCGTTTGCGGACTTCAAAATGGACACAAGCGACCGTCTGAAGCTGCTGTTCTGCATCGACATGCTCAACGAGGGCGTCCATGTGGAGGGCATTTCCGGCGTCATTTTGTTCCGTCCAACGATTTCGCCCATTATCTACAAGCAGCAGATAGGGCGTGCCCTGACCGCTGGGGATAATACAACGCCGCTTATCCTAGATGTTGTCAACAATTTCGAGGGCTTGACCAGTATTTCCGGTTTGCAAGGCGAGATGCAGGAGGCGGTCCACCGGCTCTATGCCAACGGTGAGGGCGATAGGATCGTCACCGAGCGATTCGAGGTCATCGAGCAGGTGCATGACTGCCGGGTGCTGTTCGAGCAGCTGCAGGCGAGCCTTTCGTCCGGTTGGGAGCACTACTTCTCCGAGGCAAGCATCTACTATGCGGAACACGGCAACCTGAATGTCCCGAAACTGTATACCACGCCCGGCGGTCTGAGCCTTGGCGTGTGGCTGGTCACTCAGCGTCGTGTGCGCGAGGGACAAATTCAAGGCATCCTGACCGAACAACAGATTCAACGGCTGGACAGCATCGGCATGGTCTGGGGCAACCGGAAGGAAATTGCGTGGCAGCACGGATTTGAGGTCGCAAAGAAATACCACGACACCTACGGAAACCTGATGGTGCCCGGAAAGTATGTGGATCCGGACGGCTATCCCTTAGGACAGTGGATCATCAAGACTCGGCAGCAAAAGCTGAACGGCCGACTGAAGGAAGAACGCATCGCACAGCTTGATGAGATCGGCATGGTGTGGAACATTTTCGATGCCAAGTGGGAAAAGGCTTATGCGCTGGCTGCGGCTTATTATGAGGAAAACGGCAACCTGAATATCCCACGTTCCTATGTGACAGCGGCTGGCGAACGGCTGGGACAATGGGTCGAAAGCCAGCAATGGGCGTACCCGAAAGGAAAACTGACGGAGGAACAGGTCGAGCGGCTCAGCCGGATCGGGATGTACTGGGGCAATCGCAATGACCGCAAGTGGAACGAGGGGTATCAGGAGGCAAAGCGCTATTTTGATGCCCACGGCGACCTGAACGTCCCAGCAGAATATGTGTCACCGGGCGGTTACAACCTCGGAAATTGGGTCAAACGGCAGCGGTATACCCGCCAGAATCCTGAAAAAAGCGGCGCTGTTTTGACAGAGGAACGGATCGCAAAGCTGGATGCCATCGGGATGCGGTGGGGGAAAGCGGATTCGAGGCTGCGCCGGTTAGAACTGTCACAAGAGTCCAAGAGGAAAAGTGAAAATCTGAATGTTTCGGCTAAGCACAAAACGGGGGAAGAAATCGGTTTGTGTAGTTAATAGCTCGACCCCAAACAGTTGCTGTAATGTGGGTCGGAGAATTTGAGTGAGTCGTAAAAAATCTAAAGGAGTTATTGGAGAGGATTATGTCAAAGTTTCAGCATGATGTGATGTTGCGGGTCGTGAAGATACTGAATGTTCTGATGATCGAGCTGCCGTTTGCGGCCTGCTGGTTCCTGTACTATTCGCACCAGACCTATGCCAATCTGGCATGGAAGGGTCATTTTGCGATATTAGGTCTGTTTTTTATCCTGTACATTGCACTGGGCAAGGTCTACGATGCGTTCTGGATGTCCATGCAGCGGGTCTCGGAGCTGGTGTACGGCCAGATCCTTGGCGCTATGGCAACCGATGGTATTTTGTACATCGTGATCTGCCTGATGTCGGCAAAGCTCTGCAATCTGTTGCCGGGTATTGCGGCAATTGTGGGGCAGCTGGTGATGGCTGCGATTTGGGCATCCTGCGCACATAAATGGTACTATACGACCTTTCCGCCGCAGAAGACCGCAGTTGTCTACGATGTGCGACATGGCATGGAAAAGCTCATCAACGAGTACGGCTTGAGTCAGAAATACGATGTGCAGGTCACCCTGAGCGTGTCGGAGTGCTTGGCAGACCTGAGCATTCTGGACGGTATGGAGACTGTCTTTGTCAGTGGTGTTCACAGCCATGAGCGAAACATTATCCTGAAGCACTGTGTAGGGAAAGGCATCAATATGTTCGTCATCCCCCGTGTGGGCGACGTTATCATGAGCGGCGCATGGCCGATGCATATGTTCCATCTGCCGATGCTGCGCGTCGGTCGTTACATGGCTAGCCCGGAGTTCCTGTTCGTTAAGCGCGCGATGGACATTGTGATCTCGCTGGTGGCACTGATTATCCTGAGCCCGCTGTTCTTGATCACGGCCATTGCAGTCAAGTCCGATGGCGGCCCTGCCTTCTATAAGCAGGTGCGCCTGACCAAGGACGGCAAGCAGTTTGAGATCTTGAAGTTCCGCTCCATGCGCGTGGATGCAGAAAAGGATGGCGTGGCCCGTCTTTCCACCGGCGACAAGGATGACCGTATTACCAAGGTCGGTCACATTATCCGCGCCTGCCGTCTGGATGAGCTGCCCCAGCTGCTGAACATCTTGAAGGGTGACTTGTCTGTTGTGGGCCCTCGTCCGGAGCGCCCGGAGATCGCTGCACAGTACTGTGAGGAAATGCCGGAGTTTGCGCTGCGCTTGCAGGCTAAGGCTGGTTTGACCGGTTACGCGCAGGTGTATGGCAAATATAATACCACCCCCTACGATAAGCTGCAGATGGATCTGATGTACATTGCCCATCCCAGCCTGATCGAGGATTTGAAAATTATGCTGGGAACCGTGAAGATCCTGTTTATGCCGGAAAGCACCGAGGGCGTGGCAGAGGGTGCGACTACGGCGATGGGGCAGGAGACTGACGTATGACGCAAAATGATTTTGGCTTAATTAGCATTATTATGGCTGCTTACAATGCGGAAAAGACAATAGAGCAGGCGATTGATTCGGTTTTGAGCCAAACCTACACAAATTTTGAGCTTCTGGTGGTCAATGATTGCTCGAAGGACAGAACAGTGGAGCTGGTCAAAAGCATTGCGGCGAAGGATGGTCGTGTGCGCCTTATTTCTAATGTAAAGAATAGCGGCGTATCCTACACACGCAAGCACGGGTTGGAAGAAGCAAAGGGGCCGTGGATTGCGATACTTGACAGTGATGATGCATGGGCACCGGAAAAGCTAGAAAAGCAGATTGAGCTTCAAAATAGAACGAATGCGGAGTTGCTTTTCACAGGTTCTGCATTCATGAATTCGGAGGGGTATCCCGTTGACTGGTATCTTCATGCTCCTGTGGAGGTTACGTATCGTCAATTGCTGAAGCAGAATGTGCTGTCCAATTCCTCGGCGCTAGTGCGTAAAGAGCTATATGCAAAGCACTATGCAATCGGTGATGAGATGCACGAGGACTTCGCAATTTGGCTCAGCATCCTGAAAGAAGGAAAGAAAGCCTATGGTGTGGATGAGCCGTTGCTCATCTATCGCATTGCAAAATCATCAAAATCAGGCAACAAAGTCAAGGCTGCGAAGATGAACTGGAATACATATCGGTATATTGGACTAAATCCGATAGAGGCAACTTATTATGAGGGCTGGTACATGATTAAAAATGTGATCAAGTATACGAATATTAAAATTTCCGGGGGGGGGCAAGATGAGGTAATTTATATTGCTTCGCTTGATATTCTGATTTTCCCTGAGCAACTGCATGAAGAACAACTGGAGGCCGCATAATGGGTTCCAAGTATTCTGTATTAATGTCAGTTTATCACAAAGAAAAACCAGAATATCTGAAGCAGGCAATTGAAAGCATTCAAGCACAGACACTCCAAACGGATGACTTTGTACTGGTTTGTGATGGCCCGCTAAATCCGGAGCTGGATGCCGTGATTGCAGCAAAGCAACAGGAGATGGGCAACACTTTGAATGTTGTCCGGCTGGCGAAGAACGGTGGTCTTGGGAATGCACTGAACGAGGGTATCAAGCACTGCAAAAATGAGCTGGTTGCCCGGATGGACAGTGACGATATTTCGCATTATGACCGTTGTGAGAAACAGCTTGCTGTGTTCAACACACGCCCAAAGGTTAGTATATGCTCCGGTATTGTGGAGGAATTTACTACATCTCCGGAAATTGTCGATGCGAGGCGTGTGCCCCCAGAAACCAATGCTGAGATTGTGGAGTTTGCAAAGGAGCGTACCCCATTCAATCACCCGTGTGTGATGTATAAAAAATCGGCGGTCGAGGCGGCTGGCTCATACCAGGACTTCTATTTGCTAGAGGACTATTATCTTTGGCTGCGGATGCTGATGGCTGGATATCAGGGCTACAACATTCAAGAGCCGCTGCTACATATGCGGGCTGGTTCAGAGATGTATAAACGGCGTGCCGGCTGGAAGTATGCCAAAACGCAGATGAGGTTGTTCAAGTATATGAAGGACAGCGGGTTCATTGGGAATGGCCAGTACATTAAAAGCTGTTTAATCCGCAGTGGTTCGGCGCTGGCTCCAAATTGGTTGCGGAAACTTGTGTTTGAAATAGCGCTGAGAAAATAAAACGGGAACGCAAAACTCAATTTTTAAGTAAGTGAACCATAAAAGAGCAGGAATCTATTATGCAAGAGAAGTATGTGATTATTGTCCCAACACATAGCAGTTATATTGATGTATGCGAAAACTTTATAGAAGTATTGCATAGGAATTGGAATCCGGAAAAATATATTTGCATTTTATCTATTTGTGGTCCACAGTATAAAGGAAAAATCTCGGAAGGATGGAATGTCGTTTATAACGGAGAAAACACTCCATTGCCTACATGTGTGTATAATGCAGCATCTTTATATCCATCAGATTACTACTTTGTTTTTTTGGGAGATGCTTTTATTGATGGAAAAGTTTCTGATAGCTATATTTCCGAATTGCTAAACGAACTGCGCAACGAAAAAATAGGATATTGTAAATTGGAACCACAGGGTCATTGGGCAAAAACCAAATGCGCAGGGAAATTGATTCGCTACATTCAGAAAAGCGAAAGATATGCACATAGTTTTGTTGCGTATGTGGCATCCGGCAAGTTTATTCGTGAGGAATTTTGTGAAAATATTACTGATCGAGAGTTCGAATTAAAATATTTGGAAATAGCGAATGATCCGAAGAGTAAAAATTCTTTTTTTGATGACCGAGTTATTGTGTTAAGAAATGAATTTTCAATAACTGCTGGAATAGAAAAAGGCATGTGGGACAGGGGTGTACTCAATCGGCTAAAAAAGAGATATCCTGATGTTACATTTGCAGAAAGAGATAAGGTCGGAATAGCTCAGCAGCTTTATATGAAAGCGAGATTGAGGTTGTTGCCTTTTGTCCCGAATGGTCTCAGGCGTGTAATAAAGAGCAAGATGATGAGATGCTTTGGGAAATGGATGGATACAAAGATATGAGATTTGCAGCGTGTGTTGTACTATACAATCTTGAAAAGAAAGAGACTGTACGAATAAAGGAATATTCAGCGTCATTCGATGCGGTATATTTGATTGATAATTCAGCGCAAGATGATTCAAAGAGATGGGGCGAAACCGAGAATCTTTTCTATCATTGGAATGGTGGAAATCTAGGGCTTCCGTCATCTTTTAACTGGATACTCGATAAAGAAAAAGAACGATTTGATTATATTTGTTTGCTTGATCAAGATAGTGTTTTTACGAAGGACAGCATTGAAGCGATAAAGAATGATATTGAAACTCATAAAGAGTACATAAGTGCTAATGTGGGTATCGTTGCTCCGTTCGTCAATTACAATGGCGGATTGTACAGCGCAGAAGAAAAGAATGTAAAGGTCAATTGGGCAATCACATCCGGGTCATTTATTAACACCGGAATTGTAAAAAAAGAAAACATTCAATACGACGAGAAATATTTCATTGATCGATGTGAAGTGGATTTCTGTAAACAACTAACATTGAAAAACTATGAAATTTGGATGTATAAAGGAGCAGTACTAAATCAACAACTCGGTGATGACAATGGAACAAATCATACGAGCCACAGTGCAGAAAGGCACTACTATATCTTTAGAAACCGCTTTTACTTTAATAAGAAATTCTTTCCATTAGCAAAAAGAATATTTCTGGATTTGCTGCAGAGCATAAAGCATATTCTGCATATTTTGTTTTATGAGCCTGACAAAGCAAGAAAAATCGGCATGATTTATCCTGCTTATGAGGACTATAAAACTGGGCATCTGGGGAAAAAAGATTTTGCTGGGATGATGGATGATTAAAGATAAATATTTAATGTTGGAAATGCAGATATGTATATAAAAATAACTCGAAAAAATTTATTCGACTACATTTATTTGATTCTAGGAACAGGTTGGCTTTTACTGATGATGGCTGTCCCAAGAGCCTATACGAACATAAAAATGGGACTGCTTGCAATTCTGTGTGGAGTGAGCTTTCTTGAATGTCTTTATCGCCGAACTAAAGTCAGAACTGTATACTACGCTGCCACAATAGGATTTGTCGGATATTTTTTACTTTCGTTGTGTTATGGGATTTTGTCAGGCTATAAATTTGAGAGTGTTGATAATGCGTTGATAAATTATTACCTTGTCACTCCAATCGTTTCTCTATTTCTGGGAATGATATTTGAAAAAGAAAGTCGATGGGGATACATAGATTCTTTTTTGATTTACAGTGGGACTGCCATTGCAGTTCTGAATATTGGAGCGATTTTGGCAAATTTTAGAGTTATTCCAAAATTTGCGATTTTTAATCTAATGTATGTATCAAGTGCAGTTATCAAATCCAATGAGCTTTCCCTTAGAATGTCTAATGAGCCGACGCTGATATTTATCCTTCCCTATATGATTACAATGCTTTATAAAGCGAAAGAGTTAAAAAAAAGCAAGAGATTTTGTTTGTATCTTGGTGTAATAGCTGGTTGTTCTTATGCTATCATCAGCGGTCGAAAATCGCTGGAGATTCTAATTGCAGGTGCGTTTTTGATTTTAGCCGCTCGTACGATGAGGAAATGTTCAGCACAGACAGCAGTCAAGAGCATATTTGCTGTAGTTATTGGCGGTATTGTATTGTATGGTGTAATGGGCTATATCAGCGAAAAGCTTGGCATTAACAATATATTTCAAACAGCAATCAACACAATCCTTTATGGATTGAGTTCAAATGCGGTTGGAGTAAATAAGCGCAATGGAAATATGGAAGCGCTTCTCAATGGCTGGATTGATAATCTGCATACTGTGTTTATTGGACATGGTCTGAATTCATACGTGGAAACTAGTTTGGCAAACAAAACCACAATGTGGTCGTATGAGGTATATTATCACGCACTTCTATACCAATGTGGTATTATCGGACTGGTGATTCTTGTGTTTGCATTGTGGTCTTTTGTCAAACCCTTATGGAAACGGGCGGCACTGGAACACGATAATATATGCTTTAGTTATATAGTTGCCATTTTGGCTTTTGTGGTTGCTGGCGGAACAAATCCAATGTTATACTATGCATGGTTCTGGGCCTTTTTGTGGGGGACAAAAATACATTATGACAGTGAAAAAAGTGAAATCCATGAATACCAGTAATGCCGCACAGATGGTGCGTAAAATCCTATTTCGGGGGAGACTCATCGTTGCAAATCCATCTGATTGGAAATATTTGAGAGCATCAAGATTTTCTCCGGCACAAAATGGTGTTGTTATACTGACGCATGAGTCCAATCGGCTTGGAGCAAGTATGCTCGCAGAGAATATCGCAAAAGAAGCCAAAAATCAAGGAGCGAACATATATATCCTGACAAGACAGTTTGGTGAGCTTAATCAGGAGTACGCCAAAATTGCACCACTTCAAATCATCTTTTCAAAGATGAAGATGAAAAGAGTTTTGAAGAAGCTGCATACAGCAGGCTATAATCGACTTTTGGCCAATACGGTCGTCAATGGAGATTGCGTAAAAATCGCAAAAGAATGTGGCTATACGGTGGTATCATTGATCCATGAGATGCCTAAAGTTGTCCGGCAGCTAAAAGCAGAAAATCTCCTGAAAAAAATGGCGGAGTATTCGGACTACATGGTATTTCCGACAAAGGAAATGCAAAAAAAGATAACAGAACAATTTTGTGTGGAACCTAACGGTTGGAAAATCAAATCGCAAGGAATTTATCTTCAGGATGTTGAATCTGACACATTGAATAAGGCAAAGAGGGATATCCTAATTAGGCTGAATAAATCTGAGAGAAATAAAATTGTAGTTGGTATCGGGAACACTACAGAAATAAAAGGATTTGACTATTTTCTTGAAATGTCAAGGTTGGCTCCTGCAGAAATTTTATTTGTGTGGGCGGGAAAAAAAGAAAACTTCTATGACATATGTCTTTCGAGGGGGAACGTCCCGACAAATTTTATCTATCTTGGAAAATTGACAACGGCAGCAGAGATGGCTGCATTATATACCATTGCGGATGTGTTGGCGATGACATCAAGAGTAGACACTTTCCCTTCCGCAGTTCTGGAGGCAATGAAGTTTGGAACGCCTGTAATTGGATTCGCAGAATCCGGTGGAGTATCCGAAGTGGTTCAAAACGGAGTGAATGGCACACTGATAGATAAAATGGGAGACACTGATGCTTTTCTGCAGGCTATTATCAGTATTGTTCAAAACACCAGTCAATATATGTCATTAAGCAAAAATGCAAAGAAAACTGCATTGAATTATAGTTTTGAAAACTATGTTCGTTTTTTGATGGCATTGTTTGATGAGAAATCCGAGGTGTGAAATGAATCTGAAGAGAATTAAATTGTCCCTTAATTTGTGGAGAGTCGCACCGCTTTGGCGGCTATGTCACACATCGAAAGCATGGCCGTTGATTGAAGCAGACTTGAAGCGATGGAAACAAGTCGATAAAAAGAAATGTTCTGATTTTCAATTTTTTGGCAATTCGCTTCTAACAAAAAAGGAGTTCCGCAATTTACTACAATACCGGCTTCATTACGCAAAATCATATGTGGCAGATTTCTTTACAAGATTTTTTTTCCCACTAATGGAAACATTGATGATCCGTCCGGACATGAAAGCGGGGGGGGGCTGTATATACAACATGGTTTTGCGACAATTATTGCAGCTGAAGAGATTTGCGAAAACTTCTGGGTGAATCAACAGGTAACGATAGGTTATAAAAATGGTAAAGCGCCTGTCATCAAGGATAATGTAAGTGTATTTGCAGGAGCTATTATAATTGGCGGCATCACGGTGGACTCGGATTCAAAAATCGGAGCGGGCGCAACCGTAGTAGATGATGTTCCTGCAAATGCTGTAGTTATTTCGCCAAAAGCGAACATTTATAGCAGTGGATTTATCAAGGGAACCAAGACATCATGAAAAAAATATTATGTGTTTGCAACACGTACTTCCAGCTGATTGGAATGATACAATTAAAGACCACGTTATTTCAGCAGGACGAGCTCACAGCTGTTTTTACAGACCACTCCAAAGACGCAGAGCAGACCGTTGACCGGTTGAATGCTCGGTCAATTTTTGAACATTGTTATTTGTGGAAAAGTAAAAAACAGCTGGCTTTGCAAACTTCCAGCCGAAGAGAGAATATATCGGTCATTATAAAGGAAATATCAGGACTATCCGGATTCGGCAATCTGTTTGAAAATGAATTTTATGATGAACTGATCTACTATAACCAGTTTGACAATCTTAAAGTTGTTTTCGCAGAACTTTATGAGAAGAATCCTCAAATTAAAGTCTCTCGATTTGAGGAGGGTATCTTCTCTTATGCAGATGGAGAGTATCTAGCAAAAAAAGATAAAATCGTAAACCCACTACGGAAAATTCTAGGAAAGAAAACACTTTTAGAGTGTCAGCAAAATTTCTATTGTTTTTATCCGGAGCTGTACGAGGGTCATTTGAATCCGGTGCAGATTCCCAGAATTGAGGCAGATGGAAAAACAGCACAAGTTCTTTCAAAGCTGTTTGATACGTCAACGGCGGTTTATCCTCAAAAGTATATTTTCTTTTCCAGTGTATTTGATTTTGAGGGCGGCGCACCGGTCGGCGAACTTGAGGTGATCAAAAAGGCGGCAGCACTGGTTGGAAATGAAAATTTGATTGTCAAAGTGCATCCACGCGATTCGATTGAACGATTTGCTTCTGCTGGATTGAACGTGGATAAAAATTCCGCAATTCCTTGGGAAGCAATTCAGCTAGGTCGTGATTTTTCCAATCATGTTTTTTTGACGGTCAATTCTGGAAGTGTTTTGAGTGTCAGTATGTTGCAGGAGAAAAAGCCGAAAATCCATTTCCTCTATAAATTGTGCGATTTGAGTGGGAATCCTTCCGCTGCGGCCAATACAAAGAAAATCAACGAGATTTTAAGCGAAGCCCGTTTGAAAGATAAACTTTCCGATGTGGATGCACCGGAAACGCTGGATGCAATTTTGGATTGAGAAGGTGGCAGGATGGATAATCGCTATAAATACCTGATAAAAAATACAGGAATTCTTACCATCAGCAGTTTCTCAACCAAAATTTTGACATTCCTGATGGTTCCACTCTACACCAGCGTTCTGACGACAGAAGAATATGGAACATATGATTTGGCTGTTTCAACTGTTTCGCTTCTGATTCCAATTCTTTCAGTGAATATTGTCGATGGTGTTATGCGTTACAGCATGGATTCCAGATATGACCGGGCCGATATTTTTTCGATTGGATTGCGGCGCATTTCAGTTGCGACATTCATATTTGCGGCAATTTTAGCATTTAATAGTATTTTTCAAATTACAAGTGTTTTTGCGGGAAAAGAACTGCTGATTCTTTTATATTTTATTTCAACATTGCTTTATTCTCTTCTGACGCAGTTTGCAAAGGGATGCGAAGCTGTGAAACAAATGGCAATTGCCGGAATTATCAGCACGATTTGTCTGGTAGGAACGAATATTTTGCTTCTTCTGGTTTTCAAACTGGGAGTCACTGGATTCTTTATTGCTTCTTGTGCGTCCCAACTGATTCCTGCAATTTATCTGGCAGCTCGGCTGAAAATATGGAATTATACGCATCTTGAAATCAACAAACAGGTACAGGCGGAGGTTCTAAAATACAGTGCACCGCTGGTTCTTACGGCTGTCAGCTGGTGGATCAATAGTGCATCGGACAAATATGTGGTGTCGTTTTTGATTGGCGTTTCTGCAAATGGTATTTTATCTGTTGCTTATAAGATCCCAACAATTCTCAATACGATACAGCAGCTCTTTTTGCAGGCGTGGCAGATCTCTGCAGTAAAAGAGTATAACGCGGATTCCAAAGCGTTCTATCAGGAGACATTTCAGATTTTGGATGCCTTGATGTCGTTTTTGGCACTTGGTCTGATACTGACAACGCGTATATTGGCCCATATTTTATATGCGAAAGATTTTTTTGTTGCATGGAAGTATGTCCCCTTTTTGATCATCAGCAGTGTAATCAATACGGCCTCTGGTTATTTGGGAGCAATCCTTTCTGCAAAAAAAGATTCCAAAACAATGGGTGAATCGGCTGTGATCAGTGCCATTGCAAATACAGTGATGAACATTGTCTTTGTAAAATTGTTTGGTGTTCAAGGCGCAACAATTGCCACAGCTCTTTCGAGTTTTCTGATTTTTGCAATTCGAGCAAGTCATACGAAAGATGTGTTACCGAAGAAAAGTATTTTTACATCCTTTTTCGTTTGGCTTATGTTGTGTGTGACAGCGTGGTTATATGTTTATTCTAAACACTATATCTTGATTCTGATCCCGATGGTGGCCGTTTTAATGTGCTATAGAAAAGTGTATTATACACTGCTTTGTAGTGCAAAAAGAATTATAAAAAAGAAATAAAGCAGGAGGATTGTATGAGCATTACAGCAATTATTCCCGTTCGTGAGGGAAGCCGTAGATTAAAAAACAAAAATATTGCACCCTTTGCAGGAACAAATCTTTTAATTAACAAAATCAATCAATTAAAACAGGTGGATGCAATTACCAATATTGTCGTATCTTCCGACTCTGATTTAATGCTTGCCATGGCTTCCTCTCAAGGAGTACTGACACATAAACGTGCACCGGAATTTTGCGATGAAAAGACCAAAACATTTGGTGAGGTCGTTGCCCATATTTGCGAAAATGTTCCGGGTGATGATATTCTCTGGGCTACTTGTACAGCACCGTTGGTTTTTCCACGGCACTATAAAGAAGCGATTAAGCTCTACCATGAGGCATTGGAACAGGGGTATGACTCCTTGGTGTCGATGGAAAAATTCAAGCGATATCTGTGGGATGATAACGGCCCCGTCAATTATGAACTTGGAATCAAACATGTTCCATCCCAACAGCTTCCGCCGTTATATTTTGTAACGGACGGCATTTTACTTGCTCCGCGTGAAAAAATGATTGAGTGGAAATATTTTCACGGGCACAATCCCTATCGGTACATCTTAGATAAAAGAACGAGCATTGATATTGATGATGGGCTGGATTTGGCATGTGCGCGCGCTTGGCTAGATATGGATGAATCGGTTTCTCAGATTGATCCATATATTGTCGGGGGGGGCAGCATCTAACTGCTTCCGTCTAAGCGCAGGGCAATATGCTGGCACCGAAAGGAAGGTGGCAGCATGAAAACGGCATGTTTTATTCCAATTAAAGCGAACTCGGAAAGAGTGCCCGGAAAGAATCTTCGCGTTTTGAATGGAAAGAAGCTTTATCAATATATCTGTGAACATGTAAAAACGGCAGCGGTTTTTGATGACGTTTATATTGATACAAATAGTAACGAAATTGCAGAGTATGCTGACAAAATGGGATTTCATGTATTGGAACGAAAACCCGAATTGGCACAGAATACTGCAAATGGAAATGATCTTCTGGTCTACCATTACAATCTCTGCCCGGAGTATGATTACTATTTTCAGCTCTTTGCAACAGCTCCATATCTTCAACCTGAAACGATTCAGGAATGTGTTAATCGCCTAACTGCAAGCGAGGTTTATGATTCTGTTTTTACTGCAACAAAAAATCATGGCTTTTATTGGTTAAATGGTACACCTATCAATTATCGGCCGGGAATTCTGCCGCGTAGTCAAGATATGTTGCCGGTTGTTGAAGAAAGTACAGGGTTGTATGGTATCAAAAAGGAATCTTTGGAAAAATATAGGTGCCGAATCGGAAGAAAACCCTATATTTATTCAGTAAGCAAGTTTGAAGCAGTTGACATCAATACGGAAGAAGATTTGAAAATCGCTGAGTATGTTGGGAAAATGATTTTCAACCTGTAAAGAAAAATTAGGAGGACAACATGAAAAGAACATTTGATACCTTAGAAGAACGTCTGGACTACATTGAATTTAGAGAAACCCTTCTTTATGCAAAGAGTCCTGTGGATCGAGTACTTTTTGAAAACGAACTGACAGAACCCGAATATAAGGCGATTATGGATGTGATGGAAGATTGTCGCCAGAAGCTTGCAAATGGCGAGAGCGTTTCCAACACATCTTTTGAGCAGGCAGTTTACGCAGTCATTCCGGATGATAAACATGATTATCATATGTGTGAGGCATTGGCTGAAGCCTTTGCGGAAGAACAGCGGTGGGAAGAAGTTTTCCCTGCGTTGTACGGTGATATGGCAAAATATGGTGGCTAACAAAAACTGCTTATTCGCATTGACGGAGATACCTTGCGATTATTCATAGTGGGTGCTATACTGAAGCCATCAAAATATTTGGAGGTGTCCCCTATGCCCCGTCCCAAAGGAAGCAAGAATAAGCCTAAGACCGTAAAAGCAACCGTTGACTTTGCTGCACAGCTCGCTGAAAAGCAGGCTGCAAAGGAAGCCGCTGCCGCCGAAATTGCACCCATCACTGCGAATATCGATGCGCTGAAAGCAGACCTGAAAACCAAGAAGGCAGAGCTGAAATCTATCGATAAGGAAATCGCCAGAATCGAGGCTAAAAAGATCAAAGCTGAAACCAAAGTAGCGGAATCGGCAAAGAAAGCCGAAGCAGAGGACGTGCTGAAAAAGCTGCTGGCCAGTGGTGTCAGTGCAGACGATATCCTCGCAAAGCTGAAGTGATTTAAAATTTCTGACGCAGTAGTTGACGGGAATATCTACGTCGCAAGCAGTGCATTCGTGCGCACAAATGCAAATTTTGCGTTGCAAAATGCTTGTTGGGAAATCCCAAACCCTTTCTGATCTGCACCGTTCCGGTGCAGGCTGCGCGTTCTTTCCGAACGCTATTGAATGTGTCAATGCACACTCTCTCCGAAAATCCGGAGCGCTTTTTGGTGCAAGCGTCAATGGCATAATTCCTAAGTTCATGATAGAATAGGTGCGTTGTGTGCCTGACACATGAAAACGGAAAGGACGATGCAGAAATGGAGCAGCTTTATCTGATGCCCGGTGAGGAACGCTACACAAAGTTTCGGGATGAGAACGGTGTGCCCAAAATCCGTTACACCTACTGCTCCCTGCACGGCAAGCTGTTCAATTGCGTGTGCCGCTCAACAGATGAAGCCCAACGGCTGTGTGAAGATTGGCTCGTAACGCAGGATCGCTGCTACATAAACTAAAAAAGTCGCCGAGGATTCCGCCCCATGAAAGGGTTAGAATCCTCGGCGACTTTCGTTTATCGGGTCTGCTGCTTTTCCTGTGCGTCTTTTTCTTCTGCGAAGAATAATTCAATATTTTTCTGTGCCTTTACCAACTCCTGCATTTCTTCTCGTGCCTTGCGATAGTCCGGGTAGGCTGCTTTCTTTTGGGTCAGAAGATCGGAATACTCTGCATTCAGTGCTTTGACCTTCGGCAGCTTTTTTAAGCCAGTTTCATCGAAAGCGGCCTTGGCTGCTTTGTGCAGTGTGATTTCTTCCCGGTGAGTATCCAGAAACTTTTTGCTATATCCCGCTTTCCGGTAGGCATCGTAGACTGGGTGGGTCTTGGCGTAATTGACGATGTGCGTTTTCAGCACAGCAATTTCCGCCATCCGTGTTTCGGCGGCTTTGATGGAATCTCCCAGCTGGTGGTATTTTTCTGTTGCCGCCGCTGTGCGTTCATTCAGTTCATCTGCGCTGCCAATTTTGTGCTCCTGCAAGAAAATCAGCGTCTTGGACATTTCTTTCAGATTATATTTTTTCGCCCATCGTGCATAGCCTTCGCTTTTGCCCTCGGAGAGCTTTGCCTGAATGTCAACCAGCAAATGGAACGGCGGCTCTTGGAACGGCTGTGTCTGACGCGGACGGTGTTCGGTTTTTCCCGCAATCACCGCTTGCAGTTCATCCTCACTGTACCCAGCCCCCAGCGTTTTGAAGCGGATGAACCGCTTCTGGCGTGCGCCCTTGACGGAAGTGTATTTTCCACGCTTGACCTCATAACCCTGTTGTTCCAGTTTTTGCAGAAAATCTTCGTAATCCTTGGGCTTTTCTGCAAGGATGCTGTCGATGATGCCACACAGCCTATCACGATGGCTTTCTTTGGGTGGATAGAGGGTACGTTTCTGCCGTTCCCGGTAGGGCTTTATTTCAATAACAGAGAGCTGATGCTCCAGACAAATCAAGTCGCTCAACCGCTGAACGGCCAGTGCCGAAAAGAAAAAATCCCGGAACTTTTTTGAACCGTCCAATGCGGTGGAGTTGAAAATCACATGGTTATGGATGTGGTGACGGTCTGTGTGGGTGGCAACGATAAAAGCGTATTTGCCCTTGGTAAACCGCATGGCAAGTTCATAGCCCACCTTGTTGGCTTCCTCGGCGGTGATCTCACCGGGTTTGAAAGACTGTCGAATTTGATAGGCGATGATGTCGCTTTTCTGTCTGCGCCCGGTAGCAAGTTCATACTGCCGCTTGGAAAGCATAAATTCTTCATCGACTGTCAGAGGGCTACACTCGTAGCAGCTTACCAGTTCACCTTGTTCGGTCTTATCTGGATTCTGCACATAGTCTGTGCGGCTTTTCAGACAAGCCGCAACCGACTTGCCCTTGTTTTTGTGCAACGCGATCAGCCGTGTCGCGGCCATCTTGAATCACCCCCATAAAAGAAAAATGCCGCCCGAAGGCGGCAAACGATTAAAACTATTTCTTACAGTTCGGCAAGCCACTCACTGAAACGTCCGATGTCCTCGGTGATGGCTGTTGCACCGAAAAAGAGAACGAAGCAGATGAACTCAGCTACCAGCAGGATAAAGAACTGATCCCAAGTCTGGCGGTAGGCAGTGTAGATGCCGCAGCCGAAGATGTAGAGCATCAGCGGAGCAACCACATAGCTGGACAACGTGAGCAGCCACTTCGCCATCAGAGCCAGAAAAGCCACAAAGAGAGAAACCGGGAGGAGAACAATTTTCTTCAGGATAGACATCATATCAGGCACTTCCTTTCTGTTCGCTCTTATTATAAAGGTATCGACTATTGCACTGCAAGGATGTCAAGCATTATATGTACACCCGCAGTCCTCCAACTGCGGGAATTTTCTTAGAGATTTGCCAGTTTAGTCAGAATCTGCTTGCCAATGGAAATCAGTTCGTCCAGCCGGGTGCGCAGATCAGCAAGGTCGGCAGAGTAGATCTTGCCGTTTTCGTTAGCGCGTTTGGCGACCTGATTCAGATTGTTACTGCAATTCTGAAGCAGATAAGCCATTCGGCGCAGCTGTGGAAGGTCGAGGTTCAGGCAGTAGCCATCCAGTGCCATTTTGCGGATATAGGCACTCAGACTGTGGATGCCCATTCCATACATCTTATCTAAAATGCGGTTTCGTTCTTCATCGGTCACACGAATAAATAGACGGTGTTCCCGCTTTTTCACATTATCGCCCCTCCTTATCCAGATAACTCTTGAACGGCTTGACTGGTTCCGGTTGGTTGACCTTTTCCTCCAGCGCAGCCAGCACGGACGGACGAGTTGTGGGAGTTTCTTCTGTTTTTTCGGGAGAATCCTGTGCCGAACTGCGATCAATGTTCAGCAAGGCGTTCAATTCAGCAAGGCGGGCAGACTTTTCAGCCAGTTCTTCCTCCTGTGCAAAGGGCTTTGCCACTTCGACCTCTGCGGCCTGCTTCTGCTGTTCAAGGTTTTGCAGAGCATTTTCGGCATCTGCA
>ERZ773168.1128-NODE-1128-length-23929-cov-44.884058_pt1 | contig 23929 bp, 18 predicted proteins | sample MGYA00511261_ERZ773168 | MGnify/ENA primary metagenome ERZ773168 (study PRJEB29015, sample SAMEA2737855) | human gut metagenome | biome: human gut; feature: human-associated habitat; material: faeces | place: China | collected 2012 ... | reverse complement strand
GATGCGCGGCCAGCACGCGGCGGCGCGGTGCGCCCCTGTCGGCGGCCAGCCATGCCGCGGCGGCGACCATCGTAATGGCAGCCACAGCCATGATGCCGCCGCCCAAAAGGCAGATGCGCCGCGTAAAGAACGCGCTGCCCATGGCGGCCATGATCTGCGCGAACTTTTCGGTGCGGCCCATGCCCAGCAGCTGCTTTACGCCGCCGACCAATACCGCGCCGTAGCTCAGGCCCTCACTGCCGACGCTCGCGGCGGTGTCCGCCGTGGGGGTGACAGCCGCCGTGTAGCGGCCCCAGCTTGAAAACGCCGCCAGCACGATAACAGCCAGTGCGCCCGCCCGGAGCAGAGCCTTGGGGAACGCCTTTCTGCAGGGCTCGTCTGCGGCCAGCCACAGATCCAGCCCGATCAGGAATGCCGTGATCAGCCCGTAGGCAAAGCAGATGTCCTTGGTCAGCGTCAGCACGGCCAGCGGCAGCGCAACAAGCCAGTAGGCAATTTTGCGGCGTCCCACCGCGAAATACAGGCAGAGCGTGCCGCCGAACAGCATCGCCAGCGGCAGGTCGGCCATGGCGTTGACGTACTGCGCTGCGTAGCTGCCCGTGGGCGTGGCCGAGAAGAAAAACGGCAGCAGGAACCCCGCCGCAAACACGAGCACGCCGCCCGCCCAGCGCTCCCGCGGCAGGGCGGACGCAGCGGCCAGACAGGCCAGCGCCAGCGTGTCAATGGCGGCCAGACAGGCCCACTCGGCCCAAGGGCCGAAGGGCTGGAACAAAAATGTGATCAGACTCGTTGCCGGGTAGGTGAAGGACGCCTTCAGGTTGACCGGGTCGGCCACATAGAATGCGCCGCGCTCCACGACCATCTTGGGGGCCAGGCCCCACGCCGTGAACTCATCCCACTGGGTAAACATCGGCTGCTGTACACAGAACAGCAGCCAGATAAACGCAGCACCGCCTAAAAACAGCGTGAAACCGGGGACGGAGGCCGCTCTTTTCCAGGCAGCGGCCACCCCGGCGGGGCGGTATTGCACAAGCCCGACGACCCACACGGCGGCCAGCGCCAGCAGTACAGCCACAGCGCCAACGCGCAGGAAACCCGCGACCCCGCAGAGATACAGCACGACCACCGCGCCGCTCAATACCGGCAGCGGCAGCAAGGCGGGGGAGAGGGTAAACCGCTCCGCCAGAATCGCACAGGCCCCGCAGAGCAGAAGCAGCAGCGCAAGGGCGTAGAGTAGATGCAGCATGGGCGTGAGCCTCCTTTCGTGTTGTGATAAGCCTTCCCCCGTGGGGGAAGGTGGCCCGTAGGGCCGGATGAGGGGCGGCCTTGCCATAATTGCCCGTGAACGGCGTGCCGGAGCACACCCGCCCCTCATCAGTCCCCTTCGGTGACAGCTTCTCCCCCGAGGGGAGAAGCCTTTTCTTTACTTATAAATCGTATACACCGGTCCCACAAAGTAATGCTGGAACAAAAGCACGGTCCCGGCAAACGCATACCAGCCGCACAGCGTTACCGCCAGCGCCTCGCCCTTGGCCGCGGTCAGGCGCGGGGCCAGCACCCGCCGCAGCACAGCCGCCGCGGCCAGCACCAGCAGCAGCCAGACCGGCAGGAAATACCGCGTCTGCAAGCCGACGATGCGCACCATGCCCACCGGTGTGTAGGTGATGTACATGGCGGTCATCGCGCCCACGGCGTAGACCAGGCCGAACGCGCCCAGCCAGCCCATGCGGCGTCGGCCCAGCGTGTCGGTCTGCGCGGTGCAGAGCATCGCCGCCGCCAGCAGCACCGGCGGTGCGGTGATGCTGATAAACGCAATCGGCATATCCTTCCAGCCGAACAGCCCCAGCTGGCCGAGGAACCCGTCGTTCTCATACAGTGTGCCCAGCAAAACCGCGATGTAACGCAGCGGATTTTTCAAAACAAACAGCAGCTGTGCACCGCCGTTCACGGTGGTGCCGCCCTGGCGGGCAATCGCGCCGTAGTTGTGGCGCAAAAGCGTGCCGTACTGCTCCACACCGAGGGTCAGCGCCAGTGCGCCCGCAGCGGTCAGTACGGCGTACACGGCGCGGCTGAAACGCACCTTCCACTCGGATTTCCGTAAAATCAGCGGCAGCACGACCCACAGCAGATTGATATACGGCTTGGTGCCGTTGGCAAACACGCAGGCCAGCGCATAAAAAAGCGCTGTCTTATCGTTCCATTCGTCCCGCGTCAGCAGGGCCAGCATGACATAATAGCAGCCCAAAAGCGTCGCGTCGTAGCTCAGCGACGCACCCATGTAGAGCGACATCGGCATAAGCATAATGCACAAAAACGCAGGTCTGCATTTGTGCGCACTGCGCAGCGCTGCATAGCACAGCGCCGTGTAGGCCAGCAGGTTCACGAGCCGCCCGCCGTACAGGCAGCCCAGTGCGCCAAGCCCAAACAGCCGCGCCAGTGCCATGCCCAGCGCACCGGGCAAAAACGGCAAAATCAGAAAGCTGACCGGCTCGGTCACGCGCTGCGGCACAGAGTCCCTATACAACCAGGTAAGATACTGTTCAAAACTGTCCCGGATGCTCTCCACCCGGCCATCCTTGCCGTACTGCTTCAGCGCGTACCCGGCGGAGTTGAACGGCTGTTCGGCGTGGGTGTCGGGGTCGGTGCCCAGCCCTGCCGAGGTGTGCGCGTTGACCCACGCGCCGGGGAACGCCGCAACAAGCTCGTCCACGTCCTCGGGGTAGCCGCGCTGGGCATCAAAATCGAACCGGCCCATGGATATAGCGTAGGTGCGAAGATAATGGTCGGTTTCGTCGGGGGTCTGCATCGGCGGGTTGGCAAAGGCAAACAGCACGCCGCACAGCAGAATGCACGCCGCGCCCTTTTTGGCAAAGTCCCTGACCCGCCGCAGCGCCAGCGCTGCCGCACCGGCCAGCACGGCCAGTCCCACGCAAAGGCCGGTCACGCCCGCCGCAGATACGCCGCGGGCGTCCAGCCCGTAGAACACGCGCCAGTAGTAGCTGACGACGACGCCCAGCGAGGCGCAGACCGCCAACACGAAAGCCCACCGGGCGGCGGGCTGCTGCACGGTGGGTAGGGACAACTTCTTTTTGGAAACGTTTGACATAAAATCAGATTCCTGTAGGGGCGAGGCATGCCTCGCCCGGCTGTTCGCCGCGCCGCAGGGCGTCCGGCTTGGCAAGGTCGGGGGCCGGGCGTACCCGGCCCCTACAGTGCATGAAAAATCTGCGATGTTACAGAATATACTGCCCGACCTTGTACTGATCCAGGTTGCCGCGCAGGAACTCGATGGTCGCAGCCAGGCCCTGCTCAAAGGTGTACTGGGGCGCCCAGCCGGTCAGCTCACGCAGCTTGGTGGAATCGCCCAGCAGGCGGTTGACCTCGCTCTTTTCGGGGCGCAGACGCTCGGCCTCGCAGACGATCTTGGCGTTCGGGTTGATCTGGGCGATCAGCTCGTTGGCCAGATCACCGATGGAATGCTCAACGCCCGTCGCAATGTTCAGCTCCTGGCCAATCGCGGCGTCGCAGTCGGCAATCGTCATAAAGCCGTTGGCCGTGTCCTTGACATAGTTGAAGTCGCGGGTCGGGGTCAGGCTGCCGAGTTTGATCTCGGTCTGACCGGCCAGCAGCTGGGTGATGATGGTCGGGATAATGGCGCGTCCGCTCTGGCGCGGGCCGTAGGTGTTGAACGGGCGCACGATGGTGACGGGCAGGTCAAAGCTGCGGTAGAAGCTCTCGGCCAGGCGGTCCGCGCCGATTTTGGTGGCGGAGTAGGGGCTCTGGCCCTGGAACGGGTGCTTCTCGTCGATGGGCACGTACTGCGCCGTGCCGTAGACCTCGCTGGTGGAGGTGACGAGCACGCGCTGGGTGTCCAGCTCACGCGCGGCGTTCAGCACGTTCAGCGTGCCCTTGATGTTGGTGTCCACGTAGCTGTCCGGGCTGTGGTAGGAGAAGGGGATCGCGATGAGCGCGGCCAGATGGAACACGCGCTCCTGCCCGCGCATGGCGGTGCGCACGCCGTTGGGGTCGCGCACGTCGCCCATGAAGATGTCGATCTCGTTGCGGATCTCCGGCGGCAGGGTGTCGATCCAGCCCAGCGAGCCGAAAGAGTTATACAGGCAGAAGGCGCGAACTTTTTCGCCGCGCTTGACAAGTTCTTCGGTGAGGTGGCTGCCAATAAAGCCGTCTGCACCGGTAACCATTACGGTATGTGCCATTGTTTGCTCCTTACTCTATAAAGGGTCATCCAGAAGGTGGATTCCCCCACGATTTCAATTATTACAAAATAGTATAACCGATTTCGGCAAAGATTTCAACTATAAAGTAAAAGCCCGCCGGGGCGGGGCGTTGTCCCCTACCAGGCGGGCATGATTTTGTGGTAACTTTCCCAAAGGCCTCTTGGCTGCGCGGCAGCGCAGCCTGGGGGATTGAAGCGTTTGGATGGTAGACCGCGTTGCAACGTAGATGGGGCAATCCCTCAGTCAGCCTATCGGCTGACAGCTCCCTTTACACAAGGGAGCCTTTATACCGTGCAACCCGTTCGTGGGTCTATTAGTTCTTTTAGTTACTTTTCTTTCAAGAAAAATAACCATTAAACAATTAGATAATCTCCACTTTCTCCATCACGACCGGCGTGCGGGGTTTGTCGTTCCAGTCGGTGGAAACGGCAGCGATCTCGTCGACGACGTCCATGCCGGAGACCACGTGGCCGAAGGCAGCGTAGCCGCCGTCCAGGTGGGGTGCATCCTGGTGCATGATGAAGAACTGGCTGCCGGCGGAGTTCGGGTCCATAGCGCGGGCCATGCTGATGACGCCGCGGGTATGTTTAATGGGGTTGACGACGCCGTTCTGCAGGAACTCACCCTTGATGTGCCAGCCCGGGCCGCCCATGCCGGTGCCCTCGGGGCAGCCGCCCTGGATCATAAAGCCGGGGATGACGCGGTGGAAGGTCAGGCCGTTGTAAAAGCCCTGACCGACCAGCTTCTTGAAATTCTCACAGGTGAGAGGGGCGGCTTCCTCATTCAGCTCAATGTCGATGACGCCGCCGTCTTCCATAGTAATGCGAACCATACTGTTCCAATGCTCCTTTATCTTGGCCCCTCAGCGGGGCATTTGCGGCAGAAGTTCTGCCAGAATCCTCTTATAGTATACCATACCTTTTGGCTTGTGCAACGGCACAGTTGCAACGTTTTTGTAAATTTGGGGGCGATTTTTATGATTTCCCGTCAAAAAGGGCCGGCCGCCTGCGTTTTGGACACAGCGCCTTCAATGATAAAACGTATCAAAATTGACCTGCCGATAGAACCGCTGCTGGAGCTGGTCGAAGCTCTCACAGTTCTGGGCCAGCAGCCACATCACCTTTGTGACGACGGCCTCAATGGTCATGTCGTGGGCTTCCAGGAAGCGGAACCGGTTCCGGACCCGCTTGCCGACCTCGTAAATGCCCACATCGCTGCCCTCGTAGGTGACCTGTGTGGTTAAGATCAGGATCTTGCGGGTCTTGTCGTAATCGCCCAGATTCTCTGCAAAAGCGTCCATGAGCCGCTGCGGGATGCCGCCCACGCCGAAACTTTCCACAATGACGCAGTCGTATTGTTGAAAAATGGCCGGGATGAGCTCCGGGCCAAGGCCGGGCGTCAGCTTGAGCAGAAAGACCTTGGGGTTCAGTGCCCGGCCAAACTCCACCGGGCCGGTGGGCCAGGGCGAGGGGATATACCGCACCAGCCGGTCGCCCTGCACCAGCGCCAGCGCCGGGAAATTGACCGACGCAAAGGCATCGTAGCTGATGGTCTTGTTCTTCTTGGCGCGGGTGCCCGCGATGACATGCCCGCCGAACACCACCATCACGCCCCGGCTGCCGGGGTCCAGCGCGCAGATGACGCTGTCGCGCAGGTTTTTCTTCGCATCGGTGATCTCGTTGGAGATGGGCTGCTGGGCACCGGTGAGGATGATCGGCTTGTCCGCATTCTGGATGAGGTAGGACAGCGCCGCCGCCGAATAGGCCAGCGTATCGGTGCCGTGGCAGATGATGAAGCCATCGTAGAGCGCATAATTCTCCTGCACGGCCCGCGCCATCAGCAGCCAGTGTTCGGGGCCGAGGTCTGTGCTGTCGATGCTGCACAGCGCCAGCGTCTCCGGGCAGCACAGCTCGTTCAGTTCCGGCAGATGGGCCAGCAGTTCCTCGCTGGTCAGAACGGGCCGCAGCCCCTGTGCGGTGCGCACACTGGCGATGGTGCCGCCGGTGGTGATAAAAAGCAAACGCTGCTTGGACATGTTCGGTGCCTCCCTGGGTCAAATTCAGTCGATTCAGTATAACACACTCGGCCCCGGATGAAAAGTGTGCAGTTTTGAGACCTGGTCACAGATTTTTGCGGGAAAAGGTGTATACTATACCTGATCCATCCGTTGAAACGTTTTCCTCTGTACAACCTCTCCGTCTCGCATCCGCTCGACAGCTCTCCTGGTAGGAGAGCCTCTGGCGAAACCGGAGACTTTGCAAGGACTGCCAAGGCCTCTCCTACTAGGAGAGGTGGCATTGCGCAGCAATGACGGAGAGGTTGCAGGAAGGTGAACCAGATAAGGAGTAACTTATGCCCAACATCGTCATCATCGGTTCCGGCCCGGCCGGCGTGTCGGCCGCTCTGTACACGGCCCGCGCAGGGGTCGAAACGACCGTTCTCACCAAAGGCCCCGGCGCACTGGACCGCGCCGCGCACATCCAGAACTACTACGGCTTTGCCGAACCCATCTCCGGTGCCGAACTGGAACGCCGGGGCATCGAAGGGGCCAGAGCGCTGGGGGTGCAGTTCGTTTCCACCGAGGCCGTGGGCCTGACTTACACCGACAAGCTCACCGTCGAGACGCTGGCGGGCGAGTTCCCCGCCGATGCCGTCATCCTGGCCACCGGCGCTTCCCGCGCCGCGCCGAAGATCCCCGGTCTGGCAGAGCTGGAAGGCCATGGTGTGAGCTGCTGCGCCACCTGCGACGCCTTTTTCTACCGGGGAAAGGATGTGGCGGTGCTGGGCAGCGGCGAATATGCCCTGCATGAGGTACAGGCCCTTCTGCCGTTGGTAAAGAGCGTCACCCTCCTGACCAACGGGGCCCCGCTGACGGCACAGTTCCCGCCGGAGGTGACTGTCTGCCCCGAAACAGTGGACGCCATCCTCGGCGAACAGACCGTCACCGGTGTGCAGCTGAACGGCGGCCGACAGGTGCCCCTGTCCGGCGTGTTCGTGGCGCTGGGCGTGGCGGGCAGCACGGCGCTGGCCCGCAAGCTGGGGGCCGAAGTAGAGGGAAACCGCATCGTCGTGGATGAGAAGATGCAGACCACCCTGCCCGGCCTCTACGCCGCCGGAGACTGCACCGGCGGGCTGCTGCAGGTCGCCAAGGCTGTTTATGAGGGAGCACTTGCAGGCACCGAAGCTGCCAAAGCGGTGCGGAAAGGATAACACCATGTCCGATGTGCAAAATACTCCGGTCAACCGGAACTGTCTGGCCTGCGCTTTCCCATTCTGGGACCAGCTCACGCCGGAGGAACAGGCGCAGCTCTGCCGCTTCACCCGGCCAGTGCGCTACCGGAAAGGAGAGCGGGTCCACAGTCCGGTCGAGAACTGCGTGGGCATCCTGTTGCTGCGGTCGGGCCAGCTGCGGGCCTATCTGCTCTCGGAGGATGGGCGGGACATCACGCTCTACCGGCTGTTTCCCGGCGAAGTCTGCATCCTGTCGGCATCCTGCGTGATGGATTCCGTCAACTTTGACCTGTACATCGACGCCGAGGAGGACACCGAGGCCTACTGCATCGGCGCAGGCGTGTTCCGCCAGCTGATGCAGCAGAACGTCCATGTCCGCTGCTATGCCTACCAGATGACCGCCGAGCGCTTCTCCGACACCATGTGGACCATGCAGCAGATCCTGTTCATGAGCGCCGACCGGCGGCTGGCCATCTTCCTCACCGATGAGCTGGCCAAGACCGGCGGCACGGATGTCCGCATGACCCACGACCAGATCGCCCGCTACATGGGCTCCGCCCGCGAGGTCGTCAGCCGCCTGCTGAAATACTTTGCCGGGGAGGGCCTTGTCCGCCTTTACCGCGGCGGCGTCACCGTACTGGACAAAGAACGGCTGAAGCAGATCGCCAACGGCACATAAAACGCATCAAAAAAGGACGTCTCATCCTGCGATGAGACGTCCTTTTTTATCTTGCAAAATCTCAGCTCTTGCAGCCGGATTCCTCTTCCACGCCGGTGAAATCGCTGGCCTCAGCGATCTTGGTGACGTCGAACTTGCCCGTCTCATCCTTGGGGGCGACGGCGGGGCCGGCCTCCACCGGGTTCACGGGTGCTTCCTCGGCCACAGGCTTTTCCTCGGCCGTCTCCGGCTGTGCAGCGGGAGCCTCCGGCTCTTCGGATGCCTTTTCCTCGGATGCCTTCTCGAAGGCCGGGGGCCATGCGTCGCCCGGCTCAGCGGTCTTGGCCTCGCCTTCGGCGTAGGCTTCGGCTGCCTTGGCGGCCTCTGCGGGGTCCTTTTCAGCCTCTTCGGGGAACTCCACCTCTTCGACGTGGAGCGGGCCCTTGTCGTTCAGAACTTTGTCCAGCACCACGATGGCGGCACCGGTGGCGGCGACGGCAGCAGCCGCGCCCAGAACGCGAAACAACGTTTTCATGGTGAGATCCTCCTTGATGTGATTTCAGTGTGCGGGTTAAGAGAATGTGACGACATCGTTCAGCGGCTTTTCGGCGGGTTCGACCGAGATGGCGGTCAGCACCGGGCCTTTGCCGCGGTAGATGTTGTGGAACTTGTAATTGACCTTTGCGGTCACAGTGACCCAGGCGCGCTGCTCCAGCGCCTTGTAGCCATCGTAGGAGCAGGGGAAGCCGACGAACTGGATGTCCTGCACACAGCAGGTCATGGCAAAGCGGCCGGGCACGAAGCTGTTCTTTCCTGCGCGGTTGGTCTGGCAGACCTGCGCCAGGAACTTCACGGTCTTGCCCGTGTACTTCTGGGGCTCGTCCTGGCAGTCCATATACCAGATGCCGAAATCGTCGTCGCCGATCTCCACCACCGGCTTGTTCAGGTCGAAGGGGAGGGGGTCGGGGATATCATCGTAGGCCACGCTGCCGTCGGCGAACTCATAGGCGATGTCGCACTTGCGGGATGCCTGCCGCACCAGCTTGTGCAGCTCCTGACGGGCGGCGTCGTTGTTGACGGCCTCCGCGCGGTTGAAGACGATCAGCTCACTGCGGGCGATCTTGTCCAGCAGCAGAGCACGCATGGAGTTGTCGCGGGCATAGGTGAGGGCCGTGGTGCCGTCGGCCGTGGCGATGCACTGGTAGACGATCCAGTTTTCGGGCAGATTGTTGGCCAGGTCCTGCAGCAGCCACATGCCGTTGTACTCGATGACCACGCGGCCTGCATCTGCTTCCTTGGCCAGTTTGGCCAGGTTCTGGGGGTTCAGCTCTGCCTTGTCCTCCAGATTGTAGAGAGTCACGCCGGGGAAGGCGAATTTCTTCTGGTTGTATTCCTCTTCGCCCTCTTCGCAGACCAGCAGCAGGGTCTTGTCGCCGGAGTCGAAGTTGGGGTCTTCAAAGGTCTCCTGGATGAATTTGGTCTTTCCGCTTTCGAGGAAGCCCACAAACAGGTAGACCGGGATCTCATTTGCCATAAACGGTTTTCCTCCTCTGTGTTGTCCGGGCTCAGCAGCCGAACAGGCCGGCAATGGCCTTCTCGTCCAGCTTGGAGCCGATGACGACCAGCTTGCCGCCGACGTCTGCGCCGCGGGAACGGACTTCCCACTCGCCGGGCACATAGTCAAACTCCAGCCAGCCGTCTGCGCCGCCGTCCACGATGCCCTTGGAGCGCAGGATCATGCCGTACTTGCCGGTATCCAGCTCGGTCAGCGCATGCTCGATGTCAGCCTTTGCGATCTTCTTGGCGGTCTCGACGCCCCAGCTGGTGAAGACCTCATCGGCATCGTGGCCATCGTGATGATGGTGGTGGTGATGACCGCAGCAGCAGTGGCCGTCCTCATCGTGATGATGTTCGTGCTCCTCCTCATCATCATGGTCGTGATGGTGGTGGCAGCAATGATCGTGATCGTGGTCATCCTCCTCGTCATCGTGGTGATGATGGCAGCAGTGGTCATGGTCGTGATCCTCGTCATCGTGGTCGTGATGATGCTCGTGTTCGTCCTCATCGTCATCGTCGTCGTGATGGTGATGGCCGCAGCTGCACACGCCGTTCTCATCGTAATGATGATGGTGATGCTCGTGCTCTTCTTCCTCGTCCTCGTGGGCATGCTCCTCATTGGCCTTGGCTGCCATGGCGATCAGCTCTGCCTTGAAGTCGTCCTTCGTGGACATAGCGTTCAAAATCTGCTCACCGGTCAGGGCATCCCACGCGGTGGTGACGATGGTGGCGGTGGGGTTCTTCTCGCGCAGCATAGCCACCGCTGCAGCGATCTTCTCTTCGCTGGCGGTCTGGGTGCGGCTCAGGATGATGCAGCTTGCATGGCTGATCTGGTCATCGTAGAACTCGCCGAAGTTCTTCATATACATCTTGACCTTGTTCACATCGGCCACGGTGACAAAGCTGTTCAGCTGCACGTCCAGATGCTCGGCCACGCCCTCCACGGCGCGGGTCACATCGCTCAGCTTGCCCACGCCGGACGGCTCGATGACGATGCGGTCGGGGTGGTACTGCTCCACCACCTGCTGCAGAGCGGTGCGGAAATCGCCCACCAGAGAGCAGCAGATGCAGCCTGCGTTCAGCTCGTTGATCTGGATGCCGCTTTCCTTCAGAAAACCGCCGTCAATGCCGATCTCGCCGAACTCGTTCTCGATCAGCACCACCTGCTGGCCTGCAAAGGCCTCGGTGATCAGCTTTTTGATCAGAGTGGTTTTGCCGGCGCCAAGGAAGCCGGAGAAGATATCGATTTTAGTCATGTTCCAAATGCCTCTTTCTTTTTATCGCAATATTCGCAATTGTTAGCGCAAAGGGCCGCAGAGTGCTGACCCAAAAATACTACACCTCTATTATAACAAGGCTGTCAATGGAAAACCGGCCTTTTTCAAGAAAAAATTGTAACTTTTTTTGCAAATTGACGGCGTTTTGGGGCGTGGGACGAACTCCCGGCAGCGTCCTCGCCCTCTCAGGCGCTCCCGCGCCAGCTCTCCCAGAGGGAGAGCCAAGCCGTAAAGTCCGTTGCTAAAGCTTTAGGAGAAATGAGAAAGTTTCCGGCAGTGCTCTTGGCTCCCCCTTCGGGGGAGCTGTCAAAGCCGCAAGGCTTTGACTGAGAGGGTTCGTTTCCTCCCGCATTGCATTCTTCCCCGCAGAATGATACAATAGCAGCAGCAAACCATCGCCGCCGGACGTTTTTCCGGCAAATGACAGAAAGAGGGCTTTTGTTATGAGTATGAACACAGTTCCTGAGCGTCTGGCCGCGCTGCGTGCCGCTATGAAGGCAAACGGCGTGGACGTCTATCTGATCCCGGTGGGCGACCCGCATTCCAGCGAGTATCTGCCCGACCACTACACCTCCCTGACCTACTTCTCCGGCTTCCACGGTGAAAACTCCAACTTTGTGGTCACCATGACCGAGAGCGCCGTCTGGGCAGACGGCCGGTACTTTGTGCAGGCAGAGAAAGAGATCGCCGGTACCGAGATCCAGCTGATGCGCATGGGCGAGCCGGGCGTGCCCACCGCCGAGGAATACTGCGGCAAGGTGCTGCCCGAGGGCGGCACGCTGGGTCTGTGCGGCCTGACCGCCAACTGTGCACTGGTCAACAACCTGAAAAAAGAGCTGGATCCCAAGCACGGCAGCATCAAGACCCTGTTCTTGGAGGACGAGCTGTGGGTGGAGGGCCGCCCTGCCCGCCCGGCTACCCCGGCATGGATCCTGCCCAAGGAGTACGCAGGCTTCTCCCCCGCAGAAAAGCTGGAGCAGCTGCGCGGCAAACTGAAGGAGCAGGACTGCACCGCCCAGCTGGTGGGCAAGCTGGATAATCTGGCTTGGCTTTTGAACCTGCGCGCCATGGATATCGAGTGCACCCCCTACGCCATGGCCTACTGCTACGTTACCCCGAGCCGCGCCGTGCTGTTCATCGATCAGGCACGGGTCACCCCGGAGGCCAAGGCAGAGCTGGAGGCCAACGGCGTGACGCTGGCCGACTACGACAGCATTCTGGACGCGATGGCCGCCGAGACCGAGCCCCAGACCGTGCTGGCGGAGAGCGCTACCGTGAACTACGCCGTGTATCAGGTGCTGGAAAACAACCCCGCCCTGACCGTGAAGGACGCCGCCGACCCGTTGCTTGCCATGAAGGGCGTGAAGAACGAGGTGGAGCTGGCACACCTGCGCGAGACCCATCTGCGGGACGCCGTGGCCATGGTGCGGTTCCAGATCGAACTGGAGAACCGTCTGGCTTCCGGCGAAGAACTGACCGAGCTGACCGTGGACGAGATCCTGCACAAGTACCGCAGCGCAGACGATAAGTTCCTTGTGGAAAGCTTTGGCACCATTGCAGCCTACGGCGGCAACGCAGCCATGATGCATTACCACGCCACCCCGGAGGATCACGCCGTTCTGCAGCGCAAGGGCTTTTTGCTGGTGGACAGCGGCGCTACCTATCTGGACGGCACCACCGACATCACCCGCACCTACCCGCTGGGCGAGCTGACCGAGGACGAGCGGCTGTTCTATACCTGGACGCTGCAGTGCCACATCGACATTGCCAAGGCCGTCTGGCTGGATTACTGCGACTGCCACATGCTGGACACCATCGCCCGCGAGCCGCTGTGGCGCCACCTCATCAACTACCGCTGCGGCACCGGCCACAGCGTCAGCTTTGTGGGCAACGTCCATGAGGGCCCCCACGCTTTGAACGGCCGCAACACCACCCTGATGCGTCCGGGCATGATCGTCACCGATGAGCCCGGCGTGTACGAGGCCGGCGAGGTGGGCATCCGCATCGAGAACGAGATCGAGTGCTACCACAAGGCCGACAACCAGTACGGCACCTTCCTTGCCTTCCGTCCCCTCACCTTTGTGCCCATCGCTACCTCTCCCATCGTGCCCGGCGTGCTGGACAAGGAGCAGATCGCTTGGCTGAACGATTACCACCGCAAGGTGTTCGAGCAGCTGGCACCCCGCCTGACCGAGGACGAGCGCGCATGGCTGGCCGAGAAGTGCGCTGCCATCGGCTGCTAATGCTAAAAAGAACAAAAGTCAGCTGCCGCTTGCCGTCCTGACTCTTGCCGTAAAAATGCAATTCCGGGCAGACCGCAGTCTGCCCGGAATTGCTTGATTTAAGATGATTTTTCCGCTGATGATGGCCAGAGCAACGCGGAGGCCATTCCAAATCGTCTACCCTGCAAAGGAAACCAAACCATGATCTTTCACATTGCGATCTGCAGCCCGGACGGTGCGCTGCGCAGCAGGCTGGAGCACCAGTGCATGGAGTTCTTCGCCCGGCGGGAGGATGCCTGCATCGTGGAGCAGCTGCAAAGCCCGGAAGCACTTTTGCAGCAGGATGCCGCCGGGCTGCGGTACGAGCTGTACCTCATCGAGCTTGCGGCGGTAGCCCGACCCGAGGGGCTTACGGCGGCGGCAGAGCTGCGCCGCCGGGGCCGCCGCGCGCCGCTGGCCTTTGTGGCCCGCACCCCAGCCCATGCATACAGCGCCTACCGGGTGGACGCCATGCAGTATCTGCTGCAGCCGGTGCACCAGCCGGAGGTCTCGGCTCTGCTCAAGCGGGCGGTGGAGCCGGAATACGGCCCCACCCTTACCGTGACCACCGCGGACGGCGTGCGGGCGCTGACCTATGCCGAAATTGAATATCTGGAATGCACCCACCACATCGTGCACTTCCACCTGACCACCGGAGAGGATGTGGCCTCCCTCTCGCTGCGGGTACCCTTTTCCGCCGTGGCACAGCCGCTGCTGGCAGACGGCCGCTTTGTGCAGCCGCACCGCTCCTATGTGGTCAATCTGGAGGCGGTGCAGCTGCTGTCCCCCGGCGAGGTACGGATGCGCAGCGGGGCACGCATCCCCATCCCCCGCGGGCGGGAAGCCGCCGTCCGGGAGGCCTTCTGCGCCCGGGTAGGGTAAAAAGTAAAAAGTCGCTGCACATTCGTGCAGCGACTTTTTGCTTAATGATTTAAAGCGGAAAATTTATTCTAAATTTCGGAATACCGGAGCGTCTGCGGACGCTCCGGTATTCCATTTTCACGGGAACGACCACAAAGGCAAGCGGCTTTTGCTTGATGATTTATTCTTCCTTATGCCGGGGCTTTTTGCGGCGGGCGTGCTTTTTGGGCTTGCTGCGGGGCTTTTTGCGGGAGGGCTCGGGCTGGACAGAGGCATCGTTCAGGCGGGACATCGCATCCAGCAAAGCGCCCTGCAGGCTGTCCGAGGGTACCCCGCTCTCCGAAAAGGCGAACAGGAATTTGTAGATCTGGGGCTGCAGCTCCTCGTACAGTCCAAGGCGGGTGTACACCTCCTTGAACAGCTGAAAGACCTGCGTCTTGTTCTCCACGATGCCGCGCAGGTCGATCTGGGTATGACAGAGGCTTTTGGGGTTCTGGATATAATGATACCCGGCCTCGGAGATGGAAACGAACACCTGTGCGTGCTCCAGATACCCCATATTGAAGAGCAGATCCTCGGCCCAGTGCACATCGGGCGCAAAGCCCAGCTGATTTTGTGCAATGATCTCCCGGCGGTAGAGTTTGTTCCACAGCACGCCGTAGTAAAAGGAGGCGGGCTGCTGCATCAGGCGGCGGGCGTAGTCCTCCCGGCTGTAAACGCCCTGCGGCAGAAAGCCGTACTTGTGCACCTCGGTGGTGGGAGCCTCCGGCCCGATGCCCAGCGAAGTCTGCAATGTCTCAAGGAAGTAGCCGGTCTTGCTGGAGTTGGAGGGGATCACCATCCAGTACGGGGCGATCACAAGGTCGGCGTTGTGCTCCAAGGCGGCCTGCACAAGGTTCTGGGTGTAATCAGGGTCCAGTGCGTCATCACTGTCCGCAAACTGGATATAGTCGCCCTGCGCAAGGGTAAGCCCGGCATTCCGCGTGCGGGAAACGCCCTCGTTCTCCTTATCCACCACCACGATGCGGGGGTCCTTGGCCCGGAACTGCTCACAGATGGCAAGGCTGTCATCCGTAGAGCCATCATTCAGCACGATGATCTCCAACTCCTGATAGGTCTGGCTGCAAATGCTTTCCAGACAGCGGGAAAGCCCCTTCTGGGCGTTGTACACGGGCACAATGATGCTGACGAGAGGGTTCGTCATGGCAGGGCCTCCTTTTTTGACGACAGAATTTGAGTATTATTATTATCATACTCCTGCGGCGCTCGGATTGCAAGAGCGCCGCACTGTGGCAGTTTTGTGAAACCTTACGCCTGCGCCCAGTCCAGTGCAGTCCAGTCCGGCAGGAACTGGTCGCAGATGCGGCGCAAAGCGGGGGCGTCGGCGGCGCTGGTGGTGTCCTGAATGCCCACCAGATAGAAGCCGGCATCATGGGCGGTCTGGGCAGCGTAGAGCGCATCCTCGCACACGGCACACCCGGCGGGGCTTGTGCCGCCAAAACGGTGCAGCGCCTCCATAAAGGGGGCGGGACTGCTTTTACTCATGGTGCCCCGCGCCTCGATGTAGAAATCAAAGTATTCGTCGATGCCAAGGCGGGTCAGCACGGTGCGGCACTGGCTGCTCCATGTGTTGGAGCAAACGCACATCCGCGCGCCCTCGGCCCGCAGCCGGGCAAGGGTGTCCCGCACGCCGGGCTTCAGTTCCACCTTCTCGTACAATTGGGCGATCACCTCGCGCATCACGTCCAGATAGCCGTTCCTGTCCAGCGGCAGCGCATACTCCCGGATGAGGTACTGTGCGCCGTCCTCCATGCCCATGGTCAGCAGGGTCTCGTGCAGGTCTGCCTTCGGGGTGCGGCCAAAGCGCGCCAGCAGTGCCTCCGGGGCACCCTCCCATACCACCACCATGCTGTCGGTCAGGGTGCCGTCCATATCAAAGATCCATTGTTTGCAGTGCATATGTTCCTCCTGTTGTGCGCCCTCCGGGCCGCCTTTATACTCATCTCCGGTTAGTATAGCACGAAACTTTCACAGGAAAAAGGCATGATCTCCGAAAAATCGGGAGAATTTTACCTGAAAGTATGGTATAATTATAACAATGTTGGAAATACCGGGAACGTGCACGGGAGGGCTTGATATGGAACGCAGAGAACCCACGCAAAAGGCGCTGGTGCTGGCAGGCGGCGGTGCGCGCGGCAGCTATCAGGTAGGCGTCTGGCGGGCTTTGATGGAGCTGGACTGGCACCCGCAGATCATTACCGGCACCAGCGTGGGCGGCTTGAACGGTGCCATGTTCGTGCTGGATCTGTACGAGACTGCCCGGGATATGTGGCTGACCATCCGCAGCCGGGATGTGATGGAACTGCCGGAGGAAAACGCCGACCTTTCTGCCCTGCACCAGTTTCTGCGCCGGGTGGTAAAGGAAGGCGGCATGGACGTGACCCCGCTGGAGGAGATCGTGGAGCGGGTGCTGGACGAGGACGCGCTGCGGGCAGCGCCCATCCGGTTCGGCCTCGTGACGGTGGAGCAGCGCGGGCTGCGCCCCCGGGAGCTGACGCTGGAAGATATCCCTGCCGGGCAGGTGCGGGACTACCTGATGGCTTCGGCGGCCTGCTTCCCCGCCCTGCGGGCGCGGCAGATCGACGGGGTAAAGTTTCTGGACGGCGGGTACAGCGATAATATGCCCACCGGCCTTGCCAAGACCATGGGCGCAGAGGAGCTGGTCTGTGTGGATCTGGAAGGCGTGGGCATCACCCGCCCCAACCTGACCGGTCTGCCCACCACCATGATCCGCAGCTACTGGGAGCTGGGCGATATCCTGCACTTCGACCCCGACACCGCCAAGCGCAACATGGAGCTGGGCTATTACGACACCCTGCGCGCCTTTGGCCGCATCCGGGGCTGTGCCTACGCGGTGGACAGCGGTGCGGACAGCAGCGCCGATGCCGAAGCCTTCCGCGCAGCCTTTGACGCCGTGCAGAAGGAGGTGCGGGAGAAGTACCCTGTCACCCTTACCGCCGATGCCGCTTTGCTGCTGGCACGGATGAAGGACGCGCAGCTTGCCCCGCTGGAAGCCGCCGCTGAGGACGCCGGGGTAGACCCCACCCACTTCTACACCACCCGGACGCTGGCCGAGGCGTTTCTGGCGGCGTGCGACAAAGAGCGTATGGAAAGCTTTACCCCGCTGTTTACGGGCAGCAGCACCGCCGGGCAGGCAGCGCTGGCCGCTTTGCTGCCCAATACATTCTTACAGGCGCTGGTGTGGCGCACTTTGACCGCACCGGCTTTGCCGGAGGTGACAGAAGATGAAGGTTTATAAAGGCGTATCCGCATCCCCGGGGCTGGTGCTGGGTCAGGTGAGCCGACTGGAGCACCATGTGGAGACCTTCAGCCACGGCCCTTTCAACCCGGAGCGGGAGCTGCGGCTGCTGGCAAATGCCGTGCACACGGCGCAGAATGAACTGGACTCCATGGCGGAGCGCGCCGCCCCCACCGAGCAGGCCATCTTTTTGTTCCAGAGCATGATGCTGGACGATGAGGGCATGATGAACGAGGTGCGCTTTTGCATCAATGCGGGCATCAGCGCCTCGGCGGCGATGCATCAGGTGGGGCAGCGCTACGCCGACCAGCTTGCCAACATGAAGGATAACCCCTATATGCAGCTGCGCAGCGTGGATATTCTGGACGCCACCCGCCGGGTGATCAACATCCTGACCAACCGCCCCCGGGTGTGGCTGGCGCTGGATCATCCGGTGATCCTTGCCGCCGACCGGCTGATGCCCACCGACCTGTTCAGTGTGCCCTCCGGCATGATCTTGGGCGTCATCACCGCCGAGGGCAGCGGCCAGAGCCATGCCGCCATCATTGCCCGGGCAATGAACATCCCGGGCATCGTACAGGTGGGCAAGGATTTTCTGGACGACTGCGACGGACGCACCGTCATTCTGGACGCAACCAACGGCAACTGCATCCTTGACCCGGACGCCGTCGCCCGCCAGCAGGCAGAAGCCTGCATCTGCCAGCTCCAGCGCGAGGACGCGGAGATGAAGCAGCTGCACAGCCTGCCGGATGAAACGCGGGACGGCGAACCCTTTGAGCTGCTGGCCAACTGCTTCGGCCCGGAGGATATCGACACCGCCATGCAGTCCGGCGCAAAGGGCGTGGGGCTGCTGCGCAGCGGCTACATGATGCTGCCCGGGCGCATTCTGGACGAGCAGGAGCAGTATTTCTTCTACTGCTCTTGTCTGGCAGCCGCAAACGGCTGCCCGGTGACCGTGCGCACCTTCGACTTTGGCTCCGACCGCACCGTGGCCGACGCCAATCAGGGGCCGCAGTCCTCCAAACTCGGCCTGCGCGGCATCCGCAACAGCCTGCGCCAGCCCCAGCAGTTCCAGACCCAGATCTGTGCCTTGCTGCGCGCCGCCGCCCGGGGGCCGCTGCGGGTGATGTTCCCCATGGTGACCGAGGTGGAGGACTGGGACGCCGCCATGAGCATTGTGGAGCACTGCCGCCAGAGCCTGCGGGAGCGGGGCGTGCCCTTTAACGAGAACACCCAGTTCGGCGTGATGCTGAGCATCCCCGCCGCCTGCCTGACCGTGGAGGACTTTGTAGCCCACGGCTGCGATTTTCTGGTCATCGGCACCAACGACCTGACCCAGTACACTCACGCCGCCGACCGCGAGCTTGCCAGCGCAGAGCACTACTACCGCCCCGCCAGCCCGGCCATGAAAAAGCTGATCACCATGGTGATGGATGCCGCCAACGCGCACCACGTCCCGGTGACCATCTGCGGCCTTGCCGTGGGCAACCCCGCCAACACGGCGCAGTACCTGCACCTTGGTCTGCGCAGCTTCTCGGTAAGCCCCCAGAACCTGCTCAAGGTAAAACAGGCTCTGCTGGACACCGATGCCCACCCGGATGCTGGGAAAAACGGCTGAAAATGCTTTACAAAATGTAATATAACGCAAAATAATAAGAGGCTTCTGCACAAAACTCCTGTGCAGCAGCCTCTTATTGCTTATTACTCCAGATTCCCCGTCAGGGTCATGACGGCGGAGAGCACCGCCAGCGGGGCGGTCTCGCAGCGGAGGATGCGGGGGCCAAGGCCCACGGTTTTTGCCCCGGCGCTCGCGGCCATTTCGGCCTCCTCGGCGGCAAAGCCGCCCTCGGCGCCGGTCACGATGGCAAGGCGCAGCTTCTGCCCGTCGGCGGGCTTTGCCTCCGCCAGCAGCTGACGCAGGGGTGCGCCGCCGCACTCGTAGCAGAACAGCACCAGATCGTACTGGTCAAAGCTGCGGCACACCGCCCCGAAGTTCGGCAGCGGCAGGGCTACGTCCGGCAGAACGCCCCGGCCGCACTGCTTGGCGGCTTCCAGCGCAATGCGGTTGTAGCGCTCGTTCTTCTGCTCCTCCTTTTTGGGGGCAGCCACGCAGTAGCGGCTGAAGAAGGGTACGATGTGGGCAGCGCCCAGCTCCACCCCGTGCTTGATGATCTGTTCCAGCTTGTCCTGCTTGGGGTAGCCCGCCAGCAACGTCACCTCCACGGTGGGCTCGGCGGCGCTGGGATAGCCCGGCTCTACGGCAAAATCCACCCTGTCCTCCCCAAAGCCGGTGATGGTGGCGGTGTACTCTACGGCGTTGCCGTCGCAGAGGATGACGGTATCCCCCGGCTTTGCTCGCATCACCCGGGCAAGGTGATGCGCGTCCGCACCCCGCAGGGTGGCGGTGCCGTCGGAGATTTCGGTGGTAAAGTAGCGGTGCGGCATACTGTGCGCTCCTTCTTACAATATTTAGATATCAGGCCTTTTTGCAGACGATGCACTCCCAGCCGCGCTTTTCCTTGACTTCCACGACGGACAGACCGGCCTTTTCCAGCCCGGTGATCACCTCGTCCTTGCGGCTGTCGATGATGCCGCTGGCAATAAAGGTGGCACCCTCGGCCATCAGGCCGGGCACGGCGGGGGCAAGGCTGAGGATGGCGTTGGCCACGATGTTGGCGGTGATGATATCATAGGTGCCGCTGGCCTTATCGGACAGGTCGCCCACCAGCACGGTGAGCTTATCCTGCACGCCGTTCAGCGCAGCGTTCTCCCCAGCGGTGCGCACCGCCACGGGGTCGATGTCCACGCCCTCGGCGCTGGCAGCGCCCAGCTTGAGGGCGGCAATGGCAAGGATGCCGCTGCCGGTGCCGATATCCAGCACCCGCTCACCGCCGCGCACCTGCTCGTCCAGCGCTTCAAGGCAAAGGCTGGTAGTCTCGTGACCGCCGGTGCCGAAGGCAAGGCCGGGGTCAAGGATCAGCTTTACCCGGTCGGTGTCGTACTGCTGCCACGAGGGCACCACAGCCAGACGGCTGCCGATCTCCATGGGGTGGTAGTATTTGCGCCAGCCGTTCTGCCAGTCCTCCTGCTCCACGCCCTCGGTCTCCACGGTGTAGGGGATGCCGGCGGCTTCCATGCGGGCGGCGATGAGCGCCAGCGTCTCCACCTGAGAAGCACCCGGCTCCAGATACAGATGGATGATCACGGTATCCCGGGGCTTGTCCAGCAGCTCCTGCTCGATCAGGTCCACATGGGCGATCTCGGCCACCTGCTGCTCGATGTCGCTGTAATCCTCGATGTAGATGCCGCCCTCGGCGATCAGGGTGGCAACGGCTTCGGCGTTTTCGGCATCAGCCTTGGCCACGGTCAGGCGGATATCGGTCCATTCCATAGTACAAGTCTCCTTTTTGTATCCTGGGGTGTATCTGAAAAGTCGAAAATTTAGTCTATTTCTACAAGCACAGCTGGATTTTGCGTTAAACAGCCTTGAAATCCACAAAGGATTCCTGCGGCTATTTGCCTTAAATCCCGCTTGTGCTTGCGAAATATTCGTCATTTTCTTTGTTTTCAGATACACCTTAGCCCTTCCGGCAGCGCCGGAGGGAAAAATTCTGTTACCTGTATAGTACCCGATTCTGCGCCCGGATGCAAGCCCCCCGGCAAAACCGGCGGCGCTGCCGCCCGAAAAGGTGCACAGATTGACTTTCGGTCAAACATCCGGTATGCTATACTGGACAAGGCAAAAAACGTGATGCTGCGCAAAGCGGCATCGGAAAGGGATCTTTATCGTATGTGTACCAAAACCTTCACATGGCGGCTGCTCACCGGCTCCGAGCTGACCGAGGTGTATCTGAACGAGATACGCCGTGATTTCCCCGCCGGGGAGCTGAAGCCCCTGAGCATGATTCTGACCAGCGAAGCGGACGGCACCGCCCACACATGGGGCGTGTTTGACGGCGACACGCTGGCGGCTTATCTTTTGATGGTGCGGCCGGAGGGCTGCCGGGTGAGCCAGCTGGATTATTTTGCCGTCGTGCCCGCCTACCGCGCCCACGGCATCGGGGCACAGCTGCTGGCGCAGCTGCCCGCCCACGAGGGCGATGCCGAAGCGATCCTCATCGAGGCCGAGATGCCGGAAAAGGCCGAGGACGCCGCTATGGCCGTGCGGCGTCTGGGCTTCTACGCCCGCTGCGGCGCATGGGACACCCACTACACCGAGCATCTTTTTGACGCATGGTTCCGCATTCTGGTGCTGGACTGCCTGGGCTGCGCCTCCCTTGCCCCGGAGGCTGTGGTAGAGGCGCTGACCGACTGCTACCGCCGCACCATCAGCCCGACCCAGTGGCAAAAGCACGTTCAGTTCTTTGCCCCGGACGGCAGCGTGTGCGGATAACCAAACCATCAGATGCGCAGGGCGCGGAGGAAGCTTCCATGAGCGAATTTTCACATCTGAAAAACAAGCTGCTGGCCGAGCAGGTGGAGGACCAGATCTACCATTATATTCTGGACGAGGCGCTGGAGCCGGGCGCAAAGCTGCCCAACGAGTTCGCACTGGGCGAAAAGTTCCGGGTGGGGCGCAGCACCATCCGCGAGGCGGTCAAGCTGCTGTCCAGCAAGGGCATCGTAGAGGTGCGGCAGGGCTCCGGCACCTATGTGGTGACCACGGTCAAGGGGCTTTCCGACCCGCTGAACCTGCGCAGCGTGCAGGACAAGAATGCGCTGGCCTTTGATCTGGTGAACGTCCGTCTGCTGCTGGAGCCGGGCATTGCGGAGATGGCGGCGCAGAACGCCACCCCGGAGGACATCGAGCGGCTGCGGCGGCTGTGCGAGCGGGTGGAGACCAAGATCCACGCGGGCGACCGCTACATCGAGGACGACATCGCCTTCCACACCTGCATCGCCGAAAGCAGCAAGAATCTGGTGGTGGGGCAGCTGATCCCGGTCATCGATACAGCGGTGATGATGTTTGTGAACGTCACCCACAAAAAACTCATCGACGAGACCATCATGACCCACCGTATGATCACCGAAGCCATTGCCAACCACGACCCCATCGGCGCAAAAGCCGCCATGGTGATGCACCTGAACTTCAACCGCAGCTACATCAAAAAGGTCTACGATGGCGAGGACCCGGATGACGGCACCATCGGCATGGCGGCGTATATCATGGATAAGAAAGAGGACTAGACCCTCTCAGTCATCGCTGCGCGATGCCAGCTCCCCCGAAAGGGGGAGCTTTTTTGCGTGGTGGCAAGGTTTTTCATTGTGCCTAACGCTTTAGCAACGAACGTAATGGCTTGGCTCCCCCTTCGGGGGAGCTGGCGCGGGAGCGCCTGAGAGGGTTATTTTCAAAGTCATCAGATGACTTTTTCTCTTCTTTTTTCTCAAAAGCCGCTTTGACGGCCGATTTTGGGCGAAATTCGCCCGGATTTGGGCAGTGTGCATGATGTATCCCAGAGTTTTTGCACAAAAAGTAGGACATACCCGTGACAACTTGCAAAGAGACGTCTGCGGATTTACAATAAAGCCACAAAAAGGTCCAGCAGAAAAAGGACGAAAGCAAGCAGTATTTGGAGGTATGAATATGGAGTTGCGTTCACAGGAAGTCCGCACTTTAGCACCCGAGAACGACCCCCTGAAGATGGGTATGGGCTGGAAGGTCGAGGACCTTTCCAAACCCCAGATCATGGTGGAAAGCACCTTCGGCGACAGCCACCCCGGCAGCGCCCATCTGGATCAGTTCGTCAAGGAGGCCGTGCAGGCGGTCAACGATAACGGCGGCAAGGCGGCCCGCTATTTTGCTACCGATATGTGCGACGGCATTGCACAGGGTCATGACGGCATCAACTACTCGCTGCCCCACCGTGACGCCATCGTCAATCTGGTGGAGGCACAGGCAAACGCCAGCGTCTATGACGGCGGCGTGTTCATCGCCAGCTGCGACAAGTCCGTGCCCGCCATGCTCATGAGCATCGGCCGTTTGAAGGACATGAGTGCCATCGTGGTCACCGGCGGCGTCATGGAAGCCCACACCCTGCCCAAGGAGTATGTGGTCAACGACCCCGCCTGCGCCATCAACGAGCTGCTGACTTTGGAGCAGATCGGCAAGTTTGACGCATGGGAAAAGACCGGCGTCATCCCCAACAGCCAGCTGGACTACTACAAGCACAACGCCTGCCCCAGCTGCGGTGCCTGCTCCTTTATGGGCACTGCTTCCACTATGCAGATCATGGCCGAGGCACTGGGCCTGATGCTGCCGGGCACCGCCCTGATGCCCGCCACCGCCCCGGAGCTGAAGCAGGCCGCCTACGATGCCGGCAAGCAGCTGATGGAGCTGGTCAAGAAGGGCATCACCGCCAAGGATATCGTGACCAAAAAGAGCTTTGAGAACGCTATCATGGTGCACGCCGCCATCTCCGGCTCCACCAACGCCACCATGCACCTGCCCGCCATCGCCCATGAGTTCGGCATTGAGATCGACGCCGACACCTTTGACCGGATGCACCGCGGCGCACACTACCTGCTGA
>ERZ773168.1077-NODE-1077-length-24432-cov-13.600402_pt1 | contig 24432 bp, 21 predicted proteins | sample MGYA00511261_ERZ773168 | MGnify/ENA primary metagenome ERZ773168 (study PRJEB29015, sample SAMEA2737855) | human gut metagenome | biome: human gut; feature: human-associated habitat; material: faeces | place: China | collected 2012 ... | reverse complement strand
ATTTCTATACACTTTGTTGGCATGCAATACAACATAACCTTAGGAAATCCGTAACCCCACCTGTAAGCGGCAGCTCATAAGTTAAACTCCGGCTATAGCATGAATATCTGCGGAGAAAGATAAAATACAGGCATTTTTAAAGTTGGTTTAAGGTTTCACTGCTAAGATACAGACAAATCAAAGAAAAGCATAAGCAAAACAAGGAGGATTATATGAGATATAAGAAATGTAAATTAGTATATGGATTGATGGTTTGTGCGTTAATGATGACAAGTGTAACTGCATGTGGCACCAATACAACAGAGAGCAGTACCGAGACAGAGAGTACGACAGAGGCAAATACTTTTGCCTATACAGATGGCACAGAAGAAGAACTGGTTTCTACGACTGTGATGGCGAAGGTAGACAGCGTGGACGGAAATAAAGTGACATTAAGCGTCGGTGGCGGCATGGGAGCGGCACCAGATGGAAATGCCGGTGGAGATGGAACAGAGGAGTCACCATTAGCGAATAGCACATTGGGTAAAGATGAAAGTAATCAAAATGAATCCGATGGAAATGCTCAGCAGACACCGGGTGAAATGACGCAGGCAAGTGCACTCCTTACCATCAATGATGAGTCCGTGATCAAGGTTCAGGATTCTGAAAACAACACGACAGATGGAAGTTTAAGCGATATCACGGAAGGAACGATGCTTCAGATCACATTCGATGAAGAAGGTAATATCACAGAAATTACCGTATCGCAGGGAATGGGTGGTGACATGGCAGGCGGTCAGCCTGGTGGACAGCCAGGCGGCAGTGCTTCCGGTGTTGACAGTTATGATGCAGTGACAGAGTACGCAGAAGATACCGAGGTGGATGGAGAAAATTATTCATCCACCGGCACGGATGAAAATGCAATCCTTGTTTCAAGCGGAGCAACTGCTACATTGAAAAATATCACAGTAGACCGCACTTCGTCCGACAGTACCGGAGGGGATAATTCCAGCTTTTACGGGGTAGGCGCAGCAGTGCTTACAACGGATGGAACAGCCTATGTAAAAAATGCAGATATCACGACAAATGCAGCAGGAGGCGCAGGAGTGTTTGCTTATGGAGATGGAATTGTCTATATTGCCGATTCTGATATTTCCACGGAAAAAGATACATCCGGCGGTATTCATGCGGCAGGAGGTGGAACCTTATATGCGTGGGATTTAAATGTAGAGACACAGGGCGAATCGTCTGCAGCAATCCGGAGTGACCGCGGAGGCGGAACAATGGTTGTGGATGGAGGAACTTACACAAGTAACGGAACAGGTTCTCCAGCAGTTTACTGTACCGCAGATATCGCGGTAAACAATGCAACGCTGACCGCAAATGGTTCCGAGGCAATCTGTATGGAAGGATTGAATACCATTCATTTATTTGACTGTGATATCACAGGTGATATGCAGGATTTGAGCCAGAATGACACAACATGGACGATCATTGTATACCAGAGCATGTCCGGGGATTCCGAGGTCGGTAACAGCACCATGCAGATTGTGGGCGGAAGTCTTACTTCAAAAAATGGTGGTTTGATTTACACCACAAATACAGAGGCAAATATTTTATTATCTGATGTAGATATCACCTATTCCGATGACAGTGAGTTCTTCCTGATGTGTACTGGAAATACGAATGAGCGTGGATGGGGAACCGCAGGTGCAAACGGTTCTGATTGTACTTTTACCGCCGACGATCAGGATATGGAAGGAGCTGTGATCTGGGATAGTATCAGCGACCTTGATTTTTACATGACAAATGGAAGTACTTTAACCGGATATTTTGCCGATGACGAAACCTATGCCGGAAATGGCGGAGACGGATATTGCAGCGTTTACATCAGCGATGATTCTACCTGGACGGTTACCGGTGACAGTGAGATCTCAAATCTTTACAACGAGGGTACCATTGTAGATGTAGACGGCAAAACTATATCAATTGTAGGAACAGATGGAACTATATATGTAGAAGGAACAAGTTCTTACACTATTACAGTAGAAAAATATAGCGATTCCGCCGACTTCAGCGGAGCAGCAGAAGCTGATTCGTGGACAAACCATGAGGTTGCAAAGCCGGAAGAGATCGCATAAAGATTAAGACTGATAAAAATGAAAATTCAGGTACAGAAAAAGAAGATTTAGCAGGTATAAAAAGTAGGAGATGTTGTCGTATTGAGGGCGGTTCCGTCCGTATTTCAGAAATTCATGCTTTTGTTTCCCCAAAATAGAAAGCAGAATAAGGATGCATTTATGAAGGAGGGATCAGCAATGTGTGAAGAGTTAGACAAGATAATTAATGCAAAATTGGATGCGAGGGAGGAACGCGGTCGGAATGAAGGCGAAAATGACAGCAAACGCAGGACTGCAAGGAATCTTACAAAAATGGGAATGTCCATCGAGCAGATCGCAGAGGCAGTGGAAGAAGATATTTCAGTTGTAAAAGAGTGGATCGCAGAATCGGTAGAGACACCGGATGAGAATACCTGGGTGTTTACCATCCGTGACGGAGTGACTTTTTCCAACGGAAAAACGGTGGATGCTGAAGCTGTAAAAGCATGCTTTAAGCGCACTTACGGTATGAATGAAAGAGCGGATTCAACTTTGAAGATTGCATCCATGGAAGCAGATGGAATGCAGTTTACAATCGTGACACCGGAGCCAGACCCGACACTTTTGAACGATCTCTGTGATCCATTGCTCGGCATTTATGATGCGTCAGAGGAGCCGGATGAGGAACTTGGAGTTCCTGTACAGGCCCTTATATTGCAACTTCTTTTACGGCGATGACAGATGTCAGTATGCGTGCCAATAAAAGCTACTGGGGCGGTGCACCGGCGGTTGATACCATTGAACTGAAAATTATTGATGATCAGGACGCACTTGATATGGCGCTGGCAAACGGAGAGATTGATCTGATCGCCCAGGAGACGGCAAACGGAGCAGCGAAGTTTACAGATACTTCTCTGTATACAACCGATACGGTCACAACAACGAGAGCCAATTATCTGAATTTCAATTTGCAATCCGAAGGACTTGATGACAAACAGGTGCGAGAAGCGATTAATTTCTGCATAGACAGGGAAAGTTTTGCAGAGGTCGTATATCAGGGATTTGCGACACCGTGCTATGGAATTTACCCGGAAAATCTGACCTTTGGCGGTACAGATGGCTTAAAGCTTACCGTAGATTCTTATGATCCGGAAAAAGCAGGAGAGCTTCTGGCAGAAGCCGGATATGAAGATACCGATGGAGACGGGATTCTTGATAAAGATGGCAAAAATCTTTCCTTTAAAGTGATCACATACAGCTATAATAATAACTGTATCCAGCTTGCAGATATGCTGCAGGCAGAACTGGCACAGATTGGAATTGACATTTCAATCGAAACGATGGATGTATTAGACGATGCCCTTGCATCCGGTGATTATGATATTGCAATTTTAAATTATGCCATGGCACCGATCGGTACACCTTCTTATTTTATTAATATGGTATTTACAACCGGAGCAAGCAACAATTATGGCGGATACACGAATGAAAAAGTAGATGCACTCGCAGCAGAGATCAGTTCAACCGCTGATACTGCAAAAGTAGATGCACTTACAAAAGAATTGTCTCAGCAGGTGTTAGATGACAATGCGTTTGCGTTCGTGGCAGACCAGCAGTTGATTTTTGTGTACGCCAATAAAGTAAAAGGCGTGCAGATCAATCCGACCGAGTATTATCTGGTGACGAATACGCTGACTGTGGAAGAGTAAAGCAAATGATGAAAGGATAGTTGTGCCGTGGCAGAAAAACAGGGTAGGACTAATTTAATAATTGAGCACCTGACGGTAGCATATGAAGAGAAGCTGGCAGTGGATGATGTCAGCTTTTCTCTTGAAAATGGAAAAATATTTGTGATTGTTGGAGAGAGCGGTTCCGGGAAAACAACATTGCTTCGCACGGTCGGAGGGCTGCTTTCGGACGAGGGGAAAATTGTTTCCGGAAATATTTTTTTACAGGAGAAAAATCTGGTACATCTCTCAGAAAAAGAGTGGCAGAACATACATGGCAGTCAGATTGGATACATTTTTCAGAACCCGGAGCAGTCGCTCAGTCCTCTGGCTAAGATTGGAAAACAGTTTCTGGAATGTGCACGTGTAAATGAGAGTAAAAAAGCACAAGCAAATTTACTTTGTTTACGTGGTAAGAACAGAAGAACGAAGAAAGAAATTCTGACAGAAGCGGAAATACTCTTAAAAAAGCTGCGTTTTGAGGAACCGGAGCGCATTTTGAAGTCCTATCCGTTTGAATTGAGTGGCGGTATGTGTCAGCGTGTTGCGATTGCGCTTGCAATTATGAATCATCCTTTGCTACTTCTGGCGGATGAACCGACGAGTGCGTTGGATGTGGCGGCTCAGAATATGACGATAGAAACGCTGCTTGACTTAAGGGAGAAGACCGGACTTTCCATGGTCGTCGTAACACATAATATGGACGTTGCATGCAGGCTGGCAGATGAGATCGGTGTGATGTATCAGGGAAAAATCATTGAATCCGGTCCGCCGGAGCAGATAGTAAATGAGCCGCGGGAAGCTTATACAAAGAGGCTGATAGAGGCAATTCCACAGATAAAAAAAGAAATAGCCGGATGTGCGGAAATGAATGTGTAAACAGGAAGTGGAAGTCTTCGTGGCAGAGATTTAGAAAGGCGTAGAGCATATGGAAGCGTTGCTTCGTGCAGAACATCTGAAAAAACAATTTCACAGAAATGCAGACGGTAAACATGCGGTGAATGACGTTAGTTTTGAAATCATGCCGGGAGAGTGTCTTGGACTGATCGGGGAGAGTGGCAGTGGGAAAAGTACGATTGCCAAAAGTCTGACAGGAATCGAATCTGCAACAGAGGGAAACTTGTATTTCGAGGGAAATCCGATTCTTGGAAAACATGTCAGAAAAGATTCCAGAAAAAATATGCAGATGATTTTTCAGAATCCAAAGTCGTCGCTCAATCCGAAAATGACCATTGGACAAAATTTAGACGATGCATTGCGAGGACACTGTTAAGACATCCGGCACTGCTGATCTGTGACGAAGCAACGAGTGCGCTGGATGTGTCTGTGCAGAAGGAGATTGTGGAACTTTTGCAGGAAGTGCAGAGGGAAGAACAGATGGCTCTGCTTTTCATTTCACATGATCTTGCACTGGTGAGTCATGTGTGCAGCAGAATCATCGTTCTTTCCCATGGTGAAATTATAGAACACTTCCAGAGCTGACGCTTCCATTGAAAGAGGCTGCCGCGGCAGATGATCCACTGTCGCAGGTGGCTGTATCTACAGTGCCTGCATCGGCGGTGGCATTTAACTCGGCATTCATCTGAGCTTCCGTTTGTGCTTCCATCTGCTGTAATTCACTCATCTGCAGTCCGACATAAGACAGATCGACAGTTGCTGCACCGGCTGCAGTGGAAATACCGCCGTGTTTGTAATCCATAGTATTTTGCAGATATTTCATATCCGCTTCGTTGATGTTGCTGCGCTCTTCATTGCGGTGCATACGGCGTTTGCGGATGATTTCCTGACGTCTTGATTTCTCTTTCTGTACCTGCTGAATCTCCTCTGTCGCCATCTTTTGTTTCAGGTCATTTTCTTTCTGGTGGACGCGGCGTTTCACTTCGGACTTCTGCTGCATTTCTTTTGCTGATTTTTCACGTTCATATTTCCGCTGTAAATTTTCTTCCTGTTTCAGATTAGACACCTTGGACTGGGCGCATTTTACCATTCTTTTTGCGTGTGCGAGGGCAATCTGTACCTCACTGTCATCATATTCCCCGGTTCCGAGGCAGTGCTGTAAATTATTGACTGTACTTTTTGCCTTGGTGAGAACCGCAGCGGCAGTCCGCGACTTTGTGGCGCGGATAAGCTGTGAGGAGATTTGTTTTGCATTATAATTAAGAGATTTTTTGGTTGACTTCCTTGTGCTAAAGGAACTGCTTTTGGAAATTCCAGTGTTTCTTGTGTTGATCGTGGCAGTGGAGAATCCATTCATCGTTCCGCCCAAATAATTGTTTACGGTTAAGTTCATCTTTATTTCCTCCGTGAAATAAATTAGACAACTTGTTTCGATAACTTATATATCGGTAAGTTGGGGGATTTTGTTCAGTGTATCTAAGTGCTTTTGGTTGCATGAAAATTTAAAAGAGGATATACTTTTTTATATATTTTAGCAAAAATGTATGGAATTTTTGCAGATAAGACAGGGATGCCTGTCCGATGAAGTTGTAGTATAAAGGAGCACACATACATGGAAAACGAAAAACAGAAAAAGATTTTATTTGCGCTGATTCCAATTGTGATTGCATTACTGTCATTTTTTGTGATCGCGCGGTTTACTTCTTCGACAGAATTTAATGCGAAGACAATCCAGTCATTGGACGATAAGAAAACAACCGTCATGGAGCTTGCCGCAGCATCTACAGCGGCATCAGCAGCGATCACATTGATTCCGGGGGATGTCGGAACTCCAATTGCTAACAAGCTGGCAGATTTGAGCAGTTATTTTCTGATTGTATTATGTGCCATTTATTTGGAAAAATATCTGGTGACGATCACCGGATATGCGGCATTTAAGATACTGGTTCCAATTGCATGTGTATTTTTCTCCGGGTATCTGTTGTGGAGGAAAGAGATATTGCGAGTGGTCGCACAGAAATTCCTGCTTTTCGGACTGGCAGTGTATCTTGTGATCCCGGCGAGCGTGAAGGTGGCGGATATGATCGAGACAACCTATGCGTCATCCATCGAGAGTACGATAGAGACTGCGAAGCAGACAACCGATGAGATAGAATCTGAAACAGGAGAAAGTGGACAGGTGGACGATAAGAGCAGCAATGAAAAATCCCAGAGTGATTCAGACAGTGACAGCAAAGAAAATGCCGGTGGATTTTTCTCAGGACTTTTTAATAAAGTGCAGGAAGGAGTGTCCACAGCGACTGCGAATGTGGAGAATGTGTTGAATAACTTTATCGAGGCATTGGCAATTTTGCTTGTGACTTCATGCCTGATTCCGATACTGGTGCTGATTTTCTTTGTGTGGCTGGTAAAGATGCTGCTTGGACTAAATATTGATATTCCGACATCTGTCAGAAAATAGGAAGGACTTTTCCATGGACATCAAAGACTGCATCATTTACGAAAAAACAATCCCTGACCACCCGGCAGTATATGACGATTTCCCGGAGAATCTTCTGCCGGAGCTGGCGGAGTACCTGAAGTCGCACGGAATCGGGAAGCTATACTGTCATCAGACGGAAATGTTTGAGAAAGTGACTTCCGGGAAAAATGTTGTTATCACAACATCGACGGCGAGCGGCAAGACATTAAGCTTTCTGCTCCCGGTTTTACAGGACATTTTGAAAAATCCGCTGACAAGGGCAATTTTCATTTACCCGACCAAGGCACTTGCGGCAGACCAGTACCGTGCGATCGCACCGTATCTGGAATATTTTGGAGAGAACCGTATTGTGGCGGGCGTGTATGATGGGGATACGCCGGTGGCGGAGCGTACAAGAATCCGGCAGAGTGCCAATATTATATTGACAAACCCGGAGATGGTGAATGGGGCATTTCTGCCGAATCACAGCAAATACGGGTTTGATTTTATTTTTTCCAATTTAAAATACATTGTGATCGATGAGCTGCATACCTATCGTGGAGCGTTCGGTTCGCATCTGGCAAATGTGTTCCGCAGGCTTTCAAGAGTATGCCGTTATTATCATTCCAATCCGCAGTTTCTTTGCAGTTCTGCTACGATCGCCAATCCGGTGGAGCTTGCAACAGAGATCTGTGGAAAGCAGTTTGCACTTTTGGATAAGGACGGCTCCCCAGCAGCAGAACGTGGATATTATCTCATCCAGCCGCCGAAGATCATGGGGAAAGACGACAACTATTATGGGCAGGTCCGCATTACGACAGTGGCGGCAGAACTTTTGCCGGAGCTGATGGATGAAGGAAAAAATTTTATTGCGTTTACGAAGTCCAGAAAGAATGTGGAGATCGTCTTAAAAGAGACGAGAGATCATTTGGAAGCGGAGGGATTTTTAGGCACGCATAAGCCGGATGAAATCTCCGGTTATCGTGGCGGTTACACGCCGCTTGAGCGGAAACAGATTGAAAATCAGATGATCTCGGGAGAACTTATGGGACTTGTTTCCACGAATGCATTAGAACTTGGAATTGATATCGGAAAGATCAGTACCACGGTGTTAGTCGGTTATCCGGGCACCAGAGCCTCATTCTGGCAGCAGACAGGGCGTGCCGGAAGAAGCGGGAAAAGGAGCAGCAACTATCTCATTCTCGACAATCAGCCGTTTGACCAGTACATTGCGCTTGAGCCGGGCTGGCTGTTTGAGGGAAGCAGTGAAAATGCTGTGATCGATAAGAATAATCTGATCATTGAACTGGCGCATATCCGTGCGGCAGCAGCGGAGATTCCTTTGACGCTTGATGATATTTCCCTGTTTCCGGATCTTGGCGAGGCAATCCCGGTACTTCTCCGCGCTGAGGAACTGTCGAGCCACAATGGAAAATTTGCGTGGTCTGGCGGTGAGTTCCCGGCGGGTGATTTTTCCATGCGCAATATTGACGAGAAGCGCTATAAGCTTCTGCACAAGGACAGCGGAAAAGAGATCACAGAGATGGACGAGAGTCAGGCGTTCCGCGAGCTTCACGATGGTGCGGTCTACATGCATGACGGCGTTGCCTATCAGGTGACAAAGCTTGATCTTGAGAGCCGGACTGCCTATGCAGTGCCATTTAATGGAAATTATTATACAGTCGCGGCAGGGGAAGCGAATGTGAAGATTGTTCACGAGAGTAAAAATATGCCGCTTGCGCGCACAGAGCTTCATTTTGGTGATGTCAATGTGAGCGATTACGTTTATATGTTTAAGAAAATGCAGTTTCACAATCATCAGAATCTTGGCTATGAGCAGTTACCGAAGGCACTCTCCAAAGACTATGATACGGAGAGTACCTGGATGCGTGTGCCGGAGAATGTGGTCAGGGTTTACCGCGGACTGATCCAGGTGAATGAGAATACGAAAATGGTGCGGAACAATTATTATGAGGGCGTCTGTTTTGCACTGAAAAATGCTGCCCGGATGGTGACGATGACAGAGCAGGAGGACATCGGGGTCATTACATCGGCGAATGCACTGGAACTTGCGTTTGACACAAGCTCGGATGTAGACATCTATTTTTACGATAAGTATGTGGGTGGACTTGGATTCGCTGAAAAGATTTATGATAATATGGAAGATATTATCCAAAATGCCGTGAAGCTTGTAAAAGGCTGTGGATGCAAAGATGGCTGTGCCGCTTGTGTGGGAGATTACCGGCTTGACAGGCAGATGGTACTTTTCGGACTGGAAAACCTGCTGGAACACTGGGATGTCTCGATGGGAGTGAAGACTGCAGAGCATGCGCCGTCCACGTTCAGGAGAAAAGAGTTCTCGTTTGAAAAGTTAGGAGAGCAGTGGCAGGAGTTCTGCAAAAAGATTAGTGAAAACGGAGAGAACTTTGCCGCATTTTTACAGACCGTTCCGGCGGTCGAAGTGAGAGAGCGGATGCTGATCTTAAAATTATCCAGCGCCTTTTATGCTGACTGGGTGATGGAGCCGGGAAACCGCGAGAGCCTTAAGAATATTATCAGTTATTATGCGGATGTGCCGGTTGGATTCCAGATTCAGGTGGCACTCGCAGATGAAGTGAGAGAGCCGGATAAGGACGCGATGGAGAAGATGGAACGGAGGTTAAAATGAAAACAAGAGAAGAAGCAACAAAATACGGACTGTCATTTCCAGACACTTATCTGGAAACGCCGTTTCATGATCCAAACTGGGAGTTAGTGCGTGTGCATGGAAGCAAAAAGGCATTTTTGTGGGTATATGAGCGGAACGGATACATCAATCTGAATGTGAAAGTGCGCCCGGAGTGGCGCGATTTCTGGAGGGATGCCTATGCGTCCGTGCTTCCGGGATATCATCAGAATAAAGAACACTGGAATACGATCATTTTAGATGGGACAATCCCGGATAAGGATGTGAAGCAGATGATTGCAGAAAGCTATGACATTATCACAGACAGTCCGACAAAGCGTATTTATGAGGCGGTGAAAACCATTCCAAAAGGTAAAGTGGCAACTTACGGCAGGGTGGCAGAGCTTGCCGGAAATCCGAGAATGTCCAGAGCTGTCGGAAATGCCCTGCACCATAACCCGGACCCGGAGCATATCCCATGTTACCGTGTTGTGAATTCCAAGGGAGAATTAGCAGGGGCTTTCGCCTTTGGAGGGGAGCATGTGCAGGAAGAACTGCTGAAAGCAGACGGCATTGAAGTGGTGAATGGCAGGGTGGATTTAAAGAAATATGGAATTTAAAGAAAATTACACACAACAGCTACAACGTCTAAATGAATACCAGAAAGCAGCCGTTTTCGATGAGAGCAGCGCCTGTCTTGTGAACGCCAATGTGGGAAGCGGTAAGACGACGGTTCTTATCACAAAGGTCATGTATCTGCATTACGAGAAGCAGATTCCATATGAAAAGATGGTCGTTCTGACTTTTACGAATAAGGCTGCGGATGAGATCAAAGAGCGTCTGTATGCGCTGGAGCCGGAGATCGCAGAGGAACAGTTGTGGGGCTTTGGAACATTTCACAGTGTGTGTCTTACGATGTTGAAGAAAATGCTTCCGGTGGAAAATCTGGGTTATACCAAAGAATTTATGGTGATGGATCCGGACGAAGAACTTGAGATGGCAGAGCAGTTGATCTTAACTTATCAGCTGAAAATCAAATATAAAAACCGGCTGAAAAAGCGTCTGGAACAAAAAAACAGCAAATATCAGGATGATATCGATAAATTAAAGGTATTACTAAAGGAAGAGAAGAGACGTCAGGATAAAATGACGTTTGATGAGCTGCTGGACAACACATGTAAATTGGTGAAGATGTCAGCAGAAATAGAAGAAGTATCAAAAAAGAATGCGAACTTGCAAGACAACGAGAATACAGGAATGCAAGATATCTCCTGGATCATCGTGGACGAAGTGCAGGACAGCGATGAGAAACAGTTAGAGCTCATCGACTGCCTGAAAAAAACACAGACCTGTTTTTTCGCAGTAGGTGATCCGAATCAGGTCATTTACAGCTGGCGTGGAAGTGCTTTTCATATTTTTTATCAGCTGAAGACCAAATATCAGGCAACGGAACTGACACTTCCGGTGAATTACCGTTCCAGCAGTGAAATCCTTGCAGTGGCACGCTGCTTTATGCAGCAGGGAGACACCTTGCAGGGCGGCAGAGAGAACGGTGATAAAATTCAGATCCGGAATATGTATGATCCGTTTCAGGAGGCAGACTATCTTGCAGGCAGGATCAGGGAACTGCATGCATCAGGGCTTCCATACCGGGAAATAGCAGTATTTTACCGCTTGCAGAACCAGTCAGAAATTTTTGAACATGTTTTTGAAAAAGAAGGCATTCCATTTGAAGTTTCGTTAAAAAAGACTGTGAAAGACATCCCGGTTTTGGACTGGCTGATCAGGGTACTGCGTTTTTCTGTCAATCCGAAAGACAAAAGCTCTGGCATAGCGGCACTTGCGGATAAGAGATATGGAGACGGCATATCGGTGAAGGAAGCGGAGAAAACGATCAATATTCTGAGTGAAACCCGAAAAACACAGACAGAGATTTTAAAGTCAGAAAATGCGAAAAGCGGATCAGACATCTGTGAAAAAATGCTTGAATTTTCAAAAGTATATGCATCAAAACAGGTTGCACTTCCAGAAGACCTCTGGAGCTATTTTTCTCTGGAAAATCATCTTCATCCAACGACAGCTTCGTATGTAGAAGACAGAACCTATGTCATGGACTTTTTTACTCGCATGATCACCTACCAGAAAGAGCAGCAGAAAAATGTCGTGGAAGGTTTTTCGGAATTTTTAAATATGGCGTCTTTGTATGGAATGAATATTTTGAAAAAAGAGATACATAATGAAAACGATACTGTAAAGCTTATGACACTTCATGCATCTAAAGGGTTGGAGTTTTCCCATGTTTTTATCACAGGTGTGAATTATGGGCTGATTCCATTGCAGACCAAAAGTTTTGAGGAGGAAGAGGAGGAACAGCGTCTCTTTTTTGTCGGCATCACAAGGGCGAAGGAACATCTGGAACTTTCCTATTACACAAGTCCGGGACAGTACCGGGCAGCACCCGGGCCGAGCAGATATCTGCGCATGATACCGGGAAATCTGGTCGAAGGACAGGAGAAGGACAAGGAGTCCTCGGCAACGCATTTACAGGATCTGAAGCGCCAGATCCTTGCAGAGCGTGGAGAGCATAGAGAACTGCAGGAAGCCGGCAAAATATCAGGGGGCAAAAATCCATCGGCGAATACAGGAACAAAGAACATTTCGGTAGGAAATGAAACTGTAACCACAGAAAAACGCCGCGTCCGTCATCCAAAATACGGCACAGGTTCCGTGGTAAGAGAGGATGACATGATGCTCACTGTTGACTTTGATGATTATGGAGAAAAAGAACTCATGAAAATGTTCAGCGGTCTGGAAGAATTGCCGTGATACTTATATATTGTCAGGTATCGGGCGGCTATGAAAAAGAATAGCGTACTTGTACAAAAAAGAAAACAATTCCTACCTTGACAAGGGGAAATAATGCGTTATAATACTTATATCATATCAAATAACTAGGAAATATCAATTACAAACTAATTTAGAGATAGAAAGAGGTACAAAGATATGAGTAAACTGATTTATTTAGATAATGCAGCAACAACGCAGGTATATCCGGAAGTGTTACAGGAGATGCTTCCATATTTTTCAGAAGTATACAGCAATCCATCTGCAATTTACAGTTTTGCATCTGAGAGCAAAAAGGCGGTTGATAAAGCAAGGACTTCCGTGGCAGAACTGATCAATGCGAAGACAGATGAGATTTATTTTACAGGCGGCGGCAGCGAGTCTGATAACTGGGCATTAAAGGCAACCGCAGACGCTTATGCGTCCAAAGGAAAACATATTATCACAAGCACGATTGAACATCACGCGATCCTTCACACCTGTGCTTACCTGGAGAAAAAAGGTTTTGAGATCACGTATGTGGACGTTGACGAAAACGGTAAAGTAAAGCTGGACGAGTTAGAGGCAGCAATCCGTCCTGATACAATCCTGATTTCCATAATGACAGCAAATAACGAGATCGGAACCATCCAGCCGGTCAGGGAGATCGGACGTATCGCACATGAACATGGCGTATTATTCCACACGGACGCTGTACAGGCATTTGGACATATTCCGATCGATGTGGACGAGATGAACATTGATATGCTGAGTGCCAGCGGCCACAAGATCAACGGACCAAAGGGAATCGGCGTAATGTATATCAGAAAAGGCGTGAAGATTCTTTCCTTCATCCACGGTGGTGCGCAGGAGAGAAAACGTAGAGCCGGAACTCTGAACGTACCGGGTATCGTAGGTATCGGTAAAGCAGCCGAGATCGCAAAAAATACCATGGCAGAGAGAAGTGCAAAAGAGATCAGCTTAAGAGATCATCTGATCGACCGTATTTTAACAGAAATCCCATATGTGAGATTGAACGGTGACAGACATGACCGTCTGCCAAACAACGTAAACGTATGCTTCCGTTATATCGAGGGTGAATCCATGTTGATCTTATTGGATCAGGCAGGTGTCTGTGCATCCAGTGGTTCTGCATGTACTTCCGGATCATTAGACCCGTCTCACGTATTGCTTGCGATCGGTCTTCCTCATGAGATCGCACACGGTTCTCTTCGTCTGACACTTTCCGAGAAGAATACCGTAGAAGAGATCGATTTTGTTGTAGACGAGTTAAAGAAGATCATTGAACGTTTGAGAAGCATGTCCCCATTATATGAGGATTTCGTAAAAAAACAGAATAAATAAATTTTTCAATCACATGATTTTACAGTGATCAAAATAACAGGTTATTTCAAAGAAAGCAGGATAAAAAGTATGTATAGTGAAAAAGTAATGGATCATTTTAACAACCCAAGAAACGTTGGAGAGATTGAGAATCCAAGCGGTGTCGGTACCGTTGGTAATGCAAAATGCGGCGACATCATGAGAATGTATCTTGACATTGATGATAACGGGATCATCCAGGATGTAAAATTTAAAACATTTGGATGTGGCGCAGCCGTTGCAACAAGCAGTATGGCAACCGAACTTGTAAAGGGAAAAACGGTACAGCAGGCGTTGGAAGTGACAAATAAAGCCGTAATGGAAGCTTTAGACGGACTTCCACCAGTGAAGGTTCACTGCAGCCTGTTGGCAGAGGAAGCAATCCACGCTGCATTATGGGATTACGCAGAGAAAAACCATATCACGATCGAGGGACTGGAGAAACCGGTGAACGATATTTCTGAGAAAGAAGAAGGCGAAGAGGAAGAGTACTAAGCGCTTTTTCCGGAAGGCACATCAGACTGTCAGGCAGATTTATGAAAAAGGTAAACTGCCGGCAGTCTTTTTTGTGCAATGGGAAAATTCTCATATCTATTTCATTCCAGTTATGGTAAAATATAGCTATTGCAAAAAGCAGAATAGCAGATCATAAGGAAAACGAATTGAGGATAAAAAGATAATGGAAGATTTACAGGTAGAAGATTTTAATGATCCAATAGAACATAAAGCAGAGCAGACAGCAGACGGTATTAAGACACCGGAAAATCAGGAGAATGATGAGGAACAAACCTCCATTTTCAAAGAGATCATGAGCTGGGTGATTCCGTTTGCAATTGCCTTAGTGGCAGCGCTTCTCATCAAAAACTTTCTGATCATCAATGCGGATGTGCCTACCGGGTCAATGGAGAATACAATCCTGCCGGGAGACCGTTTTATCGGAAACCGGCTTGCATATGTGGTTGGAGAGCCAGAGAGAGGGGATATTGTTGTATTCCGGTATCCGGATGATGAGAGCGAGATCTATGTGAAGCGTGTGATCGGGCTTCCGGGGGATACCATCGATATTGAGGATGGAAAAATATATATCAATGGATCGACAGAGCCTTTACAGGAGGACTATCTGAAAGAAGAATGGACTGTTGCCACAGGTCCATATACATTTGAGGTGCCGGAGGGATCGTACTTCATGATGGGAGATAACAGGAATGATTCCTGGGATGCAAGATATTGGAGCAACACTTATGTGACAAAAGACAAAATTTTAGGGAAAGCACTTTTTACTTACTGGCCTTTTGCACATTTTGGAAAACTGGAATAAAAAAGGAAGAGTGACATGGTAACATTATTAGCAAAAATATTTATCAAAGACTCAGAAGATAAAATAAAACAGCGCGAGGCATACGGAATGCTGTGCGGTGTGATCGGTATATTATTTAATGTACTGCTTTTTATCGGTAAATTTCTCGCAGGAACTTTAAGCAATTCCATTGCGATCACAGCAGATGCCTTTAACAACCTTTCAGATGCAGGTTCTTCGATCGTGACACTGCTTGGCTTCAAGCTTGCAGGGGCAAAACCGGATACGGAGCATCCATTTGGACATGGAAGGATTGAGTATGTTTCCGGCCTGGTTGTGGCTGCGGCAATCCTTTTGATGGGTTACGAACTCGTCCGTGACTCCATCGGAAAAATCATGCATCCGGAGGAAACAGAGTTCACGCTCCTTGTGGCAGTGATCCTGATCGCATCCATTCTTGTAAAACTATATATGGCATATTATAACCGTGCTATTGGAAAAAAACTGGATTCTGCAGCGATGAAAGCGGTTGCCACAGACAGTTTAAGTGATACCGCAGCGACAACGGTTGTGCTTCTGGCATCCGTATTCACCCATTTTACAGGAATCAAAATTGATGGCTACTGCGGTCTGGTTGTGGGCTTATTAGTCGGTTATGCAGGTTTTGACGCTGCCAGAGAGACATTAAATCCATTGCTTGGACAGCCGCCGGCACATGAATTTGTAGAAAAAATAGATGAGATCGTAATGTCACATTCGGAAGTATGCGGAATGCATGATCTGATCGTCCATGATTACGGCCCGGGCAGACAGATGATCTCATTGCATGCAGAAGTTCCGGCAGAGGGAAATATTTTGGAACTGCATGATGTGATAGACAATATTGAGAATGAACTGCGCGAGACACTTGGCTGTGAGGCAACGATCCACATGGATCCGGTCGTGACTTCGGATGAGCATGTGAGTGAGACGAAAGCAGCTATGGTATCTCTGATCAAAGCAATTGATGAAGATTTGTCCATTCACGATTTCAGAATGGTGAGTGGTGGGACACATACGAACCTCATTTTTGACATTCTCGCGCCATTTGGATTCCGTCTGACGGACGAGGAACTGCTCACAGAAGTGCTCCAGTCTGTGCATGAGCATTTCGGTGATAACTATTACGTGGTGACAAAAATCGATCATTCTTACATATAAAAGTCGTCAATTGATAATCCCCGGATTTTCTTCTGAAATGCCGAGAAAAAGCTATAGACAACATGAAAAACACCAGATTTATTTTTATTTAAATGAATCTGGTGTTTTTACATTATACAAAAAAGTTTTTGAAACCTCATCCCCGGGTTGTGTATCTAATATATGAAAGGTGGGTGAAAGATGAAAAAAGAAGAGTACTCTTTAGTTTATAAAGCAATTCATGGGGACAGTCATGCATACGGCGAATTGATTCATCAGTATAACCCATACTTTTATAAAATAGCATTTTTATATGTAAAAAATGAGGACGCAGCAGTCGAAATTGTTCAGGATAGTGTCTATCAGGGATATCTGAAAATAAAGATACTGAGAAATCCGGAGCTGTTTTCAACATGGATGACCAGAATCATTATGAATAAAGCGGTTCGTTATATAAAACAGAACAAAAAAATTGTGGAATACGAGGAAGCATTTCATGAGGCTTCACATTCTGAACATGTTGAAGAAAAGCTTGATTTAATGAACGCAGTAAATCGGCTGCCGAAAAAATACAAAGACGTTATCATTCAAAAATATTTTCTGGAAATGTCTGTGGAGGAAATTGCAAAAAAGCAGATGATACCGGAAAATACAGTGAAAACTAATTTATCAAGGGCAAGAGCTGCTTTAAAGAAAATGTTAAAGGAGGACTATTTTGAAGATTTATGATGAAATGAGCCAGATATCCGTGCCGGAAGATTTAGATGAAAAAACATATCAATCCATTTTAAGCGCTGAAAAAACAGTACAAAAAAACAGATTTCGAAAAAAGTGTGCGTGGTCGGTACTATCCTGTCTGGTGATCATTTTTGGAATTATTCATGTTGCAAACCCGGCAATGGCAGAAAATATACCGATTATCGGAAGTGTATTTTCCTATATTCAGGATGTCATTGATTTTAAAGGAGATTATAAAAAGTATGCCACTAACACGGATGAGAGAGTGCAGGATCATGGAATTACGATATCCATGACAGAATCCTATTGCGATGGAGCAAATTTATTTGTCTCTTATGTGATTGAGAGTCAGAAGAAGTTTACAGAATACAGTGACAATCAGATTTTCCAGAATCAGATTGGTTATGAGGGAATCACCAAAATAAAATCAGATGACAAAATTTATTCCTTAAATGATTGTGGAGCGGCAGGTGTGACCGGTAAATATGTGGATGAAAATACGTTTGCAGGATCACAGTATTTTGATCTTTCGGGAAAAGAATTTCCAGATCAGTTTCAATTGGAAATCTATATTTATAAGGTAACACTGATTGCAGAAAATGTAAAAAACCCAAATATTTCCATATGGGGACAATGGAAATTTTCAATCCCGATACAGGTCAACAAAGAAGATGTTACCATGTACGAAGTAAATGAATGGAACGAAGGATATTCCATAGATGAAGTGATTGTAACACCAATTATTACGACGATTAAAACGACTCACCCAGATATATACAGAGACAATTTCAATTATGATGTGCTTGTATATGGGGATGAAAATGGTACAGAAGAACTCACTATGCAGGGATTCTATGATGAAACGAAAGGTGTCTTTAAGGTTTCAACCAAAGATATTGCAACAGATTTGTATATTTATGTCATAGATGAAAGCAGGATGAGTAAAAAGAAAACGGACACAGATTTCAGGGAAGAATTGGAGCAGAGAGCGATTGTGTGTAAAGTGATTCATTTGCAATAAGAAAATCCCGGATGTAGATTTTCATACATCCGGGATTCTTTCTATGATTAATTATTTTCCTGAGTGTTTGTAGTCTCAGAATTTGCGGTTTCAGAGTTTTCCGTTTCGGAGGACTCTGTCTCGTTTACCTCGGTAGGTTCTTCGGTTTCTGTTGTAATGACATCAGGATCTTCATAAATTACCTCATCATTGCTTGCCCGTAAGATAATGCCCTGGGAACCGGTGATACTTACGGAAATCACATCGCCATCGGAAACATTATCCAGAGAAGTTGTCAGGATTCCGGAGGTAAGGTAAGTGGTAGGAACCTTCTCGCCATTTACAAAAATCTTGGCATTCTTTGTAAAGTTGGAACCGTAAACCGCTAAGGTATTATTCAATACATTTTTACGGACGGATGTTACATTGACGTCTTCCACGTCCATGACAAGATCCGTTGCCGGATATAAATCCTCACCGTTGTAAGCATATCTCTCACCGTAGAGAAGGTCATACTGGAGATTGTCAAGACCATTCTGGTAAGTGGAGGAATCTGCCTGTGTCTGTGTGTAAGTAAACATGGTTCCTTCATGGATACCCATCTGACCGGTAATGTGTGCTAATAACTGGTAAGCAGTCAGATCAGCGTCCTGTTTTGGAAGACCGAAGTTATTCCAGGTTGCATATTTTGTCTTGAAAATATCACCGGATTTCATATCGGAATCTTCAAGACCCATTGTAGGAAGGTGATCGCCAAACATAACAATAATGGTATCCTCACCGCGGCGGTTGACTGCATCAATGAGGTTTGCAATGAAGTTATCTGTGTTGTGGATCATGTTTACATAATATTCCCACTGATTATTGGAAGCTTCATCGGCAGCTCCGGTTACAGTGATCTCCGGATTCTCAATAATCTTTTCAGTTGGATAATCTCCATGGGAACCAACTGTGATCGTGTATACAAAGTCGGACTGATTTTCTGTTGCATCCATAGCTTTTACAGTCTCATTTACAAGAACTTTATCGGTTGGCCAGCTTCCACTTGGTGTGTACTCGGTAATGTTCATTAACTCTTTACTTGTAAATGTATCAAATCCCATTTTTGAAAACGCATTGTTTCTGCTGTAGAAAGTAGCAGTGTTGTTATGTACGACATGTGTGCCATAACCAATAGAGGAAAGGTCAGATGCAATACTTTCAACGCTTGGGCAGTCAGACTGTTTTAAAATTGTTTTGTAAGGATACTCGCCGGTACCAAAGTACTGCATGCTCATACCGGTTAAAACTTCAAATTCTGTATTGGCAGTTCCGGCTCCGACAACAGGTACGGTAAGATAACCGGTGGTGAAGTTCTGCTCTAAACTGTGGAATGTTGGAATCGGATCTTCTGACATCTGAAGGAAATTCACATCATATGGATCGATAAAGGATTCCAGCAAAATACAGATAATATTTGGCTCTTTGCCGGCAGATACAGTTGTTTCTTCTTTGGAAGAGTCCACTAAAGTTTCAATAGCGTCAATGGTTTCTTTGGAGTAATCATCCGGTTTATCCATTCCACGTCCGACAACGCTTGTAGAGAAACCATAAACAAATCCGTAATCAGAGTATCCCTGTGCAATATTTGCAAAGTAAGAGGCAATAATATTAGAACTCTGTGCAGCCTGTGTTGTAATTGGAATACCGACAACTAACAGTGCAACGATCGCAAGTGGGGAAAGTACAACGTGGCGTTTTCCCTGATACTTCGGTCCTTTGATAAAGAAGAGAACCAGAAATATAATGAAAGAAGCAACCACAGCTACTACAACGGTAGCCTCTTCCGCAGTAAAATAATTGGTGTTCTGCATTGCAAACAGGTCTGGAAGCATTTTAAAATCGGTGTAGCTGAATGGAGTTACACGGTTGGAAAGGATGATTCCGTTGACTGTTCCGAGGAAAATCCAGAGTCCGGTGATCAGAACACGAAGCTGTGCTCTTGTCTTAAACAGGTAAACAATTGATAAGGAAGCAAATACAATAAAGGCATTGTAAAGGTAAGCCCATGTATGATTGCCTACGAAGGAAACAGCAGAGAAAAAGTCTCTTCTGGAGATCACTTCTACGGTAAAAGTAATAAAGCATGCTAAAATAAAGTGGAAAATAAGAGAATATTTATTGAAAAATGCAATTCTCTTATAATATTTCTCACTGTGTGGTTTCCTTTTTGGTAATTTGGAAAGAAAAACTTCTGCTTTTTCCTTTACCGGTGCAAATTTCTGGAATAATTTATTCATTTTTTCTTCGACTGACTTGAATTTCTGTTTCATATACCCTCCTTTTTGGCACAGGAAAATACAAAAAATTGATTTTCCTGTCTGCATCTGAGCTTTTTGCAATCGCTTTTGCAAAAAAAATACAGGTGCGTTACATCTATCAGCAGTTATGATAATCTGCAATGAAAAAGAGTTTTAAAAGCTCTTTTATTGTCCAGGTAAAACACATGTAAAATTACAGTAAAAAAATTATTTTTGATACTAGAAGAATATATCGCTTATGAGGAAAAAAAACAATTGGAAAGATAAATAAAAAAGAAGGAAGATTTCAGGATTTTCTATAAAATATGAATAAAAAATGAACAAACTATGACTAAATGAGAACATATAGCACAGGAGGCTATTTCACAAACTTGTTAATAGCCTCGTTTAAGTCTTTTAATACCTGATCATCACCTGTTTCAATCGCATCTACCAGACAGTGGTTAATGTGATCTTCCAGAATGATTTTACCGATATTGTTGATTGCTGACCGCACTGCCGCAATCTGGATCAGGACTTCACTGCAGTCCCTTCCGTCCTCGATCATGGTCTTAACGGCTTCCATATGCCCGATCGCACGGTTCATACGGTTTAAAACTGCCTTTGTGCTTTCGTGATGGTGAGGGTGGGAATGTGAGTGACCATGTTCGTGTGCTTCCTCATGCGTGTGTGTATAAACAGTACCGTCCTTGGCGATATGTGTATGTTCCATATGTACTCCTTTGTATTCTATAGTTACCAGTCACTATCCCAGTCTGTTGTTCCGGAATCCCAGCTGTCTCCGGAATCCCAGTCATAACTGCTGTCGGAATCAGAATCGGAAGTATAATGCTCGTCATAGTAACTGCTGTCCTCAAATTCTGTAAAGCTGGAAGTCCATTCGCTATCATCATTGTAGTTGAACTGATAGTCAGTTTTATTTGCTAAGACGTCGTCCGGAATCGAGGATTTGCTGACTTTTTCATAATCGCCACCATAACCGTAGTCTTCGTACTCATACCAGCTATGGCGTGTGTTGGCGTAAATGGTGTCGTTATAGCGATAATAGCTGACATTGTAATAAGCGTGGAGCGGTGCAAATAATAAACAGAAGGAAATGACATAAATCACAACATAAGTCAGTAAAAATGCGCGACCGGACGACTTTTCCCCAATTACGTTATCATGAAATTTTTGCAGGAGAGGAACACGGTCACCAAATTTACCAGCCAGAATTAAACTTGCGATTGTCAGTCCGATTGCAAGAAAAACAGACCAGAACAGGGAAGCTCCGAATCCTTTGGCAAGCATATCGATAATGGCAATGGAGATCAGCCCCACAAAGCCGGCAAAAAAGATCGCAAAAGTGATGAGTATGTTTTTCCGCTTTTCTTTCTTCTGCTCCCGCGTGAGTGTCTGCTGTTGCTTTCTTGTCTGGTTATTTGCCTTCTGATTTAAAATCTCAGATTTTAATTTCAGATAAAGTTCATTGACAGCATAAGCTTCATCCGTGCCCTGATAGCGGATGGCACGTTCGCCGTTTGCCTTGTTTTTGTATACAATGAACTGGTCGCCATCCTGATAAATACCAAATGCTTTTGGTTTCTTATAATTGATGCCAATAAAAAATCTTGTTGTCTCATACGGCGGCAGGTGTCTGTCCTGATACCACTGCTGTAATTCGGCGATTGTTTTTGGTGTTTTATCGGCGGTTCGTTTGACTGCATTGTTTGTTGCCCCGCAAAATGGACATTTATCTGCGGTTTCTTCAATCATGGAACCACAGTATTCACATTTTATCTGCATTTTCATTTCCTCCCCGGAAGTGGTGTGTTAGTCAGAACAGAGTCTGCCTTTACCACTTCTATATTATAAGGTAATGATTCCGTACTTTTATACTATTACAGTATAAATTATATTATGACATTTATCTTTGACAGAATCAATAGAAAAACGTTAGTTATTGCTGTTACTGTTCATTCCTAAATCACTTTCTTACGCAGCAAAACAGCAAGTGTTTTACTGCCGGGCAAACAGTAACGCTTGCATTTCCTATATAAAGCAGATATAATTTCTACATTAGAATAAAAATGTTTCATCAACAAAAACTATACGATGGGGTATATCAGATTTGGTATACCCTGTTTTTTGCTTCGCAAAACAAGGAGGATTATGAATTTATTAGATATTATTGGACCGGTCATGGTTGGACCGTCCAGCTCCCATACAGCGGGAGCAGTAAAAATCGGGCGAGTCTGTCACAAACTGCTTGCAGAAAAAGTGGTAAGGGCAGATATTTATTTTCACGGATCATTTCTGGCAACAGGAAAAGGGCATGGAACGGATAAGGCGGTTGTGGCAGGGCTTTTGGGAATGCAGGTGGATGACCCGGCTATTCCGCACAGTTTTGAGATCGCAGAGCGTGAGGGATTGCAGTTCACATTGTCTGGGATCGATCTTGGGGATGTGCATCCAAACTCTGTCAAACTGGAACTTACAGGCGAATCAGGAAGAACGCTGGAGGTAATCGCGGCATCTATCGGAGGCGGACGTATTGAAATCTGTGAGATCGATGGCCTGACAGCAAATTTCAGTGGAGATTATCCGACACTGATCGTGCATAATATTGATCAGCCAGGGCATGTTACAGAGGTGACATCCATGCTTGCCCACAAATCGGTCAACATCGCAACGATGCAGTTATACCGTGCAAGCCGCGGTGGAAATGCAGTTATGGTCATCGAGTGCGATCAGGAAATTCCGGCGGATGCACTCAAGTGGTTAGAACGGATGGAAGGAATTTTGAAAGTAACCTATCTGAGTTTACTGTAAATAAATTTTTTGTATTTGCGAAACTCAGATTTATGTTATGAATGTTGTGTAAATGTGACAAAATTTGTAAAAATCAGGAGAAGAATCATGTATAAATCCTTGGAAGAAATATGTGAAATGACAACAAAAGAAGGAAAACCCTTCTGGAAAATCGTGCAGGAAGATGATTGCAAAGAGCAGGGAATCAGCGAGGGAGAAGCCTTTGAGCAGATGCGGGGCATGTATCAGGCAATGCGTGAGGCAGATGACAATTATGATGGAAAGCTGAAGTCCGCAAGTGGTCTGGTGGGAACAGACGGGGAAAAAATGCATGCGGCAAGAGAAGCAGGAACTTTGCTCTGTGGAAAATTTATTGGAAAAGTGATGGAAAAAGCTTTAAAGACAGGTGAATCCAATGCCTGCATGAAACGGATCGTTGCGGCACCGACTGCGGGCTCCTGTGGTGTTGTCCCGGCAGTTTTTCTCACATTAGAAGAGGAAAAACATTTTTCCGAAGAAAAAATGGTGGAAGCCCTTTATGTGGCGGCGGGAATCGGCGGCGTGATCGCAAACAGGGCGTTTCTCGCCGGGGCAGCCGGAGGTTGTCAGGCTGAGATCGGCTCGGCTTCGGCGATGGCGGCTGGAGGAGTGGCATACCTTATGGGTGGAGATGCCGAGCAGATTTCCCATGCGGCAGCCCTGGCATTGAAAAATCTGCTTGGACTTGCCTGTGATCCCGTGGCAGGTCTGGTCGAAGTGCCGTGTGTGAAACGCAATGTGATGGGAGCGGTCAATGCAATGACTTCATCGGATATGGTCATGGCTGGAATCACAAGTAAAATTCCGCCGGATGAAGTGATAGACGCAATGCGTGCAATTGGACGCAGCATGAGCGAGGACATCCGCGAAACCGGAAAAGGAGGGCTTGCCGGAACTCCGACCGGAGTGGCAATCCGGGAACGAATGGCTGGGACATTATAACCGGAGTTTCACTTACCGTAGAGCAGCAGATTTTGTGGTGCTTTCTTAGGGTGTGAAGGGCAGATATAAGCGTCCTCTCACAAGTCAGAATTTTATATGTTAATGAAAAAGAA
>ERZ773168.1073-NODE-1073-length-24474-cov-3.376961_pt1 | contig 24474 bp, 18 predicted proteins | sample MGYA00511261_ERZ773168 | MGnify/ENA primary metagenome ERZ773168 (study PRJEB29015, sample SAMEA2737855) | human gut metagenome | biome: human gut; feature: human-associated habitat; material: faeces | place: China | collected 2012 ... | reverse complement strand
CCGGCGTATCAGCCGGAACGGAAGGATTAGCCGGGATGTATGTCCGTGGGGGGAATGGAGACGAGAACCTGTATATGATAGACGGAATCCAACTGTATCAGGTCAATCATCTCGGAGGACTTTTCTCCGCTTTCAACGCCGAGGCTTTGAAAGATGTGGATTTTTATAAATCCGCTTTCCCCGCCCGCTATGGGGGAAGGCTTTCCAGCGTAGTGGATGTGCATACTAAAGATGGCAATATGAAAGAGTACCATGGTAGCGCCATGCTGGGATTGACCTCCGGTAACTTAAATTTCGAAGGGCCGATCATTAAAAACCGGACTTCGTTCAACGCCTCCTTCCGTCGCTCTTGGCTGGATGGCTTGTCCGCACCGGGTTTGGCGATCTACAATAAAATTCAGAAAAAGAATGGGGAGAAATTCAGCGCACGCTATGCTTTTACCGATCTGAACCTAAAAGTAAACCACCATATCAATGACCGGAGCCAAGCTTACGTTAATTTCTATTTCGGACAGGATTTCCTAAAAGGAGGAAGTTCCGAGTTCTCCGTAGGTGATGATATAACCCCTTTCGAGAACAAGGACTTTGGAAAGATGCGCTGGGGTAACATCGCATTATCTTCCGGCTGGTCGTATGTGTTTAACAACAAGATGTTCGGTACCGTCACCTTGGCTTATTCCCATTATCAATCCAAACTAAAACAAGAGACTTCACAATACTACGGAACCGAGGGTGACAAAGATTATTCTTCACGTTTTATCGAGACCTCAACCCGAAACGGTATCAATGATTTCGGAGTCCATGCGAACTTCGACTATATTCCTACCCCGGCACATCATATCCGTTATGGCACCGACTATCTTTATCATCGTTTCAGCCCGGAATATATCGAGGAAAAGACCTCCGAGAATTTGTCTCCGACCAAACGAACTACCGGAGACGAGCGCCTTTCAGCGAATGAGTTGGCTGTTTTCGCCGAAGATGACTGGGCGATATCTTCCATTGTCCGGGTTAACGCCGGATTACGCCTGAACATGTATAATATACAAAAGAAGACATATGTCTCCTTAGACCCTCGTTTATCCGTACGCTTCCTGCTCACGAGGAATCTAAGCCTTAAGACCTCATACGCCCGGATGAATCAATACGTACATCAGATCAGCGAAAGTTATATGAGTCTCCCTACCGATATGTGGATGCCGGTCAGCAAGAAGCTGAAGCCATTGGAGAGTGATCAAGTATCCGTCGGCGCTTATTACAATTTACACAAAGACTATTCCTTCTCGGTGGAAGGTTATCATAAATGGATGAATCACCTACTGGATTATAAAGATGGTTACAACTTCTTACCCTCGTTCGTCGGTTGGGAGGAGAAACTGGCCGCCGGTAAGGGGTGGGCCTACGGGGCGGAGTTTATCGCCCGGAAAGAGACGGGGCGTATAACAGGATGGATCGGATACGGACTGATGTGGAGCGACCGGCAGTTCGACGAGATTAATAATGGCAAACGTTTCCCCGCGAAATACGATAACCGCCATAAGCTGAATATCGTCGCAAACTGGAAGATCAACGAGAAATTGGAACTAACAGGAAGCTGGACTTTCATGACCGGAAACCGGGTTACGGTGGCATTCGAGAATTACGAGGATTTGGGCCTCACTCCTGTCCCTCCGCTCTTACCGGAAGGAGGCTTGGACTATTTCACGGAGCGTAATAACGTACGTCTCCCCGCTTACCACCGCTTAGATCTGGGGATTAATATTTATCGACCTAAAAAGAACGGCCATCTCGGTATCTGGAATATCAGCGTATATAACGCTTATTGCCAGATGAACCCGATAACTATCCATAAGCGGTCTTGGATAAACTACAGCCATTATTTCGAGACGTTATCGCTCTTACCGATCATTCCGTCTATATCATATACTTATAAATTCTAAAGAACATGAAACCTATATTCTATTTATCAATCTTATTATCCAGCCTGCTCCTAACCTCCTGCTACAGGAAGTTTGACCTAGAGGAATATCGTACTACACCAAAAATGGTGATCAACTCGGCCTTCTCGCCGGATACAGTCGTAATGGCCAGCATATCCCGCACATGGTTTCACTCAGAGAGCAAGCCGGACGTGACGATTCGAAACGCCAAGGTGGAATTATACATAGACGGGATCTTCAAGGAGGAGATGCCTTGGAAAGAATATTCCTATTGGAAATCTTCTCGTTGGCTCGGAGAGGATCGAGGTGGATGGGTAACAGATACGCTTTATATATCGAATACGGTTCCACAGCCCGGACAAACCGTAAAGATAGTAGCTTCCACCCCGGAATATGGAACAGCCTCGGCGGAAGATAAGATTCCTTCCAAGACCGAAATCAAAGGCCTGCGCATAATTCCCCGTAAAGAAGCTACCGGCAACGGCGGTACCCTTGTCGATGGAGATGGGAATATCTCCTACATAGAAGAAAACGATGTGCTTATCTATCAAATCACTTTCCAAGATACCCCGGGTAAATCAAATTACTATTCTCTACAGATATGGGGAGATGACGACCATCTTGGTGTCCTGTTGGACTTCTCCGTAGATCCCGTATTCACGCAGCAACAAGGTATCTTGGATGAGGTTTTCGGCTCCTCGATGGTAAATTGGCGGGGACGGGTATTTTCCGACGAGCTGTTCGACGGAAAGGAATACACATTGCAAGTAAAAGAACAACTCAGGTCCGATACTAAATATTATACCAAACGCCATATTCGTTTATATTCCCTGTCCGAACCCTATTACCAATATCTGCTATCTTTACAAAACATCGAGAATGAAGGTATCATGGGCGGACTTACGAATGTAGGTCTGGCCGAGCCTGTCCGGATCTACAGCAATGTGGAAGGAGGAACGGGAATCGCTGGTGGATGTCAATGGTTTGAATCCTTGGTAGACATAAAAGATTTAATCAAATAGCGAGCAAAAAAGCATCTATCTATTGCGAATCAAATATTTATTTCGTTACTTTGCACCCGCTTTACGTAATCTCTGTCGGGAAATGTAGCCCGTTAAATTGCGTTTCATTATAAATTACAATTAAAAAGCTATAAACAATGGATTTAATTAAGATTGCAGAAGAAGCGTTCGCTACGAAGAAGGAACTTCCTTCATTCAAGAGTGGTGACACGATCACGGTAGCTTACCGTATCAAAGAGGGTAACAAAGAGCGTATCCAGCAGTATCGCGGTGTTGTTATCCGTATCTCCGGTCACGGCGACAAAAAACGTTTCACAGTTCGTAAGATGTCTGAGAACGTAGGTGTAGAGAGAATTTTCCCGATCGAATCTCCGTTTATCGAAAGCATCACGGTTAACAAAGTCGGTAAAGTACGTCGTGCTAAATTGTACTACCTGCGTGCTCTTACCGGTAAGAAAGCAAGAATCAAAGAAAAGAGAGTCTAATCTCTCCGATTCTATTGCCATACGAAAAGCCATCCAGCGGAATGCCGGATGGCTTTTTGTTTATCGTTTCTTACAATGCCCATCGTAAGCATCTAACAATGCCCATTCAAAGGAGCTTACGATGGGCATTATAAGAACCTTAGAATGGGCATTGAAAGAATCATATATCCAAATTGCGCCACGGACTACCGTCCGGAGGATAATTTACAGACGATACGAGTACCATCCGTTGCCTCGATAACGAGAAGTAAGGGGCTACGTATGGATAAGCGATAGATATCACCTTGTTCCATTTGGCCGTTAGTACCTAATAAGTCCCCCTCGAACGAATAAACCATCAATCTACGAATCGCTTGGCGAGCAGTCACGCAGAGTTGGTTCCCGGAGAAAGCGATCGTGACTAGTTCCTCTCTAGCGATCGTCTCATTGGCTACCGTACCTTTGGTATACACCGCACGAATAGCGGGCAAGGCCGCACGTAGGATATTGACATCAAAATCATAATTCAACGCTTTCGACAATAACTGATCTAGCAAGTACCATCCCATAAAGGTATGGTCTACGATCGGTTCAGCCTTCAAGTTAATGACATCACCTCGATAGCGAGTCACTTCCGCCCAACCGTTCTCTCCACCCTCTACTTCCAAGTCAACGGGTAATTCCCGGAATTTAGCCTCTAGCTTACCCATATCTTTACCGATCAAGATCTCATGGCTCATCTCCGCCTCCGGGATAAACACGCCATCCAAATACCAACCTTCAAAAGCATAACCCGGTTTCGGCATCGCGATGATCTCGACTGTTTGGCCGGGAATGGCTTCGCCTATCACTTCCACCTCGCCGCCTTTCTCCGTAGATGAAGGATCATCCGGATTCGGCCCGGGTACGATCTCCACCTCATCCACCGGTGCCTCTCTCTTCTTGAAACAAGCCTCGATCGTAGTGGTTCGCTTACTAATAGTCAACGTATAAGAGATGTCGGTAGACAGGCACATACCCGCCTCATCATACCAGCCGATAAAGTCATAGTCTTTCGTAGGCGAGGCGATCACGGTCACCTCATCCCCTAACTCATAGATACCGTTTCCGCTTTGCGATACATAGCCGGCCTCCGGATCGGAAGTGTTTACGTAAAGGCAATACCCGATCTCCGGCTCGATAGGACTTTGCGGCTTCCAGTCGTACACGGCCCGCAGGTACACATGCTTGCCCGGCATGGTGAAGCGATAGGTTGTCTCTTCCGATACATTCTTCCCATCGCTCTCCCAATGGTCGAACACATAATCGGGATAAGCATGGGCGATAAGTGTCACCTCTTTGCCATTCTCATAAATACCTTGGCCACTCTGTTCTACCCATCCGGCCATGGAAGGAGCGACGGTCGTAATCAGATTATAATAACCATCTCCCGGCTCCGATGGATTCTCCTTCGGGTTAAAACGTAGCTTGGCAATCAAGCGAGCGTTTTTCTCCGTAAGGGTGAAGGTATATTCCGAGAGGCCGGACAATTCTTCTCCATCAGCGGACTGCCAAGCCACAAACTCATAATCCGTATGCGGATAGGCCCGTACCGTTACTTCCGTACCCGTATCATAAATGCCGGAGGGATTCGTTTGCTCCAAATAAGCGGATCCGTGGGGATCCGTGGAGAGTAAGAGCGTTAGTTTCCCCGGCTCCGGTGGAGGAGTCGGATTGAACTCATCCTGCGCATAGACTTGCCCGATGGATCCTCCGAGGAAGATCCAAAGAGACAAAGCCATCGTAATATATCGAAACAATCGTTTTCTCATAGCGATTACCATTTAATGGAACAAGTCTGACGCTCGCCCGCTTTTGTCGTCCATGTCATGTAATAAATACCAGACTGAGGTAGGGCCATATGTACCTCACCATCCGTCACTTTACCAGCGAAATGAATACGACCCGCCGCATCGCATACACTCAAAGTTTCCACATCACGCAAGCCGGACACGATCAACAAGCCTTCTCGCACGTTCCAGCGAATCGACGCATCGATTGCCTCAACAGAAGTCACCACATCGCTTCTCAGCTCAAAGCGGTCAGAGAGGGTTCCAGCCTCGGCCTCGAAGGTATAAGCCTCTTGGTTCAGGTCGCATACGGCACCCGTCTGCTTATCCACCAACTGAATACCTTTGCCAATCTTCTCTTTCAATGAGATCGTATAGCTTCCCTTAGCAGGCAGGACACATCCAAGGCGTACCACGCCATCCGCTACCGGACGCTCGTTGATAGCCAATCGATTCCCTTGCGTATCCAAGCTATAGAAAGAGGCGGCCTCCGCATTCGGACTGCCGAACTTGGCAGCATCAAGACCGATCTCATACTCCAGCGAGGCAGCCTCGTTGAATACCACACGGGTACGGTCGCTTGCCTTCTCGCCTGCCAACAGCAGGTTGACAACTTGACGGTTATCCACACTACGTAACGCTGAAGCTGCTTGCGTTTCCCTCGGCAGGGCAGCCACACGGCCCTCCGGATTGAATACTAAGTTGGAAGTCTTCTTTTGTACGAAGAAGGCCGTAAGCGGTGCCAAGTAGGCTTCCTTATCATCCCCCGTATAATACTCGTAGTTATTCAAATCGGGAGACCAAACCGTCACCGTAGCGTCCAATCCATCAGCGAACAATCGCTCCACGCTATAATAGGCGGGATACGGATTCCCCACGAAGTTCCAATTGGCATTCATGGCATTATCCGAAGCGTAGGTATTCAACGGAATCGTCACGCTCGCCCGATTAAAGAGAGCTTTCATATCACCGGTCTTGGTGGTAAATGCATCGGGTAACCCATCGTTACTGTTGAACTGGATGATATATCCCGTATTCGCCTTCAAGGTCTCCGAATCGGAAAGCTGTCTCCACGACTCGCCCACTCCCTTGTCCGCACGAGATTTGCCATCGTATCCCCGTACCACGAAACGAGTGTCGCTGCTCGTCAGCTTGATCTCGGACATCTTCAAGTCGTAGGGGAAGGATACGAAATGCCAATAACCACTCCATGCGTCCCAATTGAAAGAGATCTCCTCGGTCTGTATATCGGAATCCACCAGCAAGGAGGCATCCCGATAGTAAGCGAAGCTCTTCGGTTTCCAAATCTCATTACCCTCAACGGTCAGACTACCATTATATAAAAGGACAGCAGAACCGTCTACCTTATTCTCATCATTTATTAGATTTCCTTCTCCATGAAAAGTCATAACCTCACTGTAGAAACGAGCTTCCAAGGAACGATCGGCCTCACCCATCACGAAAGTAAACTCCAGATCGGTGAAGATCTTCTTGTTATTCTCGTACCAGCCATCGAAACAGCCGGCCTCATAAACATCACCACCATAGGCAATCGCCTTTAGCGTCACGATCTCGCCGGTCTCGTAAGCACCGGCACCTTCTACCCGGCCATTGCCTTTGTAAGAAGTCGTAACCAGATATCCGAACTCCTCGATGCTCTTGAAAATAGACCAAGAGTTGTCCGCTTTGTAAGTTTCTTTCAATCCTTTCGGAACGTAGACTTTGCAAGTAGTCTTGTCTACGGATTCAAAAGCATCCTTACTCAAGGATACTTTATCAGGCGATTTCAGTTTGATCGAAGAAACCGTAGCGGAAGCGAAAGCTCTACTATCAATATAGCTCAGAGTTGCGGGAAACAATAATACCCCGGTAATCGAACAACCTAAGAAAGCCTCATAGTCTATGTTAGCCAAAGAGGTATGTGAGAAGTCGACAAAAGTGATCGCTGTATTAGCAAAAGCATAACTACCTATCCGCTCCAAATCTTCCGGCATGTTCACAGTTCGTAAAGCAGACAAACCTGAAAAAGCGCCATTACCAATCACCTTTACCGCATTCGGTAGAATCACCTCTTCCAACGCAGAAGCACCATACCCTCCCGTAGGTTGAAACGCAGATTCCGGTAATATATTATCTTTTAACGTAGCCCCACTCAGATCGATCTTTCGCAAGACCGACATTTCCCGAATCACATTAAAATCCTCCGTATCCATCGGGCCGGAGATCGTTAAATCAGAAACACCGTAAGTAGGCAGATTCAATTCCTCTAATTTAGTTCTCAGCGTACCGGCCTTCTCTAAGGTTATAACGACCGGATCCGCATCAATCTCCACGATCCGGCTTTCGCTCCAAATAGAGGCTTTACGATAAGCATCAGCAGAACCTTTCGGTACATATACCAAGGCATCCTGCAAACCTACAGATCGAGAAAGACCGATCGGGGTTGCGGACTGCATGATTACTTTTGACCTATTTCCCATAAAACCGGTAAAAGCATTTCCCTTAATCGTCTGTACAGATTCCGGAATGGTCAGTTCTTTTAATGACTCATTGGAAGGGAACGAATATTCCCCCAAAGTCTTTACCATAGAAGGGATCATGTAAGCCGGGTCTTTCTTTCCTGCCGGATAAAGCAACAAGCTTGCCTTGTCTACCACGAACAATACACCATCAATAGAGGTATAGAAACCATTATCGATTACGACCTCTTCCAAAATTGGACAATCACGAAAAGCCTCCATATTAAGCGTACCCAGTTTAGAGCAATCGCTAAAGTCTACCTTTTTCAAGTTTCCACAAGAACTAAATGTTCCGGAAGAGACAACCGTCAGTTCGGTACTATTGCTGAAATCAAGAGAGGTTATTTCATTGTTTTGCGCAAAAGCAGATTCCCCAATCTGATTGATACCGGAGGCAAAAACGATATCACCGGCCAAGGCGCAATTTTCAAAAGCTCTGTAATCTATCACTTTCAAGGCTGTTAATTGAGAGAAATCGAAACCAGATAATTGCCTACAATAGGCAAACGCATTCCCCCCGGTCGAACTCAAAGCCGTACAACCATCCAACACGACACTTGTCAAATTCTCACAAAAAGAAAACGATGATTCTGCTATTACAGTCAAAGCCGAGCAGCCAGATAAATCCACCGTCCGTAAAGAAGAACAATTGCTAAACACAGATCCATCATAATTCCCTCCTATACCCGTCAACTTAGCGCATCCCGATAAATCAACGGTTCGCAAATTGCTACACTGATTAAAAGCCGAGCCCAATATCTCCTCCAATGCCACACAAACCGACAAATCCAGCTCCTTTAATCCTGAACACTCAAGAAATGCCCGATCCCGTATTTGCTTCAATTGCATAGCCTGAGAGAAATCCGCTTCCGTAAGGTTGCTACACCCCTTAAAAGCCTCATCATCTATCCGCTGGAGCACAGCGGGGAATACCACCTGTTGCAAGGTTCGCTTATCCTCAAACGCATTGGCGGGAATACCGGGGAGCGTCACCTCTTCATAATAATGCTCTCCAACCATCGGCAAGGCCGTCACCCCACTCATATCCAGCACTTGAAGCATACCCATCCGTTCCTTCATCGTCTTAAAGTCCTCTATCCCTAGCAGGCCACTTACCTTCAATATCGTTACCTTGCCCACATCCGCACCCAATTTGGATGCCAGCGTATTAGGCGAATCCAGTGTTATCGGTTTCGTCAACTGTGCATACACACTACTACTTATCCCCAATCCTACGAGAAAAGCAAAAAGAAAGAAAAGTTTTTTCATACTCATTCTATTTGAATTAATAATTGATTTACCCTACAATCATCAACCGCTCCTTATCATCCACGCAAAGAAAAAGCGCGAGGCTTAGCCATTGTCACCCACCTCTAGGTATCCCCATACCCTGCCCGGATAACAAACAGCAGCCCCACGCTTCATTATAAGATGCTCCTCTCGAAGTAACTATAACAAGCATGGGCGTCTGTTGTTATTATTCCCGGGCACGAAATTGGGGATTTCAGAAGTGGGAATAATATCTTTTAACGCCTTTTCCACGAAAACGAACCCGCCGAGCTTCCACTCTAACGGCTCGGTGCAAAGTACGGAATTTCCCATGAATCCCGCAAACATCCATGCGAATATTTAGAATTCCTCATCCAATCCATAAGGACAAAAGCCGAAACAAACCGAAACAAAGGTTTCTTGAACCCTATGTAAATTTCCGCACTACCTAATATATACTTCATTCAGCGACAGCGAACGTTCATTCGGCGGCGGTGAATATATATTCGGCGGCAGTGAATGATCGTTCGCCGCCGCCAAACGAAGAATACAAGCTTATCTTTTAGAGAATAAGAAGGTTATAAAGCAAGAATACAAACAATACCTTAAAACTATCGACAATAACTCTCTAAGCAGAGCGACAGCTCCCCAGTACATTCCTCGATAAGCGTCCTTTTGGATAGAAGGAACCGCACGCAAGTTAAGACACTAGCCCTGTTTATCCTGCAGCTCTCGTATGATTTCGTCAAGAATGTAGAGATCGCTTTTTAAAAGCAAATCTCCGTTCCGTAATGTTAGGCATTTATAAGTATCACTATTATAAAAAAGGTCTAATGCTTTATCGGTAGAAATACGCAAACGAGACGCAAGCAGTTCGATAACTCCCCTATATTTACCCTGCATAACCGTATCAGCCGCACCAGGGACAACAAGTGGAGCAGATGTTTTAGGTAAAAGAAACGCTTCCGTAAAGCAGAGGCAACGATCTATGATCTCTTGGTTAATTATGCAAATCTGGTTATTAGGCTCTTGATGGATAAGACGAGCCAAGGCCTCCTCGCGTGTATAATCCCCACGCATATAAAGGTCAATCGTACGAATCACACGGTCATCCGCTATACCTCCTTCTATCATGTCATAAGCTGACCACAAATTTCGACCTTGACGACAGGCCACTACAAAGTCTAACCAATCAGCATCATAAGTTTCGAAACATAAATAGCGATATGGCAAGACACGACAGACATCCATATCCAAAGAATAAACATTCAGCCAAGCCTCATCCTTATGACGTACCTCTGCTGTACGAAGTGCCCAACGAACTGCCTGTTCTTTCAAGTCCGTAACATAGAACCCGATTCCAAAATCCAGATTAGGCCGGCAAACCCCAGCCAAAGGCTCCTCTATGCGGCAAGTGGAACCATGATAAACCGTCAACATAGTGTTTTCCCTTTCTCTTCAATACTACGGAAGGGTTTATATCCGTCCGGGAGCCATTGAGGATCACGATAGTAAATATATTCTAAGATGGAGTCTACGATATATGATTTCCCTTGCGTATGCAAGGTATCGTAATAAGAGCGGATATAGCCATTGATCGCTCCTAGTTCCTTCAGTTTATTATATACATCCGAACCATAACGCCCTAATCGTTCCGCGGTACTCTCTATGCAATAAATCATAAATTCCAGTTGCTTCTCCTCTATAGTCATAACCCTATCCTTTTTCTGGTTATAGATAACAAAGTTAGCAAATACTTCTCAGTTATACAAAGACAAATATCATTTTAGTACTACCACTACGGAATCCTCTATTATAGATAATTTCATCCACGGATTTTATCGCATGAGCCGCTTTTTACGTACATTTAAAGCAAATTCATCTAAGCGACATGGAAAAATGGATAAACAAATCGAACTATCGCAAACAGAAATAGAGCTAGCGTTCGCTTCCTTTTGTATAGAAGGAACCGCACGCAAATTGGGGCAGCCTTATCAAGAGGTGTTCGCACGCATGAAACGGGTAGGAATGATAGAGAACTATATCCTACCCAATTATGATATATTGCATACTGAAAGCCACGAACACGTAATCCACAATATAGATGTAACTTACTTCCGACTATTCAATATACCCGATTCATTATCTGAATTATACAACTTACGATCCACGGATTTGTATTTGCGACCGAAATCTAAGTGGTAAGAGAATCCAATCTCGAAGCCCGGATAAATATCACCAAAACGCTGATCGGTCACATAGGGAGCGATCGCTGAATGGTTCTTACTCCGGTAACGGGCGGATGAGGTAAATTGGGTAGAGAAAGAAGCGCTTAACTGAACCTTCCCGATCCTATAACCGATACCCAACCTATTAAAACGATCGGCCTCACGACTGGTCTCACCCGAAAAACTATAGCTTCTCTTATAAATCAACAGGTTAAAATTAAAGTTCTTCACATCGCTATTCAAAGAGATCACATAGAAGGGATCCGTGTATGTATGCGAATAGCTATTTCCATTCGATTGGAAATGGTTCAAGCCTCCGGAGATATTCATGCGCAGATAATCGCCGAAGGGTGAATAATTCAAATACAGTTCCGGCGTAAAACGATGGAAACTCCGTTGGTTATCGTAGGTACGGATAAAAAGTCCCCGGCTAGCGTCATACAGGGTCTCTTCCATGACTATGCGGGGCTGGTATTGGTAAGAGAAAGTAAAGCCGGCCTTGACCTTTGCCGTATTCACATGAAATTCCACGGCGTTGTTATGATATAAGAAAGGGGATAGACCCGGATTACCTCTACGAACCTGTAAGGAATCAATCCATTGCTCCACGTTACTCAACTCAGACAAGGATGGGTTTACATTGCGCAGGGTATACCGATAACGAGCGGATAATACCTCATTGATAGTATAAGTAAGTGTTACCTGCGGGCGGAAATACCACCGATTATAAGAGCCCGAGTTTTCTTGCGATAGATAATTACGGGAGGCGCCCAAACCTACGTTATAAACCAACTTCTTCCAAGTTCCTACGTATTGCGCATACATATACGATTCAGATTCCGTCATATGGGTCGTATAATCACCGGAACCGGAATATACGTTGTCCGTATAAGCCTGCGTATGTTTCAAACCGGCGGAAATACGACCGGTCTCTAGCTCTTTCTCGTAGATACCCTCTCCGATTACCGAATAGCGCTTTCCATCTACTTTCGTATAAATATCTGTCAAAGGAATACTTTCCAGTTCTTCCCGGTAGGTATGACGGCTATCGGTATTCGAATAAGTTCCCACGACATTGACAGCCAATGATTGTTTACGTGGTAATTTCCGGAAATAATACAAGTCGAGCGAGGGACGGGTATTCAAGGATTTATTATTATCGATAAGATCGGTCGTCATCTTGCTCTCGCTATTCCTTAAAAGGGCACTGCTATAGTTATGCGGATAGTCATAATAATAAAAATTCAGCTTAGCGTTCAAGAAATAATCATCATCCTTCGTGTAGTTATAATTCGCCGTCGTAGTCCAATACATCTCATAATCCCTCCCGGGGATTCCTTCCTGTGTTCGCTGGAAGGTACCATCTGGGGTATGAAAGATTTCCGTCCGGTCTTGCCATGCCTCTTTATACCGGTGTCCGTTTGCAAAGCTGGATAAAGAGAATTCCGAACGTCCTCGGTTATACTTACCATATATATAATCTGCCATCCAAAACGTGTTTAATTGATGGCTTAAATCCACGCCGAGATTTCCACCGGAAGTCCGCTTGATCGTTATATAATCCAAGACGATATCGATTCCTTCCCCATATCGCAAGCCGGGATTATCGTGATATTCCACCCGTTTGATATCCTCCGGCGAGAGGGCTGCGACTTCTAAGGAAGAAGCCAACACGCCATTTATACGCAACTGAACGTTTCCATTCGCCATAGAGATACTTTTCGTATTCGGATCTACCCATAGACGAGGTAAAGACATCCGCCTTGTCAAATCCAAGCCATCCATCGAGCGCCGCACTTGGTCTTTAGAGGGGAATATAAGTTGACGGTCTTTCTTCCTTATAATCGAAGAGGCTTGAATGGTAACCTCATCCAAATCGATCGTTTTCTCCTCTTGCGCGTTTACCAAAAAGGCAACGCAAATCAATCCCACAAATAATACTTGTCTTCTCATAAAATTCAAATTTGATTCGAGACAAATGTAAGGAGGGAAACAGCTAAAATCGATTTATACAGGCAAGAAACTAAAGTGCAAGGCATTATGCGCACATACTGATTTCCAAAGTATTAGCGAACTACTTAGAGAGAAAAGTTTATATTTGCCGTTCGAGCACTTATATTGCCGATGATATCCTCTTTCTCGTCCATACCCAGCTTATGGCGGATGTCCGTCTTGCGCTGATAGATCGTACGGACGCTTTGCTGGGTAACCACACTGATTTCTTTGGTAGAGAAGCCGGCGCATAACAAGCAGCAAAGCTGGATTTCTTTTTCCAGCAAACGCCCATCAGACAATCGGACCAGATGCGTATGGAAATTATCATAGACCGCATCGATAATCGGATACAGGTCATCCCATACCAAAAGCGTATCTACCGGGACATCCTCATTCGTGATACGAGTCATTTGCTGGAGCAATTCCTTATTTTGTTGCGTGGGAGTAGTCGCCATCAAGCGGATAACACCCAATTGCTGCAACAAGACCTTACGGAAAAAGGCACTATCGGGTTTCTCCTCCTCCGCTACGGATTGCTTGGACTCGTTCAAGAGCTGACGCAAGGCTTCCAAACGCTCCTCCATATCAATCAAACGGTTCCTTCGGTTACGGATATATAAGGAAACTCCACCAGCTACCAATATGGAAAGCAAGGAAACTATCACCAAGATAGAGAACGTACGCTGCCGGCTCATCTCCAAGCGAAGATTTTCTCGGCGTAAACGATTTTGATCGACCAATCGTTCCCGCTCAGCCTTCTCCGTTTGGGATTTCACGGTATACAAAGAATCGCAATATTGCCCTAACCGGGAAATATCCACCGGTTTATTTTCCTTTACGCCCAATATAAATTGATAGGCATAATTCAGCGCATGCGAGGCTATATCATCACTGTGACTAAGTTCCAAGCCTAACGTATTCTTCTCGATATACTTCCGGGCAGAATCCAATTCCCCTAGATTGATCCAAGGCATAACATAGGATCCCGGGGTCTCTCGCTCCGGATATCGTTCTTCCAACAAACGTAAATAGCTGATAGAAGCCTTGGGATTAAAATCATACAAGAAATCCGCATAATTACGGGCAAAATGATGGGCATACCATTCGATATTCTTAGCCAAGGCCGAGTCCGCGGCCAAACGAAGATAATAATCCGCCGAGTCCCTCATTCGCAAGCGGCTATAACTCAACCCGGCCATATAATAGGCCATCTCCTTAAATCCAGCTTTTGGCGAGGCTTCCCATTCCTTCGAGTCTGCGATCGTTTCCCGATACAACCCCTCACCAAAGCTCAAGGAAGTCAATCGGTCATAAAAACGTACAAGGTAGGTCGAATCCGAACGTGAATAAGCGGAATCTATCGCCTCTCGGTACAAAGCACGTCTTTGTTCCAACCCCTTCCGGGAATCACCCATATAAATAGCCTTTACGAAATAAGCGGAAAGTAAAGGCTCCGAGGCATGCTCCTTATAATAATCCACGGAGTAGTCGATGAGCGAGTCGTTCACCAAGCTGCGCCCCTGCAAGAGATGAAGCCAAGCGAGCCTCCGTCCATACTCTGCCTTATCGCTATCCGAAAGAGCGGAAAGCGTTATTTGTTCCTCCAGCAGCCAGACGGCGCTATCTAAGTTATTCTCGTTTACCAACCGGTCCGCCTCCGCAAATTTTTCCCGGACGGATTTACCGCCACAGGAAAGCAACAGGCAGACACTGGCCAGAAATATGTAGACAAACCATTTCGTCATAGCGACAGAGATCCTAATTTCCGGCAAAGGTACATTATTTTCGGAAGCCCGGGCGATTCACCGATATTTTTATCCGTTTCGTCGATTCCTTTTCCCGCTCGGATAAGGAAGCCCTATCTTTGTAAACAGACAAAGGGTTTATCTATGTTACAATTAAAAAGAAACGACTTATTGATCGGCTTCACGATATCCGTCTTGCTTAGTATTTTCGTGAACTTCGCCCTTCTGATGCGTAAATATGAGTTCGAGACCGGAAACCCGAGCATGGGTATCCAGCCTCCGGATCGCACCATGTATTATTTGCTAATCTGGTTCTTCGTGTTCTCCTTCATCTTATTTATTGTCAACAGCTTGATGTATAAGCTCGGGGACAAGCTTTTCCGCAGGAAAGAGTATAAAAGGGTATTGCTGGTTTGCGTAACTTGTATCAGCATCGCCTACGGCATGTTTCATCTATCGCCAGTTTTGTACACGGCCATTTTCGTAGAATGGCTTGGGGAAGATGGGCCCCAGCCAGCTACCCAGGATATCATGATCCGCATCGACCGGGGCAGGATGGCTACACAAACCATCAGGTCTGCCGAGCGCCGGGGCATACCGGTACCTCCCAAGCCTTTCACGGTCCCTAACTCTTTCATGACGGAGCATCTTTTCGTCTTCCTTACGGTTATGCTAAGTTCCGTACTAATCCGCCTGTTAAGCAGCAAGCAACAAATGAAACTGGAATATGAACAATTGAAGACCGAGAAGTTACAGAATTCCTATAACGCCTTGATGGGACAAATCAACCCACATTTCTTCTTCAACTCCTTAAATGGATTGAACGCCTTGATACAGAGCGGAGAAAAACAACAGACGTTGGCTTATCTGGATGAGCTATCCAACGTCTTCCGGTATATCTTGCAAAGCAACAAGAAAGAGCTGGTTACGCTAGCGGAAGAACTTCAATTCGTAAAGGCGTATACCTATCTGCTGAGCGTGCGCTACGAGGGAAAACTATTCTTCTCCATCCAAGCGGATACCCCTTACTTACTTTGGTATCTGCCGATATTGAGCGTACTCCCCTTGATCGAGAACGCCGTAAAGCACAACGTTATCAGCAAGCAATACCCGCTACAGATCGATATCTATACCACCCATGAGGACAAACTAATCATATCCAATAAAATACATCCTAAGTCGGAAGATAGCAAAGGTAGCGGTATCGGATTGAAGAACCTATGGGGGCGCTACCGGATGCTTACCGGAAAGGACATCCAGATCTCCAACCGCAAGGAATATTTCAAGGTCACGCTTCCTTTACTTAATAAACCCATTCACTCATGAAAGCAGTTATTATAGAAGATGAGACTACCGCCGTTAATAGCTTAAAGGCGATCCTAGCGCAAAATACGGTTACCCCGATCGAGGTGATCGCCGAGCTGGAGAGTATCGAAGAGAGCGTTGAGTTCTTCCGGACATCGCCTCATCCGGATATCATCTTCATGGATATCCATTTAGCGGATGGATCGGCGTTCAAGATATTCGAGCAGGTGGAGATCGATGCCCCGGTAGTCTTCACTACCGCCTACGATGAGTACGCATTGCAGGCTTTTCAAGTGAGCAGTATCGATTATTTGCTGAAACCCGTCACGCTAGCCTCGCTGGAAAGGGCCTTGAATAAATTACGGCTGTTCGATACCGAGGAAAGGCTGGCGCATATCCGGCAAACGAACCGTACGATCCAGAGTCGCCACACGATCAAGAGCTTATTGATCATGCTGGCCGATAAATTCTATCCGTTACCAGTTGAGGAGATCCTTTATTTCTATACGGCCAACGAGAAAGTTACCGCCTATACCTTCGACGGAAAACAACATCCCGTAGACCGTACCCTCGACGCGTTGGGAGAGCAACTGGACGAGAGGCTTTTCTTCCGGGCCAACCGTCAATTCATCATTTCACGCAATGCCATCAAGGATATAGATCTTTGGTTCGGGAGCCGCCTGTCCGTCAACCTCACCTTAGCTGTCCCCGAACGTATTATCATTAGCAAAACCAAGACCCCGATCTTCAAGAAATGGATTCTGAGGGAGGAGGAATAATGTCTTTTCACCCCCTTCCGTAAGGCGATTCACCGACCCGATTATACCACTAATCGGCGCTTAACCTTTCTTCACCGAACTTTCCTGTTATTTTGCGGTACAACAAATAAAGGTAAAAACACTATGCTGAAATGTATCACTTTCGACGGAGACACCTCGACCCTGAACACGCTCATGGGATATTTCGAGAAACTGGACAAGGCTTTGGCCGATGTCCACCAAGCGCTGAGCAAGGAGCAAACAGAACGCCCCATCTTCGTCCGGGAGGGCAGCAAGATCATCCGCCTCCGCCGGGAAGAGATCCTTTTCCTCGAAGGGTACGGCGATTATGTAAAGGTACACCGTATCAATGGCAAGCCCCTGCTCACGCAAGTCAGCTTGAAGCGGTTCGAGGAGTTTCTGGACAGGAATCGTTTTTGCCGGGTACATCGCTCTTACATCGTATCCCTCTCCCACATTAATTATATCGAGCGCAAGCGGATACGTATCGGCGAGGAACTGATCCCTATCAGCGACTCGTACCTGCCAGCCTTGATGAATAAACTGTCTCTTCAAGAGTAACTAAAGTTTCACTTGATAAAACTTCTCGCTTAATGTATAGGTCACCGTAAAGCCCATGATATCCCTTCGCAACGCATTCCCTTGCAATTGGAGACGATCGTAATAAAACGCCGTATTGATACGGCCATTCAAGACGGGTAACCCCAAGCCGACGCTTACCCGATACGCCCCGCCGGATTGCCCTTTCAACCTCAGGTAAGGCGTGGAAACGGAAACACCCGCTTTATAAGACATCCGTTTCCAATAACTGCTGGAGCTAAATCCATTCGGGAAATAGCATACGCCCAAGCGTAGCTCATGCGAATCCCGGAACTTTACCCGGCTATCGCCCGAGTTCAATACCCCGTATTGCCGGAACAGATAGTCCAACGCATACGTCCATTTCTTATGCACCAATGAGCTACCGATGCCTATATATTGAGGTAGATATTGTGTCACCCTTTTCTGGTTATAAGGGGTTTCCGTGCTGCTTCCCGTCACCGTCACCGTGTTTTTCAATGAGATCCGTTGCTTATAACCGTAAATGGCGCCGACCGTTAGAAAGGTTTCCCGGGCGATCGGACGATGATATTGTAAACCGAAATCGGCGTAAAAAGAGCGGCCGGACATCTCCCTTGACACTGTCATCGCACTTTGTATCTCATTCTGCGTCATATTTCCAAAGATAAAATTAAGATTCATACCGACCGATAGATGCTTGGTCAATAAAAATCCCTGAGAAAGGAAAGCCTTGGAAAGCCCGCCTGTCCCCGAAAACGTACTGGTTACAAAGGTTCCGGGAGATCCTTCCAACTCTTGCGAGGACTTAAAATAATACCCAACGAAACTATAAGGAGTTACCCCGACGGACATATACCACCGTCGCATGATACGCCCTCCCAATGAGAAAGCGGAGAAATTCCCGGTGAATGCGCTGCTAGAGCTCCCGTCTGAGCGGTATCGTTCATTCTTCACGAAGGCAGATGCCTCAGCGAACAACTTACAACTATCCAACGCCGTCAATCCGGCTGGATTCTCTATATTCATCAGCATCCCTTCCCGCATGCCGACAGTGACACCCGCCATCGAGGTATTTTGACCATATAAACCGGAAGCCATCTCACCCAGTCCAAACATCGAGTAAGGTGAGGAAGTCATCGCATTCTGCGCAGATGCGCTTGCCGCCATCAAGAGGCAAGGGTAAAGAAGGTATCTAGTAACTTTCATAGACCTTATAAATGAGTTGTAGGGTGACCGGGTTACGTCCTCCCTGATCGTTAAACGTCAAGTTCTTGAACGTGCCGGTGTAATCATCACTATTAAAAACCAACTGAAGATTATGCTTATACATGCCAAAGGCACCTAGCTCCTCTTGCATGAATTGAGTCACGTCGAAATAATAATAGGTGTTCTCGTTAAACGTATTGTCTTCCGATAGCGTACCTCGTTGAACCTCGGAACCGAGATAATCGGTCACGGCATCCGTCACCACATTATTCTCATCGGCGATATATAGGTAGAGGCTGTCCGGCAAGGTATTGTAATCCGAATAAGTACCTTGCTCGGGATAAATCTTAAGTAAAGCGCTCTCGATCTCCACTTGCGTGCCTTGTTGCATCAGATTATTCAAATACGGGAATTCCAGACGGGTATACCAACCCAAGCCTCCGAATAATATGCCCCGGTTACCAAGCTCGGCCGAAGGTATCTCCACTCCTTTCATCGGATATCCTGCCATATCCGTTCCACTACGGTCATGGTCGATATGATTGAACTGGGTATCCGTATTTGGGAAGAACCATAATTCCTTCTCCGTGGAAAGCTCATCGGATAAATGATAATGCAGGACTAAAGCGGCGGAGGAATCGGCTACCGTGAAAGTCAGCAGAGACTCGCTTCCCGCCAAGTCCGGCACGATCGCCACCCCCTTGAAATAGTCCTCAAAGCGATCCTCGGACACCGCTTGATCCTGCGCATGAAAACGGGACAAGAGGTCTTGCCCTAGCGCATCGGGAAGACGGACTTCCAGTTTCTCCCCGCCCTTCGGCTTCGGTTTAAATGAGCAGACCGCCAAAGCCTCGGGAGCGTAAGAGACACTGCTATTATTATATAAGTACCCGTTATCGTTTAAGACGATCTTCTCCGTTAGCTGATAAATCGAGAGGGTTTGTTGGAGGGTTGTGTCTCCGACAAAGCGACCGTCGAAAGCGAGAGACAGGACTAGCGAATCCAATACGACTGTCTCGTCCGGATCAGTCCCATAGCCCGGTCTCTCATAAGCGATAAAGCTATGCGACGAGACGACTCCCCATAATGAGTGTTTGTACCGGCCAACCAAAGCGACGTTCTTACCAGATGTCTCCAACGAGTCGATCAATACCGAGGTCACTACGACCGTGCTGGTATCTATACGAACGTTACGGAAAGCGGAGTCCACCAGATCGCTGCCATACGTACCGTTCTCGTCATAACAGGAAAACAGTCCCAGACAGAGCATCAAGCACCCCAAAGCAAAGAATGTTCTAACCATACTTCTTATTTAATAAGCGAATAATCTTTTATCAATCCGATGGCAAAGAACGTATTTAGCGCAAAACCCGGCAAGATAAACCCATGAACCCACCGGTTTCCTCTGTAAACGGCCCGATACTGAAGATGAAACCGATTTCAAAACCATTCGAGGCCCTAACCTATAAATCCGGCTTATTCACCGATAAAAACCGTATGTTTACCGATTTAATTTGTGGGTCTCGTAAAACCCTCGTTCTTTTGCTTCCGTAAAAACAAAACACGTAGTTAGAATGATACACAAAAGGATTCTTGTATTCTTGATCGCTTTTCTTCCTGTCATCATCAGCGCTTGCAGTGATGATGATGACGATGATTTGATCGGTAAGTGGTACCGTGTCTCTGACATGGACGGATTGGCGCGAAATTACGCCTCCTCTTTCACGATCGGTAACAAAGGATATCTGATTTGCGGAAACGACGGAAAAAATCGTTTATCAGATTGTTGGGAATATGATATGGAACGAGATACTTGGACGCAAAAGGCGGACTTTCCCGGAACCGCCCGCAATTCGGCCGTAGCTATGGCGGTAGATGAAAAGGGATATCTGGGAACCGGATACGACGGTACCAATTACTTGAATGACTTCTGGGAATTTAACCCGACCACCAATACGTGGGCACAGAAAGCGGATTTCCCCGGCTCGGGCCGATATGGAGCCGTGGCCTTCGGGGTAAACGGTAAAGCGTATATCGGATGCGGATACGACGGGAATTACCTAAAAGACTTTTATGCCTTTAATCCGGCGGCAAATAGCTGGACGCAAACGATCAGTATCGGCGGGACAAAGCGTCAGGGCGCTACCAGCTTCGTGATAAATGGAATCGCTTATGTATGTTGCGGACAAAATAACGGCGAATATGTAGACGATTTCTGGAAATTCGATCCCAGCACGGAATCATGGACCCAACTTAGGGATATATCGGATTCCTCGGACGAGGATTATGACGATGATTATACGATCACACGTACGAACGGGGTTGCTTTCGTGATTGATGGAGCCGCTTATCTGACTTGCGGTGAGAGCGGAAGCCTACGTAGCGACACTTGGAAATATTATCCGGCCACCGATCTATGGGAAAACGTGGCTAAATTCAAGGGAACTGCCCGTACGGCGACAGCATCTTTCTCCTCTGGCGAGAAAGGATTCGTAGTATCCGGCAAAAGTGGTACCACTCAATTTGATGATATTTGGGAACTTCACCCGAATGAATATGACGATGATGAGTACTAAGAAAGGACGGGCTTGGTTCGTACCGGGCCTAGTGGTACTGCCGGTATTACTGTTTTATTTATCTTTTTTCCGGGGTGAAGAAATGGGGGCTTCTCCCGGGCGGCAACTGGAGTTGCAAACGTTTCAATCGGGGGATGGCTGGGGGTACCAGATTAGGATGAACGGACAGGTGTTGATTTACCAACCCACCATTCCCTCTATTGATACGGTAATTGCGTTCCCGGATAAGGAAAGCGCAGAAAACATAGGCACACTCGTATTAAATAAATTGGCCGGGAACAGGAACTTCTCGGTCTCTAGAGAAGAGATACAACATTCACTCTCTTATTTAGGGCAATAGATTTATAATCATTAAATGTTAGGGGCAGGCCGGCTATCGATTAGTAGGCTTGCCCCGTTTTTTTACTTCTTATAAGTCTTATAACCATAAACAGCTAAGGAACCCAATTCCTCCTCGATACGAAGCAACTGGTTGTATTTCGCCATACGATCGGAACGGCTCAATGAGCCGGTCTTGATCTGTCCGCTGTTGGTAGCTACGGCGATATCTGCGATCGTAGCGTCCTCTGTCTCACCGGAACGGTGGGAAGTCACGGATGTGTAGCCATTACGGTGGGCCATCTCGATAGCGTCTAATGTCTCGCTCAATGTACCGATCTGATTTACCTTGATCAAGATGGAGTTCGCGCAACCCTTCTCGATACCTTTCTTCAAGAACTCTACGTTTGTAACGAACAGGTCATCACCTACCAACTGGCATTTTCCGCCTAGCGTGGAGGTTAGCATTTGCCAACCGGCCCAGTCATTCTCGTCCATACCATCCTCGATAGAATCAATCGGGTATTTGTTCACCAACTCACTCAGATAAGCGACTTGTTGCTGGGCGTTACGCTTAGCGCCTTTCTCACCCTCGAATTTCGTATAATCATACACACCATCGTGATAAAACTCGGAAGCAGCGCAATCCATGGCTATCGTCACATCCTTGCCCGGCTCATATCCAGCGGCTTTGATAGCAGCCATAATAGAATTCAAGGCATCTTCCGTACCATCCAATGCCGGAGCGAAACCGCCCTCATCACCTACAGCCGTGCTCAAGCCACGATCGTGCAATACTTTCTTCAACGCATGGAAAACCTCTGCGCCCATACGAAGCCCCTCACGGAAACTCTTCGCACCTACCGGACGAATCATGAATTCCTGAAAAGCGATCGGAGCGTCGGAGTGAGAACCTCCATTGATAATGTTCATCATAGGAACCGGCAACACGTAGGTATTTGTTCCACCGATATAACGATATAAAGGCTGATCCAGATAATTAGCCGCTGCCTTCGCTACGGCAAGCGATACACCTAACATAGCGTTAGCTCCTAGATTTGATTTTGTCTTTGTACCATCCAAATCCAGCAACTTATGGTCTATCTCTCTTTGATTCAAGGCGCTCATTCCTAAAATGGCGGGAGCGATTACCTTATTTACATTATCCACGGCACGGAGAACGCCTTTGCCACCGTAGCGATTCTTATCGCCATCGCGTAACTCGATAGCCTCGTTCTCACCGGTAGAGGCGCCAGAAGGTACAGCCGCACGACCGAATGCGCCGGAAGCCAAATGTACATCTACTTCTACTGTCGGGTTGCCACGTGAATCAAGGATCTCTCTACCTACTACTTTTACAATTTCCATATTACTATATTTGTTTTATTAGTTGTTCAATGATGTCTTACTTTTCTTTTTCACAAATATAACAATAGCCAAGCAAGGAATGTTCCTTATAACTCATCAAATTTATCAATTCGCTAATAAACAAAAAAAGCGATCCGTGTGATACGAATCGCTTTTCTTATATGATTGTAAAAAACTTGCTTATTCAGCTGCTTTTTCCTCGCTAGCTGCTTCAGCTGCAGGAGCCTCAGTAACCGCTGCTGTTGCTTTTTTACGAGAACGTCTTGTTTTAGGAGCTTTCTTAGCGGCTGTATCCTTCAACATATTTTCGTTATAGTCTACTAACTCAATAAAGCACATAGCTGCGTTGTCACCTAAACGGTTACCAGTCTTGATGATTCTGGTATAACCACCCGGACGATCACCGATCTTCTGAGCAATTTCCTTGAACAACTCTGTTACAGCAAATTTGTCTTGCAAATTGCTAAATACCACACGTCTAGAGTGAGTTGTATCCTCCTTAGACTTCGTGATAAGTGGTTCTACATACTTACGTAGCGCTTTTGCCTTTGCTGTCGTAGTAAAGATTCTCTTATGCTTGATCAAAGAACAAGCCATATTCGAAAGCATTGCGTCACGGTGAGTATTTGTACGACCTAAATGATTGAATTTCTTATTATGTCTCATCGTTTACTTACTCTTTATCTAATTTATATTTTGTGATATCCATACCGAATGAAAGGTTCAAGCTCTCAAGCAGTTCATCAAGTTCAGTGAGCGACTTCTTACCGAAGTTACGGAATTTCAACAAATCATTCTTATTGAACTTAACCAACTCACCTAGTGTTTCAACATCTGCGGCCTTTAAGCAATTCAATGCACGAACGGAAAGGTCCATATCAGCCAGCTTGCTCTTAAGCAACTGACGCATATGAAGTACTTCTTCATCGAACTCTTCATTGCCTTCAGTATCCGCTGTCTCGATCGCAATCTTTTCATCTGAGAACAACATGAAATGATGAATCAGAATCTTCGCTGCTTCCTTCAACGCTTCCTTCGGATGAATAGAACCATCTGTGGCTATTTCAAGAACCAACTTCTCGTAGTCCGTCTTCTGTTCAACACGGAAGTTCTCGATTGAATATTTTACGTTACGTATCGGAGTGAAGATAGAGTCAATAGCGATCACATGTATATCTGCGTTCGGGTCTCTGTTCTCATCTGCGGGTACATAACCGCGGCCTTTGTTTATTGTTAATTCAATTTGGAAACCTGCGTTCGGATCCAAACGACAAATAACCAACTCTGGATTCAACACCTCGAATCCGGTCAGCTGTTTACCAATATCACCGGCTTTGAACACTTCCGAAC
>ERZ773168.1052-NODE-1052-length-24841-cov-6.847293_pt1 | contig 24841 bp, 16 predicted proteins | sample MGYA00511261_ERZ773168 | MGnify/ENA primary metagenome ERZ773168 (study PRJEB29015, sample SAMEA2737855) | human gut metagenome | biome: human gut; feature: human-associated habitat; material: faeces | place: China | collected 2012 ... | reverse complement strand
TATTTTACCAGTATCTGATTTAAGAAATAAATTTCCGGATGTAGAGAAGGCAGTTGCATGTGGTGAACCGGTATATTTAACAAAAAACGGATACGGTGCAATGGTTGTGCTTAGTCTGGAAGCATATTCAAGATTAACAGATGGCATTGAAGCAGCTCTTGATATGGCTGATAAAGCTGCGGAAGAAGATGACAGAAGATATACGCATGAAGAAGTTTTCTCTAACCTTAGAAGGAGGATAAATGGCTAATACAAAGTATAAGCTGTGATATTTGCCATTGTTCTATAGGGATCTGGAGGAAAAGGTTGTATATATCGCAGAGGAATTACATAATGAAAAGGCTGCAAATGATTTGTTAGATGAGGTTGAAAATGCAATATTGGAGCGTCAGACGGTGGCAGAATCATTTGAGCCATATCGTTCCCTAAGGGAACGACGCTATCTATATTACAGAACTTATGTGAAAAACTTTGTTGTTTCGTCATAAATCAAGAAATGTGAAAATCACATTTCTTGAAGTGTGATTTTCACACTTCTGGAGATGTGATTATCACACGCAAATAAGACTGATAGTAATTAGACTGATTAGAACGATACAGAAAACAGATTGAAAAACAGAATACGGGGTGTAGAGTATGGCCGGGGTGACGAAGGAAGAAATCGCACGGGCGAAGGAGCTGGACCTGCTGACCTACTTCAAACTCGTTGAGCCAGGCAACCTGAAGCTCGTGGGCAAGGAATACCGCCACAAGGTACACAGCTCGCTGACCATCAGCAAAGACAGTCTTTGGTGCTGGCACTGCATCGGCCTGCGCGGACGCACGGCGCTGAAGTATCTGATCGACGTCGAGAAGGTGCCCTATGTCGAGGCAGTGCGGGAGATCAACCGCATCCAAGGCGGCGTGGTTCATTCGTCCCAACCTGTAAGCCTGCCGCAGACACGCGCTGAACCGGAAGCACCGCGAGATTTTAAGCTGCCCAAGCCGGACGCAAACAGCTATGCAGCTATGGCGTATCTGCGTGGGCGCTGTATCCACCCCAATGTACTGGCGTTCTGCCGCAAGGAGGGCATTTTGTACCAGACCAGCTTCAAAAATCACCCGAACTGCGTATTTGTCGGGCGCGACGGTGAGGGTGTTGCGAAAGGCGGCAGCCTGCGCGGCTGTACGCAGCTGCAATTTCGGCGTGACATTCCCGGAAGCAAGAAAATTTACCCGTTCTACATAACGGCCAGTGCCAACGCTGACACGGTGGAGGTCTACGAAGCGCCCATCGATGCCATGTCCGGTGCGTCACTCAAGCTCATGCAGCACACGAGGCCATGGCGCGGCGTCCACTATCTGGCGCTGGGCGGTACGGACTATGCGGCGCTGGATGCGTTCTTGAAGTATTTCCCGGCAGTCCGCAAAATCGTCCTCTGCCTGGACAATGACAACGCAGGGCGGACCCGAACGCAGGATATTATTGCGCACCTTGCGGGCAGCGGCAAAGCCGTGGAGGACCGCCCGCCGCCGGTGGGCAAGGATTACAACGACACGCTGGTGCAATACATGCAGGAATACCGCGCGCACTGCATCAGCATGGATGATATTTTGGAGGAAACAAGATGAAAACAATCGCAATCGCAAACCAGAAGGGCGGGACGGGGAAAACGACCACAACGTATAACCTCGGCATTGCCCTGACCCAGCAGGGCTACCGCGTCCTGATGGTGGACTTTGACCCGCAGGGCAATCTTTCCTGCTACTGCGGTATCCCACCGGAAAAGGACCTCGACCAGACCATCACAGAGCTGTTGATGAAGACCTCCTGCGAAAAGCCGCTAGGAAATCGGGAGTGTGTCTACCAGACCGGACGCAAGGAGGCTGCCGCACGGGTGGATTTTATCCCGTCCAATCTGCGGCTGGCGGGCTTTGAACTGGCCATGGGCACGATGATGTGCCGCGAGGTACTTTTGAAATCCTGCCTGGAGCAGTACAACAATCAGTACGACTACTGTTTGATCGACTGTTCCCCCTCTGTTGGACTGCTGCTGACCAATGCGCTGGCCGCCGCCAATGAAATTATTATCCCGATGCAGGCGCAGCCATTCTCCGTTGTGGGCATGTCGCAGCTGACGTCCTCCATTGCCAATGTGCAGCGTAAGATCAACCCCGGGCTGCGGGTGAAGGGCATCCTGCTGACGATGACCGAGCACACGAACGTTTCCGACCACTACTGCGGGCAGGTCCGCAGCACCTACGGCAATAAGATTCACGTTTTCACAACGGAGATTCCCAGAAACGTGAAGGTACAGGAGAGCCAGGCCAACGCAGAGCCGACGATTCTGTACGACCCGAAAAGCAACAGTGCAAAGGCCTATATTGAATTTGCGAAGGAGGTATCCGGCTATGGCCGCGAAGAACAAGTTTTTGAACGCGATGAAGATGCCCTCAATCGATGATATGTTTTCCTCGGAGGCTGACAGGCAGCGGGAAAGCGGCGATTTGGTCACAGAGGTGCCGCTTTCCGAGCTGCATCCGTTCGTTGGACATCCGTTTGAGGTGCGCGACGATGAGGATATGCAGAAGCTGGTGGACAGCATCCGGGAGAACGGTGTGCTCACCAACCTGACCGTGCGCCGCCGCACCGAGGGCGGGTATGAGATCATCAGCGGGCACAGGCGGTTCCACGCAGCACAGCGGGCAGGGCTGGATAGGGTCAAGGTTCAGGTGCGGGATATTGATGATGACCAGGCAATTATTGACATGGTCGATTCCAATATTCAGAGAGAGCATATCAGCCCGATGGAGAAGGCCAGGGCGTATGCGATGCGTTTAGAGGCCGTAAAGCATCAAGGACGTCGAACTGATTTAACTTCGGACCAAGTTGGTCCGAAGTTGACTGCCGCTGAAAAGGTCGCTGCCGGAGTAAGCGATACGCAAACACAGGTAAAGAGATATATCCGCCTCAACAGTCTCGTCCCCGACCTGCAAAAGAAAGTCGACGACGGAAGCCTGAAGTTCAACCCCGCGGTAGAGCTATCTTACCTTACCTCCACCGAGCAGAATGATTTCCTCGATTACATTGAATCCCAGTCCTGCTCACCTTCGTTGTCGCAGGCACAGAAGCTCAAGGCAGCCAGCAAGGACGGTGCGTTGGACCACGGCAAGATGCTGGAAATCATGGACACCAAAAAGCCCAGTGTACCATCCCGTGACCCGACGCTGACCATCAGTGTCAGCAAAATTGCCCGCTACTTCCCCGCCGGCTACACACAAGAGCAGATGGTAGGAATCATCATGCAGCTTCTGGAACGAAACTCCCGCCATCTTATGCCGGAAAAACAACCCATTCTGGAGCGTTGAAATGGCAGAGTACAGATATTACCTGATTCCTGATTTTATGTCGCACGTCTTTCCGCAGCAGTTTGAAGAACAAGTTCCTACGGAGTTCTTTTCAAATACGGCTGATTTGATGAAGCGCTACAAGCAGTTGAGAGAAATGCCCTACAACAACGAGTACACCTGGAACGAGCGAACCAATCTTCCCTACCCGCGCCTGACTGTTGGAATTGACCGCCGTGACCCGGATGGCGCAGTAACCATCATGCAGGTACGGAACGGTGTCAACTACCTGTGTGATGACTACCGCGGCCCCTTTGCAGATTGCAATGACAAGCAGCTCATTGAAATGGCAAAGCAGCTTGTGACGGCAGTTGGCGTAGATCGTATCCGGCCTCACTACTACACGGAAGAAAACGGTCACACAAAGGTACATGTTGGCAAAGACATCCACATAACCGAGTGGGCCAATGCGCCGGAGCTTTGCAGCGCACTTCGATTTTCACGGTTTCTGAACCGTGATGGGCAGCAGTTGTTTCAGGTGCGCAATGGGCAGCGCATTATTGAGAATTACGCGGACGGTTCACGGCTTGTGAAAGATGTGCAGACAGTTGACGATACACACTTTTACGTAGGTAGTCGTTTCTGCCACATCCAGCAGTATGCAAATCAGTGCTTCAAAAGAGGCTGTTATGTGGAACCGGAGCATCCGCAGCCGGGTGATAAGTTAGATAGATTGCTGATATATCAAATTCCACATTACACTTGCGAATATCGCTTTACGGATTATGACTACGCCCAGAACAAGCTGAAGGCCACCGATTACCGCTGTGCCTATGTGGCCAACATGCCCCGGGACTACACGCCGGACAAGTGCTTCCGGGATTTTAATTATGATGACCGCCCCTGCGCCAGCAGTATGCCGTCTTTGTCCGTCAGTGATCTGATCGTCATGGAGCGCGGTGATAAAGCCGAAGCCCTGTATGTGGATGCAGTTGGCTTCAAGGATGTAAGCCGACTGTTGCCCGAGCTTCATGATATGGAAGTTGCGCGACAGGAGCATAATTTAGATGAATTAGAAAGGTAGGTGTCAAGATGCCGAAACCGCAGGATATATTTCAGCTGGCCCAGCAGGAGGCCGTGCGGGTCACAGCATCGCCGCAGGCGTGGCAGAGCTTTTTGTACACTGCCGCCCACAATTACCACACCACCTATCTGAACCAACTGCTGATTCACGCCCAGCGGCCCGACGCCGCAGCCTGTGCCAGCATGGAATACTGGAATACGAAGGCAAACCGGCTGGTCATGCGCGGCAGCAGAAGCATCACCGTGCTGCAGCGCCGACAGGGCGTGGCGGTGACAAAGCCGGTCTTTGCCATCGGTGATACCATACCATTGAGCCAGACGCGCACCGGCGGGCCGTGGGAAGTCACCGACACAACGCGCCCGCTGCTTCTGCAAGGCAAATCCGATGACTGGCTGGCGGCGCTGGCGCAGGATGGCGTATCCAACGAAGCTGACCGTGCCCGCCGTATGCTGGAACGCAATGTAGCAGACAGCACGCTGCAGTGGGCGCAGCCTGACGAGCAGATGTCGCTTCTGCGGGAACTAGTCACACAAAGCGCTGTCTACATAGCACGGCTGCGGATAGGGCTGCCGGTGCGGGACGAGGATTTCCGTGCATTCAAAAGCGTCAGCCAGTTCGACACCTATCAGATTTCACTGTGTCTGGGCGGCTATCTGCAGGCAGCCGCAGAACCGATGCTGAACGCCATTGGGCGCGAGGCGCTGCGACTAAACCGTGACAGCATTGCAATACCGCACGAACCAGTTCATAATGAAAGCACACGAACACAACTGAACAGCCGAGAGGAGGCCGTTACTCATGACGTACACGAAGAACCGCGAAGGCTACCTGATTCCGAGCCTTTCACTGCCGAACCAGCCGAACCCGTACCTGAACCGCTATGCGAGGCTGCGTCTGGAATATCTGGAGCAGAACGAGCCGACGCTCTGCGACCAGCTGATGCTGGAGGGCACGCTGCTGACGAGCTGCAGCCGAATCGGACGGACAGCACAGCGGATGGTGGACAAGACCCTGCGCGAGCTGATGCAGACCACCCAACTGCCGGACCGCAGGACGAACCCGCTGGGCTGGGCACAGCTGACCAACAGCCTGAAGAAGCAGGCGGAGGAGACAATCCTTCCGATGCTGTACGAAGTTTAACCGAAACACCCGCACAGGCGGAGAGCGAGCAATCGCCCTCCGCTTTTGCTTTGCCTGAATTTCCGCCCACGCTGCTGCCGCAGCTGCTGGCAGCGGAGACTTCTTCCCGAGCATCCAACGCCGAATATCTTACCTATTATAATAAGAACTCTCTGCTCATTGACCGGTTGCGCTTTGTGCGGGAAAGCTACAAGGATATTTTTACAGAGCTTTTGCTGGCCGATGATACCCGCGTGGGCTTTCACAGGCAGGACAATGGCCTGCTTGTCTGGCAGGGCGCGTATCTGACCCGCAGCGCGGAAACGCTGCTGTCATGGCGTGCCGTGGCCAATGCGCTGAACGACTTGATTGAACAGCATGAGCTGATTTCGGCCATCGGCCCGAAGAAACTGCCGCAGGTAGAGGAACAGCTTTCCTTTGAACTGCCTGACGGTTCGCCGCCGAGTGCGGAAAATAACAGGTTGGAAAAGGATGATTTTCTCACCCCGGAAAAGCAGGAAAACGTCATTCGCTCTGCCCTGCCCGTTGCAGAGTACAATGCCCCGCAGATGGATGACGGCAGCGTTATCACAGACGAGGAAGTCAACTTAGCTCTGGCAGCGGGCAGCAATTTTGAGAACAGCAAATTCCGCATTTATCAGCAGTTCACAACCACGCAGGGCGACCACGCCGCTTTTTTGAAGAAGGAATACGGCAGTGGTGGCAGGTCATGGGACTACCAAAGCGGCGCGCACGGCTGGGTGGACCACGGCCCTGCCGGATTGAAGCTTATTTTGACAAATGAGGAAGGCCGCTTTGAGCGCAGGCTGCTATGGCGGGCCGCAGCCAAGCGCATTGCCTATCTGATCGAGATGCAGCGCTTTTTGACGCCGCAGGAGTTGGAGCAGTATCCCGCATGGGCTGCCGAACAGCAAGAGGCCGCCAGTGTGGCGCGCGATGAACCCGGCAACGTACCCGAAACCAGACCGATTTGCGCCGAGGGCAGCGTTGTCTACTTGGAGGACGACCACCGATTCACGGTGGAGCGCATCGGGCAATTTGACGTGCATCTGCGTGACGAGGAAGTGCCCCTGGTTGGACGCGCCATCAGCCGGGAGGAATTTCAGCGGCAGTTGGACGCCAACCCGCGCAACGGCGGCATGATGCTCTCCGAGCAGCAGCACGAAACCCTTGTGCAAACGCAGACGGAGCAGGCGCTATCCTACATTGAGGATTATCTCAAGGACGAATTTGAGATCACCGAGCCGGACTTTTCCGACCTGACACGAATCGATTTGGGCTATACCACTACCGAGGATGAGAAACACGTCATTCAGGTGTATGCCGACTTGGAGCACTGCACTGTCACCAAGCTGGTGGACAATACTCTCTACGCGCAGGAACGGTATGGCTCGCTCGATGATCTGAACCAGGCGTTGCTCTCCAATCTCGATTTTGACAGCCTCATGGAAATAGACCTCGACGAGGTAGAGGAACATGAACCGCAGGAAAATGTCTTTCCTCCCGACGAGCCCGCCGCGCATGACCCCACCAACTACCTTGCGCCCTATGAGCCGGAGATTCCCACAGGGGCTAAGGCCAAGTTTGCTGCGAACCTAAATGCAATTCGGACACTCAAGCAAATCGAACAGCGCGGTACACCGGCCACAGAGACCGAGCAGGATGTTCTGGCCGGATACCTCGGGTGGGGCGGTTTGGCCGATGCCTTTGACCCTAATAAAGACAACTGGCACAGCGAGTACACGCAGCTGAAAGAACTGCTGACGCCGGAGGAATACGCCGCCGCACAGGAATCCACGCTGACAGCGTTCTACACGCCGCCTGCTGTCATCCACGCCATGTACCGCGCGCTGACACGCATGGGTTGCGTGGGCGGCAATGTGCTGGAGCCCAGCATGGGTGTGGGTGCGTTCTTTGGACACCGCAGCGGCAGCTTTGATACGAACAATGCAAAGCTCTACGGCGTCGAGTTGGACAGTGTATCGGGCCGCATCGCGCAGCAGTTATACCAGAAAGCAATAATTCAAATCAGCGGCTACGAAAAGGCCGACCTGCCGGACAGCTTCTTTGATTTGGCTATAGGCAATGTGCCGTTTGGGCAGTATCAGGTTACGGACCGTCAATATGACAAGCTGCACTTTCAAATTCACGATTACTTTCTAGCCAAGACCGTAGACAAACTCCGCGTCGGCGGCATTATGGCATTTATAACGACCTCCGGCACGATGGATAAAAAGTCCGAAAGCGTACGCCGGTATCTGGCTGCCCGCTGTGATTTGATTGGCGCGGTGCGGCTGCCCAACAATACCTTTACCGCACAGGCAGGTACAACCGTCACCTCGGACATTCTATTTTTGCAAAAGCGTGGGCGGGTCTTGGAGCAGGACGCGCCGTGGATTCATGTGGGCGAGACTGCCGACGGCATTTCGCTGAACCGGTATTTCATCGACCATCCCGAGATGATATGCGGCGAGATGCAGATGGTCAGCGGCCCCTACGGGCAGCGCCCCACCTGCGCGCCGCTGGAAAATGGCACATCACTGGAAGGTCAGCTTGACGCGGCCCTTGCCAATTTGCAAACCGAGTACACGCTGGCGGATGACCGGGAGGACGCGAAGGCGGAAAGCGATACGCTAGACGCAGACCCCGATACGCGAAATTTCAGCTATGTTGTTAAAGACGACACAGTTTATTACCGCGAAAATTCCAAAATGCGTGCTGTGAAGGCCAGCACCACCGCGCTTACCCGCATCAAGGCGCTGGTTCCACTGCGGGATACCTGCCGGGAGCTGATTCGGGCGCAACTGGACAATCTGCCCGATGAAACGATTGCCGCTTTGCAAGCGCAGCTGACCGCCCAGTATGATTCCTACCACGATACGTATGGGCTAATCAACAGCCGCGGCACGGCTTCGGCGTTCCGTGAGGATTCCGGATATTTCCTGCTCTGCTCGCTGGAGGACATCGACAGCGAGGGCCATTACAGGGGCAAGACGGATATGTTCACGAAGCGGACTATCCGCCCGGCCCAGGTGGTGAACCATGTGGATACCGCCGATGAAGCGCTGGTGCTAAGCCTGACGGAGAAGGCCCATGTGGACCTTGCCTACATGGCACAGGTCACGGGAAAATCGCAGGGCGAAATCATCCGCGATTTGACCGGCGTTATCTTCCGTGACCCGGAGCAGACCGAGCCGATCTATCTGCCGGCTGACGAATACCTTTCCGGCAATGTTCGGCAAAAGCTGGCCGTTGCCCGGCTGGCCGCTACGTCCGACCCGGACTATCAGGTCAATGTGAAGGCGCTGGAGCAGGTACAGCCGAAGGACCTCGACGCCAGCGAGATTGCGGTACGGCTGGGTGCTACCTGGATACCGCCTGAATATATTCAGGATTTTCTCATGGAGCTGTTGGAGCCGCCGTTGTCCACGCGCCTTTCCGTGAAGGTGCTGTTTGCGTCGTTCACCGGTGAGTGGAATATCACGAACAAGCGCTATGGTAATGGCAGCATCAAGGCAACCGTCACCTACGGCACAAACCGCAAGAATGCCTATGAAATCACAGAGGCTGCACTGAACCTGCGGCCTGTGCAGGTGTTTGATACAGTTACCGACGCAGAGGGAAACAAAAAAAGCGTGCTGAACCACGCCGCCACCGAGGCTGCCTACGCAAAGCAATGCTTGATAAAAGACAAGTTTGAAGAATGGATTTTCAAGGAGCCGCAGCGTCGGCAGGCGCTGGTAAGCCTGTACAACAGCAAATTCAATTGCATCCGCCCGCGGGAATATGACGGCAGCAATCTGCATTTCCCCGGTATGAACCCGGAAATCGCACTGCGGCCCCACCAGCGCAACGCCATTGCCCATGTGCTGTACGGCAACAACGTACTGCTGGCACATGAGGTGGGGGCTGGGAAAACATTCGAGATGGTCGCCAGCGCCATGGAGAAAAAACGCCTGGGACTTTGCAATAAAACGCTGATCGTAGTGCCCAACCATTTGACCGAGCAGATGGCGTCCGAGGCGCTGTTGCTCTACCCCAACGCGGAAATTCTGGTAGCGCGCAAAACGGATTTTGAAAAAGCAAACCGCAAGAAGTTCTGTGCCCGCATTGCTACAGGCAACTTTGACATTATCGTGATCGGGCACAGTCAGTTTGAAAAGATACCGCTTTCCGATGAACGGCAGAAAATGTACCTGCAAAAGCAGATCGACGATGTAGTGGCACAGACCGCTGCACTGAAGGCCCAGCGCGCTGAGAATTTTACCATCAAGCAGATGGAGCGCATGAAAAAGCAGCTGCAAAGGAAGCTGGACAAGCTCAACGACCAGAGCCGCAAGGATGACGTCATCACCTTTGAGGAGCTGGGCGTGGACAGTCTGATGGTGGACGAGGCGCATTACTTCAAAAATGCAATGGTTACCACCAAGATGACCCGTGTGGCCGGTATTTCCCAGACCGAGAGCCAAAAGGCCAGCGATATGTATATGAAATGCATGTATATGGACGAGCTGACCGGCGGGCACGGCATTGTGTTTGCCACCGGCACACCGATTTCCAACTCGATGACCGAGATGTACATCATGATGAGGTATCTGCAATACGGGCTTTTGGAGCAGGAAGGCCTGCTGAACTTTGATGCATGGGCGTCGACCTTTGGCGAGAGCGTTACCGCGATTGAACTGTCCCCCGAGGGCAACGGCTACCGCTCCAAAACGCGGTTTGCTAAGTTTTACAATCTGCCCGAGCTTATGAATATGTTCAAGCAGTGTGCCGACATTCAGACCGCCGATATGCTGAAGCTGCCGGTCCCGGAAATCACAGGCGGCAAGCCCACGATTGTAAAGCTGCCGCCCAGTGAGTTGCAGCGGCAGATGGTGGCGGCGCTGGGTGACCGTGCCGAGGCGGTGCGCAACCGCCTGGTAGCCCCGAATGAGGACAACATGCTGCGCATCACGAATGATGGCCGCAAGCTGGCGCTGGATCAGCGCCTGATGAATCCACTTCTGCCCGATGACCCCGACAGCAAGGCGAATGCCTGCGTGGAGCGGGTCTTTACCATTTGGGAAAGAACAAAGGCGCAGCGCTCCACGCAGATGATCTTCTGCGATTTGAGCACGCCCCGCGCGGACGGCTTTGATGTGTACAACGATATTCGGGACAAACTGGTGGCGCGCGGCATCCCCAAGGATGAGGTACAGTTCATCCATGATGCCGATACGGAAGCTAAGAAGGCTGAGCTGTTCGGCAAAGTCCGCAGCGGTGCGGTTCGCGTGCTGATGGGTAGCACCCAGAAGATGGGCGCTGGCACCAACGTACAGACGCGGCTGTGTGCACTCCATCACCTTGATTGCCCATGGCGGCCAGCCGATATTGCCCAGCGCAATGGACGCATGGTGCGGCAGGGTAACATGAACAAAGAGGTTTCTATCTTTATTTATATAACCGAAGCCACATTTGACGCCTACAGCTATCAGTTGGTGGAGAACAAACAGAAGTTTATTTCGCAAATCATGACGTCGAAATCCCCTGCCCGAAGCTGTGAGGATTTAGACGAGGCTGCGCTCTCCTACGCTGAGGTAAAGGCGCTGGCTGCCGGAAACCCGATGATCAAAGAAAAGATGGACCTTGATATTCAGGTTGCGCGGCTTCGCACGCTGAAGGCCGCCTACAACAGCCAGCACTACCGACTGGAGGACGCCGTGACCGGCATCTTTCTGCGAGAGATCCGCGGCACCGAATGCCGGATTCAGGCGTTTGAGAAGGATATGCAGACCGCCAAGGATAGTCAGAGCTATGACAAGGACGGCAAGCTGGTTTTCAGCATTGAGCTGGACGGCACGTCCTACGACAAGCGCGAGGATGCCGGTAAGGCACTGCTCGGGCTGGTGGGTGCTGCCGTGCGGGCCGACCATCCTGTTTTGGTAGGGCACTATTCGGGCTTTGAAGTCACGGTTGCCTATGTGCCGCTCTCCAAGGTGTTTGTGGCACATCTGGTCGGGCAGGCCACCCATACCACTGAGCTGGGCAGCGACGCTGCCGGCAATATGGTCCGCCTGCAAAACGTTGTTGCTGCCCTGCCGCAGGAGGTCAGCGGTCTGCGCAACAATCTACAGCAGCTGCGCGTCCAGTTGGACAGCGCCAAAGAGGAACTGCAGCAGCCTTTTCTGCAGGAACAGGAGCTTAACGACAAGAGCGCGCGCCTGGCCGAGCTGGATGCCCTGCTGAATGTGGGCAATGATGCACCGGTTTTGGAGGGTGAGGTCGAGGTCGTAAACGAGGACGATTCTGTGCGAACGCCTAGAGAGGAAAACGAACTGGAACGCTGAAATCGACAGCCTTGCATTATTTCGCAGACCATGTATCATAGAGGTAGGAGGTGGCCATTATGCCCATTCAACGTAAAAATCTGTTCCTTACCTGGGGTATCCGCATTAGTCTCGTGCCTGTCATTCTGGTACTTCTTGCACTGGGCCTGATTGCAATCGTGCTGTTTGCTATCTGCGGAGTTTGCGGCAGGTTTTTGGCGGCACTGGGCGGTCTGGCTGCTCTGCTGGCGCTATTCGATAAGTGCTACCAAGAGGCGGCAGTATCCGCCATCGTGGCATTCTTGCTCAGTCCTTACGGCGCGCCGCAGGTGCTGTTCTGGTTGGGCAGAAAGCTGCTCGAGTTTGCTGGTAGTCTATATGATTTATACTACTGATTGGAGAAATTTATAATATGAAAAAATGTCTGTTATCCATTCTTTTAGCTACGGTGTTACTCTGCGCCTGCGCACAGCAGACCGATAACACCTTGCAAACGCCGGAAAGCCGTACGCTGGTAGAACTTACCGTTGCTACTGAAGAGACTGCCATTGAGATACCTGTGCCGCTTGCCACGGAAAGCCCGGCACCTGCGCCTACACAGACTCCAGAACCGACTGCCACACCGGCACCGACTGAAATTTCCATGCCGGAGCCTACTGCAGTGCCTACCGAAGCGCCCGCTACGGAACCCGTTGTCGCGGAGAGTCAGCCTGCACAGGTCAGCATGAGCTACGGTGCTGTCCCCTTTGACCTGGCGGCGGGCAGTGAGGAGTGGTGGAGCATCGACAGCTCGGACAGTGCCTATTGGGCGGTTCAGGAAAACATCAATGCTATGCGCGCAGCAGCTGGTCTGTCCCCTTTGACGATGGACAGTGGCCTGAGTGCTGCCGCCGATGCACGCTGTGAGAGCTTTGTGGCGGGCGGGCCGTTTGACCACAGCGGCATGACGACCCGCAGTGAGATCTGCGCTGCAGGTCCGATTGGCTCGGCCAGCAGCGTTTGCACCTACTGGCAGGGCAGCCCTGCCCATTATGCCAATATTATGGAGCCCAGCTTCACCAGCATGGGCGTGGGCTGCTGGTTCTGCAGCACAGCCGAAGGCCAGTACACTTACTGGACCGTAACCTTTCAGTGATTGGAGAATGGATATGAAAAAGCAAAACTCCCTGTATCGGATGACTACATCTGAAATGCAGATCATGACCTACCTTTGGAATTCCAAGGAGCCTGCCATCGCCAGTCAGATCGTTTCCGATTTGATCCCGACCCAGAACTGCACCTGGAAGCCGCGTTCGGTCTTTACCATCCTGAAAAGCCTTTCGGAAAAGGACCTGATCCACGATGTTGGGTACGTAAGAACCGGCAAGACCTATTCCCGCAAGTTTGCCCCCAAGGTGAGCCGCGCAGAATACCTGGCTATGCAGGTCATGAACGAGCTGCCGGACCAGGAGCTGCCGGAGTTTTTGGAGTTCTTTCAGGGAAAGGTCGATTGAGCGATACAGGTAAATCAAACTCTCAAGTGTCTGCTGTTTTTTCGGCAGGCACTTTTTTATATAGATAAAATTTTACAGCAGAAGGATGTATGTTCAATGAATCACAAATTTAAGCTCAAACAGCGCGTAGCGGCCTTGTGTATGGCGGCTATGATGTGCTGCTCCCTGTTCCCAGCTGGGGCGTTTGCGGAGGCTCCGAGGGCTGATGCAGACGGCACGCTCATCATGGAGCAGGACAAAGAGGCCGTCACAGATAACAGCCATCAGACCGAGGCAAGCGACCCGGACCCTGGTGAAGAAAGCACGCCCAAAAGCAGCGAAGTTGCCGCAACATCACAAAGCGCCGACGAGGATACGCCGGTGGAGACATCCACAGACTACACCTTCGACGGCGCTGTTTTGTACACAGACTTACCGGATACGCCGACTGGTTCCTATATGGGCAGCCAGGGCTTGCCGGTTGCCACGGGTGAAACAAAAATCGGCATTTCCGCCTGGCCGAATGACCAGTTAGAGGAAAGCACAGACAGTTACCTGAGTGCGGACACCCTGAACAGCGACGACCTGACGATGATGGCTCCGTTGCTGGAGGGTACCGACTATGCCGTTGCGCCCATTCTGGCACAGGTGGAATACCCTGCGGATGGCAGCAGTCTGGATGTGGTACTTCCTAACGAGGTGACTTTGCTGGACTTCTACGGTGCCTCCGCCGATGAAGCTACGCGCAGCAGCCTTGTGCACAGTGAGTATTCCGAAACGTCCGCCGCGATCATGGGGCTGTATGTACAGGCAGATGCCGACTTTTCCGCGCAGCTTGTCTACACTGCCCCGGATGGCAGCACGCTGACGAAAGCACTGCACGTTGTAATTGACCGCAGCCGCACCATAGCCGCACCGTTCGCAGAAACTACAGACGTAGCCGCCTACGCCGAGCGTCCCACGCCTGCCGTTACCAGCGGCAAAATTACCAAGGTCGAGAAGGTCAACGGCACATGGCTGATCTGGTTCAATGGCGAGGAAGCCTACTGCTGCACCCACGGTGCCAACGGCCAGCCCAAAGGCTGTCCGCCGTACACTTATACGAGCACTTCTCTGGTCAGTGCGGATCAGTGCATTCCCGGTGACCACTATGGCAACCAATACCGCATTTGGGGCGGTCTAGACCAGCTCTCTATGGAATTACTGCCCGATACGCCCGTCGCTTTTTCTGCAGAAGATACTGAAAGAATCTCTCTTTTGGATTTCTGCCGCACGATTTATGATGATACCCAGCTGTGGCTGATTGAAAATTATCCCGAGAGCACTGCTGCAAAAATCTATCTGGAATCCGCGCAGGCCCTGCTGGACGGCGCTGTTGCCTATGCAAAGCCCCGCGGCTACTACACCTACATTTATACCCCTGCGCGCAGCGGTTGGCAGACCGTTGCCCTAATTGGCCCTGAAATCAGTGAGGAGGAAACGGAAGAGCCGAAGCCTGTCGTACAGGAGTATTATGCCAGTTGGGAAGCCCCTGCACAGTCCGCCAGCGGCACCGTGGATCTGACCTATGGTATCACCACAGATAAGATTCAGCTGAAAACGCGGGAAAAGGTGGACGGTGCGACCATTGAAATCGAGCCTATCACCAAATCCGGCACGATTGACGGCGGCAGCTGGAGCATTTCCCCTGCCGGTGTGCAGACCGTCACTACAGGCGGCCACACCAACGACAACAATTACCAGAATAGCGGCGGTGCAGCATCTGCCAGCTGGTCTGTGCATTACACTGTATCCAAGACCGTAGATGGCCGCAGTGGCAACGTCGGCCCCTATACCACGAAAGAAGCTGCAGACGCAGCCGCCAACAGCGAGCGAGATTCTGCGGTTGCCGCCATTCAGGCAGAAGCACAGAGCGCTGTAAATAATGCTATTGCCAGCGCACAGGCACAGCTTGCATCTTTACAGTTTCGTTATGACGAAGTCACCATCCCCTACGGTTTTGAATCCTACTGGGGCAGCAACGGCAGCCACCAGACCATTACAGTACCGGCCAACTCCAACAATGCCTACGAGATGCGCAACACCGAATGGTCGCTGCAGATCAACATCAAAAAGACGGACAGTGAAACCGGCAACCAGATTGCAGGTGATGCACGGTATGAAATCTACCAGTGGGACGTCGTGACCGGCAAATACCAGCCCACGGGCGGTTACAATACCTACAGCGTTCAGCGCCAAAGCGACGGCACCTATGCCGTCATCAACAACGCCGCCTACGCCACAAACAACACGATGCGCCATACACTGTACTACACGCAGCGCAATGAGGGCAGGTTCATCGTTGTGGAGACGAAGGCCCCCGCGGGGTATTTCGGCGACTGGACAGACGTTGACCATCCCGGCACGGCGGGCACGCCGCTGGGCAAGCGCGCCTACTATGTGGAAATTACCGCTGACAACAACAATTCCGTCCTGTGGCTGGGCAATGGTGACTACAACGCCGACATTGCCACTGGCGATAAGGGCGGCACAAAGCTGGTGACCAGCGGCGGCATAGAAACCACCGTCACCATCTATGACTCCCCCAAGGATGCCTCCCGGAGCTATACCACCGATGCCAGCGGCAAGGCAGCCAACGAGGACAGCTACACCACCACGGCAGAAAACGGCATCATGAAGAATGACCGCACGCTGGGCGAAATCAGCATTTCCAAGGTCGATTTGGACGCACAGCGGTATGTGACCGTCGACGCTGCCCATGGTAATGCCGTGCTGGACGGCGCAGTGTACGACCTGTACGCTGCCGAGGATATTACCCACCCTGATGGTGTGATTGGCGTTGTGGACTATTCCAAAATCGTAGATGACAATGGCAATCCCATCTGGCACACTACGATTCGTGACAACAGCGGGCAGTGGATCAGCGATTACCTGCCTGTGCTGAAGAAGGACAATCTCGTAGCCAGTGCCAAAATCGAGGACGGCTGGCTGACCTTCGCAAACCTGTACCTCGGTAAATATTATGTAGTAGAGCGCTCCACAGGCACGGTCATTCCGCTGCGTGAGGGCGCTCTTGCTGTTTCCGGCACCTATCCTACGGTGGACGGCCGCACCAAGGCAGCTACCGGACAGGTTGCCGCGCTGGCAGCCAGCAACGGGCACTATACAGATTGGGTATACAAGAACCAGTTCAGCACCATCTCCAAGAGCAAGGCTCTGGACGGCACCTGGACCTACGATGCCTATTACCTGTCCTATGCGCCCGGGTATCTCTGCGACGAGCACAACTACTGCATCACTCCCAGCTATGCAGATGAGGGCTGGTATGTGGAGAAAACCACCTTTGCCAGTGATACCGCGGCCTACAACGGCAACTACCACATCCATAAGGACAGCGGCCTGAACGAAAGTCAGGATCAGGTCGCCAAGGGCAACGTGGAGATCAGCAAGGTCGTCTCCTCCAGCGGTCAGTCCAATGGGCTGGAGCTGGAGGGCGCAGGCTTCACCTTCTATCTTGTGTCCGACTTGTCCAAGGTCGAGCAGTTTGACCAGACCCGCACCGGAAGCTACACACTGCAAAGTATTCTGGATGCCTACATCAACAAGGAATACGACAACGAGCACCCCAAGTGGGATTTCTCCGGTGAGACGCAGGCCATTGCTAAGACCTACGAGGTCAACGCCGACGAAATGGCCGCCTATAACAGGACGCTGACTGCGGCGGGCGACAACAAGAACGGCAAGGGTGATGGCTGGCAGCCCACGGGGTGTGCCAATGAGTATCAGCTGGCCGAAATCTTCAGCAATGATTCCGGCAACATTCGCGTGCAGGGGCTTCCCTACGGCACCTATCTGGTCGTGGAGACGACCACCCCGCACGATTTGTTCCAGGCAGAGCCGTTCCTGGTCAGCATCGACCCCGAGCAGGACAACAACCCCTGGGGTGCGATGGCTACGCCGAAAGACAGTGTGATGAAAGCATCGGATTCCTATCAGAAATTTACGGTACTGGATGAGGAGATTGAAGTGTATTTAAAAATCACGAAACTCGATACGGAAACCGGCAAACCGGTCCTGCTGCCGAACACAGCCTTCCAGATCTACTGGCTGGATGACAACGGCAACTATCGGCTGGAAAACGGAAAGCCCAAGCTGGTCACGATGACGGACACGGTAAACGGGCATCTGACCAAGAACGTGGATACCTTCTACACCAACGAGGAAGGTATCCTGACCCTGCCTGAAAAGCTGCCGCTGGGCAAATACCGCATTGTTGAGACTGTCGGTCCGAACGGCTTCTACAACGAGTGGGCCGACAGCGGTAACTATTATGTGGATTTTGATATTTCCACGGACCGTATCTACAAGGCCACCGGTGATGACAATGAAAACGGCATGGACACGCTGGTCATCGGCGAGGATTACTGGAATGAGGAAACGCTGGGCAAGCTGACCATCCGTAAGACCGGCAATGCCTTGACCGGAAAGATTGAAACCAACGATTTGATTGACCCCTGGATGACCGGCGAGGCCGACTCCGACTTTTCCTATACGCTGCGCCCGCTGGCCGGTGCGGAATACACCATTACGGCTGCCGAGGACATTTACACGCAGGACCGCCAGCTGGATGCCAACGGCAGCCGCACGCTCTGGTATGCCAAGGGCGACGTGGTAGCGGTTGCTACCACCGGTGATGGCAGTGCAGACACTGCTGTGTTTGCACCGTCCCGCACCAAGGCGACCTATGATTTTCTGTCGGTCATCCACGACGGCACGCTCGGCGAGGTCAGCGTTACCCTGCCGCTGGGCAGCTACCATGTGGAGGAAACCAAGCCGCCCTACGGGTATATCGGCACCGCAGATAGTTACGATGTGACATTTATCTGGGACAACCAGCTGAACGATGTAGTCATGGCAAAGAGCATCGTCAAAAATGGCGACAGTGAACAGCATTTTGATGTTGTACGCGCATCGGAAGCCTCTGCGGAACTGGCTGAACAGCAGACGCTTGGTTTCTACAATGACCGTGAGCATGCCCGCGTGGGTGTGTACAAGATCAATCAGGAAACCGGCAAATATCTGGCCGGTGCTGTGTTCAACCTGTACACCCGTGATGACATCTACGACGTGGACGGTAACAAGCTGTTCTCTGCCGGTGATTTGATTTCCACCAGTCCCGAGACTGATGCGGACGGCTACACCTATTTCAACTGCGATGTTCCCATCCGCGGCGAGTGGTACGGCCAGAGTGACCGATTGGATGCCTCGACCAACAGCGGCAATTACTTTATCCGCGAGCTGCGCGCCCCGCTGGGATACTATCTCAATGATGCAGAGATGGATGTCACCTTCACCTATGACGGCGAGGTTCTGCAGGTACTGGACAATACCTGCGCCAACAAGCCTACTGAAATGTGGGTAAGCAAGCGCGATTTGACCAACGACGAGGAACTGCCCGGTGCAACGCTGATCATCAAGGATGCAAAGGACAACATCGTTGACACCTGGGTATCTGCCGATACGCCGCACCGTGTGACGGGGCTGCATTTTGACGAAGAATACACGTTGACAGAAAAGCGGCCTGCTGATGGGTATGCCGTTGCGGATGACATTGTTTTCCGACTGGAACGCAAAAAGGACGCCGACGACCACCAGCTGGACGAGGCAGACGTCTACTATCTGAAGGATAAAAAGAAGCTCTGGATCATTCCCTGGGAGGAATGGGAGCTGCTGGACGATGCCACGGTAATCATGAAAGATGACATTACCAGGGTACAAATCTCCAAGATCGATATTACCACGGGTAAAGAGCTGCCCGGCGCGGAGCTGGTCTTCAAGGATAAGGACGGCAACACGGTTGCACAGTGGGTTTCCGAGGACAAGCCCCACTATATCGAAAAGCTGCCTGCCGGTGACTATACGCTGACGGAGATCACCGCCCCCAATGGCTATCAGCTTGCGGAAAGCATTGCCTTTACTGTGCTGCCCACCGGTGAGCTTCAGACTGTCATTATGAAGGATGTACGCATCCCCGAGGAAACACCGCACGAGGACACGCCGAGCAATACGCCGACACCGAACAGCACGCCTGTACCTACCCCTGCACCGGCAAGCACGCCCACGGCTACGCCTGCGCCGATGCCGGTCATTCCCCAAACGGACGATGTATTCCCGTTTGCGCTGCTTTCGGCAGCGGTATTTGGGTCTATCGTCGGTTTCGGAATTTTTGCATACAAGCGCCGCAAATCCAAACTGGATGAGAGCGAGCACTAAAATCTATGAAACACGTACATGGTATGGGCGACTCTCGCGGGCCGCCCTATTTTTATTGGTGAATGACATGAAACATATCATCTGTTCGAGCTTCGGCAAAGACAGCAATGCCACAGCGCTGCTGGCCCTACAGCATGGCGAACCGCTGGACGAAATCATATACACAGAGGTCATGTTCAGCAAGAAAATTTCCGGCGAGCTCCCAGAGCATACCCAGTTTATCTATGAAACGGCAATTCCGTACTTTGAAAAGCGAGGTATCCCCACAAGGGTTTTGCACGCTGAAAAGACGTATCTGGATTGCTTTTACCATGTGGTGAGCCGCGGCAATGCACAGGGAAAGCTTGCCGCTTTTCCACTGGCTGGGCGCTGTGCAATTCAACGAGATTGCAAGGTCCCGCCACTGGAAACCTATAAAAAGAGCTTACCGCCTGGTACGGTCTCCTATTTAGGTCTTGCCGCGGATGAGCCTATCAGACTGGAGCGGCTAAAGCCTGACCAGGTTTCCCTTATGGCAAAGTACGGCGTGACAGAGCAGGATGCATTTGCTATGTGCAGGCAGGAGGGGCTGCTGTCGCCGCTGTATGAGTACAGCCACCGCGGCGGGTGCTGGTTCTGCCCCAATGCGTCCATGACCGAGCTGCGGCATCTGTACCATGCACATCCTGATTTGTGGCAGCTGATGCTGGAATTGCAGGACACACCAAATAAAGCGACAGAGCGTTTCAATCGGAATTTCACATTTGCCGAGCTGGACCTGCGGTTCCGCTTAGAAGGAGAGCAATTGAGCTTTTATGACCAAGAGCTGGAGGTAGAGAGATAATGCCAAATCAAGAAAAGGCGCCCCGTGCATGGGTGTATGCGCGCATTCCCGGTGACTGCGCAGCGACCCGCGCGAGCTACGATGCCTGCTGCAGGCAGGCCGGTGACGACGGCTGCACGGTAGTCGGCGGCAGCACCGATTATAAAGGGCACGGCCCGCTGCGCGATGGGTATCAGAGTATGCTGCGCAGTATCAGAGACGGCAAGGTCAACTGCGTGTATGTCTGCCGTATGCGGCAGATCAGCGGCAAGGAGCGGTACCTGTACGCCTTTTTCAAGTGCGCAATGAAGCACTATGTAAAAGTCCGCACACTGGAATACAGCCTGCCGGACCGCTTGCAGCAATACAGGTTGGGAAAAAGAATCGAAGCATACGCCCGACGCACCGGCGCTCCGCTGCCGTGGTGAGGCTGAAATTTTATTGCGGAGAAAGCGAAGGTGATACCGCATGGTAGAAGAAACGGCCATCCGTGTGCAAATCAACGCAGCCAAGCTTGCCGGGCAGGGCATCTTTGGGATATTGCAGATGGTTGCCAGTATGCTGCAAGCGCGGCAGTACGGGCAGCAATCAATTCAATCACTGAACCGACAGTCGCAGGCTCTCGCTTCGGTGGAGCTGAACGACAAAACGCTGCCCTATGTCAGGCGGCAGCTCAAGGAATACTCGGTGGACTTTGCCATTACCAAGGACAAGGACACCGGGCAGCTGAACCTGTGGTTCAAGGGGCAGGACGTGGACCGCATCCAGACCGCTATTGAAAACTGCATTGCTGCGCGCGGCAAGGAACGTCCCACCAGTCTGCTGCAGGAGTTGTCCGAACGAGCCATGCAGCGCACGAAGGAGCTGAACCAGCACCGCCCGCCGCCGGCGCAGGAGCGAGGTGAGCGGCTATGAGGGAACAGCGCACAAAGCAAATTCTGATCTGTCTTGCTGCAAGTCTGGGCTGCTTTTGGCTGGGCAACCGAATGGGGGTTCTCTATGTATCAGCTGTCGGAACAGTTACGCAAAGACTTGCCGCCGCGGTTAACCTTAGCAAAATTGTACTGCATCCCTTGCAACTATCCCCTGCGCCGATTCCTGTGGGCTGTGGTGTTGGGGCTATTCTGCTGGCGGGTCTTGCTTATTTCTGCATAAAGTACAGCGGTCATCGGCTGGTGCCGCAGAAGGAGTACGGCAGTGCCCGCTGGGGCACAGCGGCGGACATTGCGCCATTTCTCCATGAAAAGGCAAACGAGAATATCCCCCTGACGGCCACAGAGTCCCTGAGCCTTGCCATGAAGATGCCGGTAACAGCGGAGAACAACTACAACCGCAACAAGAACGTCATTGTGTTCGGTCCGTCCGGCTCCGGCAAGAGCTACAGCGTAGCCGGCCCGCAGCTGCTGCAGTTTAACAGCAATTATGTACTCAGTGATCCGAAGGGCGAACTGCTTGACACCTACGGAAATGTTCTAGTATCGCAAGGTTATGACGTAAAGGTGTTCAACCTGAAGGATCGTGACAAGTCCGACCACTACAATCCGTTTGCGTATATCCATGACACGGATGACATTGTGGTTGTTGCCAAGAATCTTATCAAAAATATGAAAGAGGACCCGCGCCAGAAAAACACAGCCGACCCGATATGGGAAGAAGGCTCTACTTCACTGCTGGAAGCGCTGCTTGCTTATGTGCATTTTGAGCAACCACCTGAGATGCACAATATGAACAGTGTAATGGAGCTTTTTGTGCTGATGCAGCATCGTTACGGACCACAGGGACGCAGCCAGTTGGACGATATATTCGAAGACCTGGCTATGGAAAAGCCTGCGTCATTCGCAGCGCGCCAATATGGACTGTACCGCATGGCACCGGACAAAACCGCACAGAGTATTGATGTATCTCTCGGTATGCGTATGAGTGCATTCAATATTCCCTCCATTATGAAAATCTGCGAGGATGATACCATCCATCTGGAAGAGCTGGCCAGCGACAAAAAGGTGGCGCTGTTCGTTGTCACACCAGACACCACCACAGCCTATAACTTTCTGGCCGCGGTCATGTTTCAGCAGTGCTTTCAGATTCTTGTGCATACCGCAGACAATCGTGAGGATCACTGCCTGCCTCGCCATGTGCGGTTTCTCTTAGATGAGTTTCCGAACATCGGCATGATTCCGGACTTTCAGATTCTGATCAGCACCATCCGCAGCCGAAATATCGGATGTACCCTGATTTACCAGTCAATCGCACAGCTGAAATCTCAGTACGGTGATGACTGGGGCACGATTCTGGAAAACTGTGATTCGGAGCTTGTGCTGGGTGGCGGCAATAACCCGGAGTCACTGGAGTTCTTCGGTAAACAGCTGGGCAAACGGACCATCGAGGTGCTGAACACCACAGAGAATCTCGGCGCACAGGGCTCCTTTTCCAAGAACTATCAGGTGGCCAGCCGTGATCTGATGACACCGGAAGAAATACGCACCATGCCGCGAAATCGTTGCTTATTGACGATTTCCGGTGTTATGCCATTTTACTCTTACAAGTTTGATCTTAAAAAGCACCCTAATTACGCATTGGTAGAAAAAGAGGGGCATCGTCCCTTCGACTACGAGAGGCGCGCAGAAAACAACTTTGCAGCCTTTATGAAAAATGTGAAGGAAATCAACAACATCGAACTCGACGATGACGAGTCTGACACATAAACAGAAAGAAGGAAAATTACATGGAAATGGTATCTACAATCACTTCTCTAATCACGAATGTTGTCAATTTTGCCGGTGGCCTGTTGCTGTTGTTTGGTGCGGTGACACTGGGCACGAACCTGAAGGACCACAACGGCCCCGGCATCAGCAGCGGTGCCTGGTCGATTGCAGGCGGTGTTCTTATCATTGCCGTTGCCACTTATTTTGGCACATTGACAGTCAGCTGATGGGAGGTATGCGCTATTTTTGAAGATACGATACGAAGCCAACTGGCGGGCATTTCGGCCACCATAAACGCTATGGGGCAGAACTCCGGTCTGCTGAGCAGTCTGACCGATTGGAACAGCACACTGGCCGGCTATGCAGATTCTATCAGCTCCGGCGTAGTTATGCCGATAGCACTTACCGTTCTGGCACTTTTTATGGTTTTGGAACTGTACAATTTCACCCAGACCATAGCCATGAACGGCGGCAGTACAGCTTTTACGATTCAGCAGGTGGCGCTGGTTATGCTGAAAATCACGCTTTGCCGCTGGGCTGTTCTACACTCCACGGAAATTCTAAATGCGATGTTTGAGGTAGCGGCCACGGTGACAAACGGCATAGCCGGTTATGTGGGCAGCGGACAGGTCAACACCGAGGTCGACATCGAAAACGCAATCAGCGCACTGCCGGGCGGCATCGGTAATATGCCTGTGGCCATGGAGCTTATGGTCGTAAGCTGGATGCTGCGTCTTGTCAACATTGTGATCAATACCATCGTCGCGGCACGCTTCATTGAGTTGTACGTTTATAATGCCCTGGCTTGCCTGCCAATTGCCACGCTCTGCTATCGGGAGCTACATGGTATTGCTGTAAACTTCCTGAAAAACTACATGGCGGTGGCGCTGCAAGGGGCCGTTCTCTATCTTGTCATTGGCTTCTACCCTGCCCTGACAGCTTCCTTGGGCAGTGGCGGTGACATTACCGAGCAGGCCTGGGCCATGCTGGGCAAATCCGTTATTCTGCTGGTGGCCGTGTTTATGAGCGGACGATTCACCAAAGCCATCACCAGCGCCATTTAATGGAGGAGTTCACCTATGCTCTCAACAAAAACCAATCTGGAAATCACGGAATATCACGAGAAATTCTTTCTCGGGCTTTCACTGCGTCAGCTGGCCTGCTTTTGTGTCGCTGCCGTGCTGGCCATAGCAACCTGCTTCGTTTGCCTGCAATGGCTTCAGCTGGATATTCAGCTGGTTTCCTACATTGTTATGGTAGAAGTCTTACCCTTTCTTGGGCTGGGCTTTATCAGCCATAACGGGTATCCGTTTGAAAAGCTTGTAAAAATCTACTGGGCATGGTACTGCGGCCCCGCCGAGGTCGCAGTCTGCCCTCGTCAGGAGAAAAATTATGTTTTTCTTTCTAAAATGTTCAGCTAAAGTAAACTTACATTCAGGATAATTTGAACAACCATAAAACGATTTTTTTAATACAATATTGTTGCCACACTTAGGACATTTTCCTACAAGGGGTCCCGAGCGCTTAGTGGGAATTTGTACCCCTTATCGATACAAATTCCCCGTAGGCGCTAGGGACCTCTTTAGCTTCTTGGAAGCTGTCAGTAGTATATCTAATAATTTATCTCCATTCCCTTTAGTAACGTGTAACTTTCCAAATTTAAAAAAGCGACTCATAGAATTATTTCCTCCCGTTAAATAATAGATAACTATTAAAAATAGACAATACTTGCT
>ERZ773168.1038-NODE-1038-length-25084-cov-21.819330_pt1 | contig 25084 bp, 21 predicted proteins | sample MGYA00511261_ERZ773168 | MGnify/ENA primary metagenome ERZ773168 (study PRJEB29015, sample SAMEA2737855) | human gut metagenome | biome: human gut; feature: human-associated habitat; material: faeces | place: China | collected 2012 ... | reverse complement strand
TGTTAAATATCTCTATTTCATTTTTCGGATTACCCCAACTATTGACATAGAGCCATTTAACTAAACTTTGCAATCTAAAGCATAATATCCAATAGCCTATACAAAAAGCGGATATCCACACAGGATACCCGCTATATTTTTATAATTTATCTTTTTTCGAGTGGAGTATAGTCTTTCATAGTTGAAATACTCATATAAGCAGGACGGATAATCTTGCCTCCGTTTACAATTTCCTCAAGTCTATGTGCGCTCCAACCTGCAATTCTGGCTGTTGCAAACATCGGTGTATAAAGCTCGCAAGGAATATCAAGCATACTGTAAAGCAAACCGCTGTAAAAATCGACATTGGATGCAACACCCTTATAAATCTTACGCTTTTTGCCGATTACCTGCGGAGCAAGTCTTTCGACTCTCTCGTAAAGCTCAAAGTCCTCATCGTAACCCTCTGCCTTAGCGAGTTTCTGAACAGCACCTTTAAGAATTATCTGACGAGGGTCAGAAATTGTATAAACTGCGTGTCCCATACCGTAAATAAGACCCATTCTGTCGAATGTCTGCTTTTCGAGGATTTTTTCGAGATAATCTGCAATCTCCTCGTCATCTTTCCAGTCTTTTATATGCTCTTTAATATCTTCAAACATATAGAATACCTTAACATTTGCACCACCGTGCTTAGGGCCTTTAAGAGATGCCAAAGCGGCGGCAGTTGCCGAATAGGTGTCTGTACCTGAAGATGTTACTACATGAGTTGTAAATGTTGAGTTGTTACCGCCGCCATGCTCCATATGGAGAATAAGCGCCATATCAAGAACCTTAGCCTCAAGCGGAGTGTACTTTCTGTCAGGACGAAGTAATGACAAAATGACCTCAGCTGTTGACATAGTAGGCTCTGCACGGTGAATATAAAGGCTTTTGTCACGGAGATAATGGTTATATGCATGATAACCGTAAACGGAAAGCATTGGGAATACAGAGATAAGCTGAATGCACTGACGAAGTACATTATCAACAGATGTATCGTTAGGGTTATCGTCATAACAGAACAATGTAAGTACGCTTCGAGCAATAGAGTTCATCATATCTTCACTCGGTGCTTTAAGAATAACATCTCGAACAAAGTTCTGCGGTAAAGTTCTGTATTTTACAAGCAATTCCTTAAAATCTTTAAGCTGTGCGGTATTTGGCATTTCGCCAAAAAGGAGAAGATAAACAACCTCTTCAAAGCCAAAACGGTCGTCCTCAAGAATACCGCCGATAATATCGTTTATGTTGTATCCACGATAATACAGCTCACCGTCACAAGGAACAAGCTTGCCGTCAACTTCTTTATTCTGAAGAATTGTGGAAATATCTGTAAGGCCTGTTAATACACCCTTACCATCAAGGTCACGAAGACCTCTCTTAACATTATACTTTGAATAAAGACTTGTATCGATCATCGAATTTGAAATCATCTTTTGTGCCAAATCGTGGATAGCCGGTGTGTTATCTGAATAACTGCCCATCAAAATCACTTCCTACAATAAATATTAGTAAATTTATAATTACCATCAAAAAACATTATATCACATTTTAAAGCAAAAGAAAAGATACAAAATGCTTTAAACTGTCTTATTTATAATTACGATTATGTCATATTTATATACATTTTAGCAATAATATTCATTTATCTGCAAATATATACAAAAAGAGGATGAATTTTACTTCATCCTCTTAGTTGTAATTATAATTATTTAATTACTTAAGATATGTACCGTTTGTACCAATCTTACCGTCAATGCCTGTGAAGCCTGAACCGCAAGCTACATAGCATCTCATGTTGGCTTTACCGATACTGCCTACTGTAAGTGTGCCGTCTGTAACAGTCTTAACATCACCTGTAACAGCGTCAATATACTTGCCGTTAGGAATGTTCTTGAATGTAGCGCCGCCTGAAATAGTTACAAGTGCAAGGCTGTCTACGCCTTCGCTTGAATTTGTATAACGGCGGATAAATGCCATATCACCAGTTACATAGCTGCTGTCCTTTGTATACTGACCCTTCTGGAGAGCAGGTACTGCCCTACGAATCATATTCAGTTGTTTAAGGTGAACAGCAAGCGGAGAATTAAGAGTTTCGGCAACTGTTCCCGATGCGCTATATTCACCAAAATCAGTAGCTGAAACATCACCCTCAAGGTAATCACCGAAATATGCACGACCTACAGTTGAAAGAGGAGCATTTGGACCAACATCTATGCTTAAACCCTTTTGGAATTCAACCTCTGAACCATAGTACAAGCAAGGAATTCCACGGAATGTAAAGAGAAGTGAAAGGTTTTCTGCCCAAGCCTGAGTACCGCCATCATAACGAGTATCCATATCCGGACCGTAGTCATGAGAGTCAACATAGGTTACATTCCATGTTGAATCATTGTAATACGGATCCTCTTGAAGAGCACGGGTAAATGCATTGCTAGCAGTAGAGAAGTTCCAATGCATTGGGAAGTCAATAACGCCTGTGCCATTGCCCTTACTGTAATCAGGAGTATGATATGTAAGACCATCAAGATAAACATTATCAGAAGTTGGCTGATCACTTGTAGTTGAATTGCTTGCATAGTGTTCGTTTGTAAGGTTTACATTTTCAAGCTGATCATCGCCGAGAGCATTGATATACTTGCTGTCTGTTTCTGCCCAAGTATAGAAAGGAGCAGAAATTGCAGGGATATTATGGTTCCAGAACTCGCTTACACGAGTACAAACCTCGCCGAATACATAGAAATTCTCTCCGCCTGTCTTAAGCCATGATGGGAAATAGAACTGGTTAAGAGTAAGTCTTGATATATGCTTTTCGGTATCCATTCTGAATGCGTCAACACCCATATTGATATAATCGCCGTAAACAGTGTTAAGATACTCTGCAACCTTTGGATTTTCTGTGTTTACATCAACGCAGTCACCGGCAATCTGTCCTGTCTGTACAGTTGGGCTTTCCCAGCTAAGGTCTTTATAATGATGATAGTTATTTTCTGTGTCATGTGAACCTGAATCAAGAGCCTTAGTATCCTTCATTATATTAAGTCTTGCCTGATACTGATAACCCGGAGCAAGACTGTCATAGTCAGGGAATGTTTTTGCAAAATCCGAATCAGGAATCGGAACCATACAATTAACAGATTCAAGATCCTTAAGTGTGTCATACTCTTTTGTAAACATAGGAGCGAGAGTAGCCTCACCAAAGTTACCTGTATGATTGATAACTACGTCCTGAACAATCTTCATACCTTTTTCATGTGCAGCATCGATAAGGTCCTGATACTTAACATCGTCACTCTCATAACGAACATCAACAGTTGAGAAATCAAATGCGTGATAGCCATGGTAGTCATAACCTGACGCATTAGATACAACAGGAGTAATCCAAATTGCACTGAAGCCTAAAGCCTTGATGTAATCAAGCTTTTCGATAAGGCCCTTAAAGTCGCCTCTCCAAGCCGGGTCTGAATCAGGGTTGTTAGCCTGCTGGTCGTCCCAACAATGAACATTGTTGCCTGTGTCACCGTCATAGAAACGAGTTGTGATTACAAAGTAAATTGAATCTTCACGAAGATCCGTTCTCTTCCAATCGTCAAAATCGTCCCAAGACTTAGAAGACCATCTTCCGTTTTTGTACCACCACTCGCCGCTGTTTCTTGTTGTTTCAGCAGACTGAGTGCCATTTGTAACAAACATCATATTGATTTTTGTTACATTGTCAAATGTGTAGCCGTAGCTGTTGTTACCCTCAGAGGTCATTTTAGGACCCGGGTAGTCTGTTGCGATATTCTGTGGAAGGCTGTTCCAATAGTAGATGTTAGGTGCGCCGTCCTCAGAATACACATGCACTTTAATACCGTCGTATTTAGCCTGAACTGACTCAGCATCGTCAACAGTAGCAGCCGAAACCGACACAATTCCCACTGTTGCCGCAATGCAGACAACGAGCATTAAAGCAATGAGTTTTTTTACCTTTGTCATAGCTTTTCCTCCATTTTCCGTTAAAACCAAAATTTAACATCTATATATAATTATAAAGTAGTTATCAATGATTTTTTTTCTGATTTAGAATTATTCGAAATCTGTGCTTCCAAACATTTAATCCTTGTTTTATGTAATTTATACAAAAAAGTGAACAAAGTGCCGTTTTTTAAAAAGCAAACAGATTTTTCGACAAAACAAAAAACTCTCCGATTAAATTCAGAGAGTTTTTATATATCACAACTACAAATTATATATTATTTTTCAAAACATATTTTTCAAGTGTTTTTGCAACTCCGTCATCATCGTTTGATTCGCAGACATAATTTGCAATCTTTTTTACATCTTCCTCTGCATTGCCCATAGCAACGCCAAGACCTGCATAACCAATCATAGTTATATCATTGTAATTGTCGCCAAAAGCAATCATCTCTTCGTTTGTAAAACCGAGTTTTTCAAGCAGCATAGGCAACATAGAACCCTTTGTTACACCGAAAGGCATAATCTCGAGGAAGTACGGTGCGCTCTTATACACATCAAGCAAGCCGTCATAGCGTTTTGCGAGAATTTCGTTATATTTATCAATCTCGGCAGGCTCACCCGAAAGCAAAAGTTTGTTGATTTTTTCAGGAATATTTGCCGCAAAATCTTCAACAACAACCATATCCATTTTAAGAATATCTCTTTCAACATTGGAGTAATCGTTGAGAGTGCCGCCTGTTATAATTTTTTTATCATCATAGGTATGAACAGAAAGATTTGATTCTTTCAACACACCGAGTATGTCGGAAAGGTATTCCTTCGGAAAATCCTTACTTACAATAGTTTGTCCGGTAGTACAATCAAGAATTTTTCCTCCGTTGAAAGCCATAATATAACCCTCATAGCGGTCAAGCAATAAATCTCTTGCAATGCTCTGAATACCCATAGGGTGTCTGCCCGAAGCGATTACAACCTTTTTGCCCATTTTTTGAGCGTCAATAATAGCGTATCGAGTGCGTGGAGTAATCTCTTTTTGAGAATTTGTCAGAGTACCGTCAATGTCAAGTGCAATAATTTTGTAATCCATAATATCACCTTGTACTTAGAAATATTGATTAACAAATCATTTACAATATAACACACAAGTTTATAAAATGCAAGTATTTGATACATTATGTGAAAAACAACTTTGTTTATGGCTTTATTTTGCTATCATATAAAAAATATTTACAGATTAAATGCAAAAATCGGGACCGGAAAAAATCCCGATCCCGAACAGCAATAAGAAAATTACTGATTATTATTTGTGTTGTTTTGAGCATTATTATCTTTTTCAATGTAAATGCCCTGATCAACAGTATCGTTGCGAATAGAAGAATATTCGCTGAGTACCCATGAATACTGACCTGTTGTAATTGTACTTCCGCAGTATTCACACTTGCCTGAGCTTGACATTTCAAGCGGCGCACCGCAGTTTGGACAGCTGTGCGACTTGAGTGTCTGAGTATTTGCACTTGTGGTCTTAATGCCTGAATTACGGGCAAAACGAAGTGCATATCTAAGTTCGTATCTTGCATTTGGATCGCCACGAAGAACCTGACCTGTCTTTTCGTTTATCTCGTAGTCTGTAAGACGGGCATTGAGATAAACTGTAACATACTCAAATTCCTTATCCCTGCGATATGCTGTAAGATAAGCTGTGCTTACCGCTACATTCTCTATCTTGTTTATTACACCGTTTGCAATCTTGCGTTCAATCTGCTTTTGGGTCTGATTGTAAAGGTTATCGTGAAGATAAATTCTAACAGGCGAAAGATCACGATTGCTCCACGCATCCTGAATTGTAACATATACATATCTTGAGAATGAAAGGAAATCCTCTGCCGAGAAGTTCGGGTCTTTCTGCTTGATAAGGTCTGAAATCTCCGCCGTACGGTCAGGAAGTGTAACATTTCTGCCTGCCGACTGCTGAATTGTCTGAGATCTGCCAACAGTAGTTGTAGAATTGCCACCGCTTTTGCCCTTAATAATTCCATAAATTACAATAATTGCAATAACTGCAATAACTACTATTGTGCCGCCAAAGCCTAAACTTCCGCCACTGCCGCTGCTGCTTGAGCTGCTGTAATCGGAGCTGCCCCAATCTGAGTCATAATCAGAGCTTCCGCCCCAATCAGAACCGCCGCCGCTGTCATAATCGTTAGAATCACCAAAGTCAAGCGGAGGTATTCCCAAATCCGCTGTTTGGTTAGTATGTACCGATTGATTACTTTCGACAGAAACAGCATTAACTGATGAAAAAGCTGTAAAAGCTATCACCGCCATAAGTACAGTCAGTACAATCGAAAAACATTTTTTCAAAGTCATACACCTTCTTTTAAATTTCACGGTAAATCCGTTTGCTTATTATTGCACTAATTTTAACATATATTGTAAAAATTTGCAATTGTATTTAAAATTTTGTTTATAAAAAATCCCGTTGTATTTCTATACATATTGCATATTAGCATTAAAAATTCGATATTTATTATTTTTTCGGAAATATTTATATTTAAGTGTTGACAATGCAATATTGCGGTGCTATAATAATACCTATAATTTATGTAGGTTTAATAAGAATTAAATTTTAATCACGAAAATTACTAAAATCACTATAAAATAAATACATTACAAAGGAGATACCACCATGAAAGTTTATGAGAAAATCACTGACCTCATTGGCAGAACACCTATTATGAAACTCAATAATTACTCTGCAGCTCAGGGACTTGACACACCTGTACTTGCAAAGCTCGAATATTTTAATCCGGCAGGAAGTGTTAAGGACAGAGTAGCAAAGGCTATGATTGATGACGCAGAGAAAAAGGGTTTACTTACTTCTGACTCTGTAATTATTGAGCCTACAAGCGGTAACACAGGTATCGGTCTTGCAGCTGTTGCTGCCGCAAGAGGATACAGAATTATCCTTACAATGCCTGAAACTATGAGCGTTGAACGCAGAAATCTCCTCAAAGCTTACGGTGCTGAGCTTGTTCTTACAGACGGTGCAAAGGGTATGAAAGGCGCTATTGCAAAGGCTGACGAACTTGCCAAGGAAATTCCGCACAGCTTTATTCCCGGACAGTTTGTAAATCAGGCAAACCCTGCCGCTCACTTTGCTACAACAGGCCCTGAGATTTGGGAAGATACAGACGGCAAGGTAGACATTTTTGTTGCAGGCGTTGGCACAGGCGGTACTGTAACAGGCGTTGGCAAATACCTCAAATCAAAAAATCCTAATGTAAAGATTGTTGCTGTTGAGCCGGCTACCTCACCTGTTCTTTCAAAGGGTGTTGCAGGTCCTCACAAAATTCAGGGTATCGGCGCAGGCTTTGTTCCCGAAACCCTTGATACTAAAGTATATGATGAAATCTTCACTGTTGAGAACGAGGCAGCCTTTGCAACAGGCAAAGCTATTGCCCGTACAGAGGGTGTGCTTGTAGGTATTTCTTCGGGTGCGGCAGTATATGCGGCAACCGAGCTTGCTAAACGCCCTGAAAACAAGGGTAAGATAATTGTAGCGCTTCTTCCTGATACAGGCGACCGTTACCTTTCAACTCCGATGTTCTCAGATAAATAATTTAATATCTATCCCCTGTAATAAATTATTTAGGAATTTTTTAACAGACCACAAAGGCGGAATTTTACTTCGGCTTTGTGGTCTGTTATTTTGGGCTTTTATCAAAAGTTTTTGGGAGAAATTTATGCTTTAGCTGATTATCGTTCAGGCAACAAAGTAACGCAAAAGCTAAATTTTCAAAACTAAACTTTGTGTGTTAAAACATTATTTGCCTAAACAATAAAAAACTAATTAACAAACAAAGCCATCTTTGACTGATAAAATCAAAGATGGCTTTATAATTTTTTCTATAAACTTATATACTATTATATTACATAGTCATTGCCGATGCTCTCAGTCTGACGGTCAATAATGTCTTGAATAGTGATGCCGTCAAGATACTTTGTAATAACCTCATTAAGTCCCTGCCATACAGGTAAAGTAATACATTCCTCGCTCATAGGGCAGTTATTCGGAGTGTGGTCAAGACAAGCAACAGGAGCAAGGCTGCCCTCTGTAATGCGGAGAATCTCCCCTACCGTATATTGGTTAGGATTTCTTGCAAGGCGGTATCCACCCTGAAATCCACGGTTTGTAAGTAACACATCGGCTTTATTAAGAATAGGCATAATCTGCTCAAGATATTTTTTTGAAATATTCTGACGAGCGGCAATATCCTTTAATGCAATGTAGCCGTCATTCTGGTGCATAGCCAGATCTATAAGCATTCGCAGTGCATATCTTCCCTTAGTAGAAATTTTCAAATTAACACCACCTTTTACTAAGTATTTGCAAAATTATAGCATTTATCTATAACACAATAATAACATATATTTAGTAGGTTTTCAAGGTGTTTTTTATCCGATTTCTTCTATTTTATATTTCATATAAGATTTTTTGCAAATTTTATGCTTTGAATTTGATAAATTTTGCTCTTAAAACCTACTAAATAAATATACTTTTAGAAATTTAAAAAATACTATTGACAAGAGTAAAATTATATGGTAATATACAATCACATTAAACCTATGTAATTAGTAAGTTTTAGCAAAGGAGAATTCTAATGCTTATATTATTTGTAAACCTTTTAAGACAGAATTACCGATACGGACGAATGTGCAGTACCTCAGAATGTTGTTGCTGATGCAACAATTACTACCACTTTAACTTTTCCTATAACATTATAACAAACTAAATTAATTATTGAAAGAGGTAACTAAAATGAGCACATTAAAAGATAGAAAATTACACTTTGAAACACTTCAGCTTCATGTAGGACAGGAATCAGCAGACCCGGTAACAGACGCAAGAGCTGTTCCTATTTACGCAACAACATCTTATGTATTCCACAACAGCCAGCACGCCGCAGATCGTTTTGCACTTAAAGATGCAGGCAACATTTACGGCAGACTTACAAACCCAACAGAAGATATTTTTGAGCAGAGAATTGCAGCTCTTGAGGGTGGTACAGCCGCTCTTGCAGTAGCATCAGGTGCAGCAGCAATTGCTTACACAATTCAGGCTCTTGCAAAAGCAGGAGAAAACATTGTAGCAGCCAAGACAATTTACGGCGGCACATACAATCTTCTCGAACACACACTTCCTGCTTACGGCATTACAACAACATTTGTAGACCCAGACGAGGAAGGCGCTTTTGAAAACGCTATTGACGAGAACACAAAGGCTCTCTACATTGAAACACTCGGCAATCCAAATGCTAACCTTATTGATATTGAGGCTCTCGCAAAGATTGCACACGCACACAACATTCCACTCGTTGTAGACAGCACATTTGCAACCCCTTACCTTGTAAGACCATTTGAGTACGGTGCAGACATTGTTGTTCACTCAGCTACAAAGTTCATCGGCGGTCACGGTACGGCAATCGGCGGTGTAATTATTGAGAGCGGTAAGTTTGACTGGGCAGCATCAGGTAAATTCCCACAGTTTGCAGAGCCAAACCCATCATACCACGGTGCTGTATTCACACAGGCTGCTCCGGGCGCTGCATTTGTAACATACATCAGAGCAATCCTTCTTCGTGACACAGGTGCTACAATCTCTCCGTTCCACGCATTCATCTTCTTGCAGGGTCTTGAAACACTTTCACTCCGTGTTGAGCGTCATGTTGAGAACACAAAGAAAGTTCTTGGCTTCCTTGTAAATCACCCACAGGTTGAGAGCGTAAACCACCCATCACTTCCAAACTCACCGTATAAGGCACTTTATGATAAGTACTTCCCTAACGGTGGCGGTTCAATCTTTACTTTTGAAATCAAGGGTACAGAAGAAGACGCTAAGAAGTTCATTGATAATCTTCAGGTATTCTCACTCCTTGCAAATGTAGCAGATGTTAAGTCACTTGCTATTCATCCTGCATCAACAACACACTCACAGCTTAACGAGCAGGAGCTTGCTGAGCAGGGCATTAAGCCAAACACAATTCGTCTTTCAATCGGTACTGAGCATATTGACGATATTCTCTTTGACTTACAGGAAGCATTTGAGGCTATTAAATAATCAAATCACATAATTCAAATATTTACGGACTGCATTTTATGTGCAGTCCGTATTTTGTTTATTACGGTTTAGTGCACAGTTTAAAGCAAATAATTTTAAAATACTTTGCTGCTCTAACTTTTGAAAAAATCAGCAAAACACAAAACCTGCGTTATACTCAACAACGCAGGTTTTGTTTATATATCGTAATTTTCAACTATTTGATTACTTTCAAGGCTCTTTTTCACATCAATAATACGCTGATTTCTGCTCCCTCTGAACTTTAGCATCAGGCTCTTTTCCTCAAGTATAAATCTGCCGTCTATAAGGTAGTCTGTCTGTTTGAGCAAATCAAGCCACTCAGGGTGTTTATCTGCACCCTCAAGCAACTTTTCGTATGTATAACCTGTATATGTAACTACATTATATCCGTTTTCGTGTGCAAGTCTGCCAAGCTCTGCAAATGCCTCTGCCTGACAAAACGGTTCGCCGCCCGAAAAAGTAAGTCCCTGCAAGAGCGGAAGTGACTTTGCTACATTTATAATCTTTTCAACCTTGCCGTCAAATCCGCCGTTAAAGTCCCATGTTTTTTCGTTGTGACAACCCTCGCAGTGATGCGGGCAGCCCTGACAAAAGACTGTAAGTCTGAAGCCTGGGCCGTCAACTATGCTGTTTTTTATAACGCCTGAAAGTCTTATAATATCTTTACTCATAATTATGCTGTAATATCATCGGAAAAATCTTCCATACCACAACATTCGGAAACAGAGTGTTTTACCCTATCCCTTACCTCGGCTGCCTTTGCGTTGTTAAAACGCTCTGTTGTACCAACAAGATAGCCTGTAATTCTGCGGATACGCTCAAAGCCCTGACCGTTCTTAGTTTCTTTTCTGCCGCACTGTGGGCAATAATCACCGATAATACCTGTATGTCCGCAAACAGGGTCACGGTCAACGGGGTGGTTGATTGCACCGTAGCCGATTCCGCTCTCTTTCATACAACGGATAACAGCCTCAAATGCGTCAATATTCTGTGACGGGTCACCGTCAAGCTCAATATATGAGATGTGACCGCCGTTTGTAAGATTGTGGTACGGAGCTTCAATCTTAATCTTATCAAAAGCAGAAATATTGTAATATACAGGCACATGGAATGAGTTTGTATAATACTCTCTGTCTGTAACACCCGGAATAATTCCGAAACGCTCTTTATCAATTCTTACAAATCTGCCCGACAAGCCCTCTGCAGGAGTACCGATAACACCGAAGTTAAGTTTGTACTTCTCGGTAGCCTCGTTCATCTTCTTTCTCATATAGCCGACAATTTCAAGGCCGAGCTTTTGTGAAGTTTCGCTCTCGCCGTGATGTTTGCCTGTAAGAACCACAAGACACTCGGCAAGTCCGATAAATCCGATTGTGAGTGAGCCGTGCTTTAAAACATCTCTTACAGAATCGTTAGGAGTAAGCTTGTCGCTGTCAAGCCAAATACCCTGCCCCATAAGGAAAGGATAGTTTCTTACCAACTTCTGACACTGAATTTCAAAACGCTCAAGGAGCTGACCTACAACGAGATCGCACATTCTGTCGAGCTGTTCAAAGAAGAAGTCAATATTTTTATTTGAAAGAATAGCAAGTCTTGGAAGGTTAATTGAAGTAAAGCTAAGGTTTCCTCTGCCGTATGTAATCTCTCTGTCAGGATCGTAAACATTGCCCATAACTCTTGTACGGCAGCCCATATATGCAACCTCTGTTTCAGGATGACCGGGCTTGTAATATTGGAGATTGTACGGTGCGTCGATAAATGAGAAGTTAGGGAAAAGTCTTTTTGCAGAAACTCTCATTGAAAGTTTGTACAAATCGTAGTTCTTATCCTCAGGGTTGTAGTTTATGCCCTCTTTTACCTTGAAAATCTGAATTGGGAAAATAGGTGTTTCGCCGTTGCCAAGACCTCTTTCGGTAGCATAAAGAAGATTCTTCATAACAAGTCTGCCCTCAGGAGATGTGTCTGTACCGTAGTTAAGTGAGCTGAACGGAATCTGCGCACCTGCTCTTGAATGCATTGTGTTGAGGTTGTGGATAAGTGCCTCCATTGCCTGGAATGTAGCCTTATCAGTTTCTGCCTCGGCGTGTTTGAATGCAAAGCGCTGAATTTTCTCGGCAATTTTATCTTCAAACTTTTCTTTAAGAAGTGCAAGTTCTTCCTTTTTATAGTTTGGTGTCTGGTTTTCAAGTGTCGGCCACTCACCGCTTGCTTTCTCTGCCTTTTCGCAGATTTCTTTTACTGTAGCGTCAGGATCTTCGGCATCTGTCAAAAGTTCAATTGCTCTTTCAAGATTGATTCTGTAACGCTTTCTGTATGTTTTCTTAACGCCCGGAGCCATAGAATAATCAAAGTTAGGCACACTCTGTCCGCCATGCTGATCGTTCTGATTAGACTGGATTGCAATGCAGGCAAGTGCCGAATATGATGCAATGTCATTAGGTTCTCTTAAATAGCCGTGACCTGTTGAAAAACCGCCCTTAAAAAGGCTTACAAGGTCAATCTGGCAACAAGTTGTGGTAAGTGTAAAGAAATCAAGGTCATGAATATGAATATCACCGTCACGATGAGCCTTAGAATACTTAGGGTCAAGAATATACATCTCGTTAAACTGCTTAGCACCCTCTGAGCCGTATTTGAGCATTGTGCCCATTGCGGTGTCGCCGTCAATGTTTGCATTCTCTCTCTTTACATCGTTATCTTTTGCTGATTTAAAAGTAAGGTCCTCATAAATCTTCATCAGCTTTGTGTTCATTTCACGAACTCTTGTACGCTCGGCACGATAAAGGATATATTCCTTGGCTGTTCTTGCGTGTCCGTTTTCAATAAGTACCTTTTCTACTGCGTCCTGAACCTGCTCAACAGTAGGAGCTTTATCTCCGCATTTTTTCTCAAGTAAATCGGCTACCTGTAACGAAAGAGCCTTTGCGGCGTCATAATCATTGCCGCCGATTGCCTGAGCAGCCTTGTAAATGGCTTGTGTTATTTTTTCCGAGTCAAAATTTGCTTCTCGTCCGTCACGCTTAATAATTGTAGTTATCATTTTTGTTCCTCCCGTATTCATCATTCATATATTTAACTATATTTAGTATTAATTTAAAAAGTTTTACTATATGTTGTGGTATGTGTGTTACCGAACACAAGTCTTATTCTATCATAAACAGGCATTTAATTCAACCGTCAAACTGACAAAAACAGATTTTATTATTTGTTTAATTTGAGCAATTTTTCGGGAATAATTGCAAATTAGAATATTACAAAAATTTTCTATAATATGTGACGGTTTGCTGTTGCCACCACAATATATTGTATATTGTCTTAATTATCAAATACTGACAATCAATCCAAACAAAAAGCAATCAAGCGATTTTCAAAACTCACTTGATTGCTTTAATAATAATTATAATCGCCCTATGGCTTACAGCTTAAAACTTCCGCCACCCTCAAGGCAGATTTTATCTATATGTATTATAGGGATAATTTTTGCATCAATCTGCGCTATTTTTTCCTTTACCGCACTCAGTGCCTCAGCCTCTTTGAGCTTGCACTCGGGCGGAACTACAAGGTCAAACAGCACTCGCTGATATTCCTCGCCTTTTACAATTCTAAAATCGTGCAGACTTAGTGCGCCGTCAATATCTGCCAGCGACTCGCTGATTTTTTCTTTTAATTCAATCGTATATTCGTCCGATACGGCAATCGGGTCCATATGAATTGTTACCACGCAATTATACTTTGACTGAATTTTTCTTTCAAGCCTGTCGATTACATCGTGAGCTTTCATAATATCCACATCATACGGAACTTCTGCGTGAAACGAAACTATACATCTGCCGGGGCCGTAATCGTGAATAAGCAAATCGTGAATACCTGTAATAAGCTCGGTAGAAAGTACGGTTTCTCTTATTTCATCAATAAATTCGGGATCGGGAGTATTGCCGAGCAACGGCGAGAGGCTCTCTTTAAAGGTGCTTATGCCTGTATATAAAATAAAGCCTGCAACGGCACAGCCGAGCCAGCCGTCAATATTCACACCTGTTACGGCAGAAATTCCCAAGCCGATGAGGACAACCGAGGTTGCAATGCAGTCGGTGAGTGAATCCATTGCCGTAGCTTTCAGAGTGGCTGATGAAATCTTCTTTGACATTGCCCTGTTAAAGAAAAACATCCATAATTTTACACATATTGAGCCAATCAGAATACAGATTGACAGCAGGGTTACAGCGGTAGTTTCGTCAGGAGTGAATATCTTTTTAATCGAGGATTTTAAAAGCTCTGCACCAACAAGTAAAATTGCACACGAAATGCCGAGTCCTGCCACATATTCATATCTGCCATGACCGTACGGATGCTCTTCATCGGCAGGTCTGTTTGCGAGTTTAAAGCCTAAGAAAGTAACCACAGAACTTCCTGCGTCTGACAGGTTATTAAACGCATCTGCCGTTACCGAAATTGAGGCGGTGAGTATTCCCGACAAAAGCTTTGCGCCAAACAGAACAAGGTTAAGAATTATTCCGACAACACCCGAAAAATTACCGCAAGCCGTACGAACCTGCGGATTTTTAATATCGTCATAATTTTTTATAAACTTTGAAAGTACGAAATCCAACAAATAAAACACCACTTAACAAATAAAATACACCACAAATTGTCATTAACAATAATTTAGCACAGCACATCAAAGTTAGTCAAGAGAAACAAATCCCATCGCAGGAAAAATCTGCAATGGGATTAAGATTTTTTATTTATTCAGCGTCTGTCTTAGCTTTTTCTATTATTTTCTGAGCAACATTGGCAGGTGCGTCCTCGTATCTTGCAAATGCAAATTCGTAACTGCCTCTGCCCTGAGTTACCTGGCGAAGATAGGTAGCAAAATCGTCCATCTCTGCCATTGGAACTTCGCCCTCTACAATCTGCATACCGCTGTCCTCAGCAGGTGTCATACCGAGAACTCTGCCTCTGCGCTTGTTTACTTCACCCATTACATCACCCATATTTGAATCCGGCAATGTAACCTTAAGCGAACCGATAGGCTCAAGAAGTGTAGGAGATGCGTTTGGAATACCGTTTTTATATGCCATACTTGCGGCAGTTTTAAACGACATTTCAGATGAATCAACAGGGTGATATGAGCCGTCATAAAGAGTTGCTCTGATACCAACCATTGGATAGCCTGCAAGCACACCCTTTTTAATTGAGTCACGCAAGCCTTTTTCTACTGCCGGGAAAAAGTTTTTAGGAACTGCGCCGCCTACTACTCTCTCGGCAAATTCAAGCCCCTCGCTCTCGCAAGGCTCAAACTCAATCCATACATCGCCAAACTGACCATGACCGCCCGACTGCTTTTTATATCTGCCCTGAGCCGATACCTTTTTCCTGATAGTTTCACGATATGCGATTTTCTGCTTTTTGAGAACTGCGTCTACATTGAATTTTGACTTCAACTTTGAAATCACAACATCAAGGTGCTGTTCGCCAAGTCCCGAAATAAGCATTTCATGTGTTTCGTGATTTGTTACATACTTAATAGTAGGGTCTTCCTCGCTGAGCTTTGCCAGTCCCTGCGCAACCTTGTCTTCATCACCCTTTGTGGCAGGATAAATAGCCATTGTGTATGAAGATACAGGATAGTCAATGCCGTCAAGCACTACCTTTCTGAGCGGCGAGCAAAGTGTGTCGCCTGTTTTTACAGACGCAAGCTTCGGAATAGCGCCAATGTCGCCTGCGCCTATATAATCGGTTTCAACCTGTTTTTTGCCTTTTACTGTAAGAACCTTGCCGATTCTCTCCTGAGTGCCTGTTCTCATATTTACAAGCGGAGTATCTGCACTTACCTTGCCCGATACCACCTTTACATATGACAGCTTACCTACAAACGGATCAACAACTGTCTTAAATACAACAGCGGCTGCCGCTGCATTTTCATTAACGCTGATTTCAACAGGCTCTCCGTCAACATCAACTGCAATTTCTTCGCCCTTATCGGCAGCAGTAGGAGCAAGCCATACAAGGCTGTTCAAAAGCTGATCAAAAGCAAAGGTATTGTGCGCATCACCGCAGAATACAGGGCAAATTGTACCGTCTTTAACACCCTTGCTTACGCCGAGGATAATTTCTTCAGGAGTAAACTCCTCGCCCATAATAAATTTGTCGAGCAGCTCCTCGCTTGTTTCTGCAACAGCCTCTTTAATAGCCTCACGCAAGCCCTCAAGTCTGTCGCCCATATCAGGGAGCGGAGTCTGAACCACAGAACCGTCTGTATCATACTTGTAAGCCTTATAATCAAAAAGGTTTACATATGTATTTGCCTGACCGTCTACAATGTACGGTACAACAACAGGACAAACAGTAGGGCCGAATGTAGCCTTTAAACTCTCAAATACACGGTAGAATCTGGCGCTTTCATCACAAAGACCGTTTACAAAGAAAATCTTTGTAAGTCCTGCCTTGGTGGCGGCCTTAACAGCCTTTTCAGTGCCGACATTTACACCGTCTTTGCCCGATACAACAATAAGAGCCGAATCAGCGGCACGCATACCCTCTGCTACACCGCCCTCAAAGTCGAACAGACCGGGAGTGTCTATAATATTTATCTTGGTATTTTTCCATTCAATAGGAGCAACCGAAGTTAAGATTGAAGTTTGGCGCTTGATTTCCTCGCTGTCATAATCAAGAACGGTATTACCGTCTGCAATATTACCAAGTCTTTCAGATGCCTTTGCAAGATATATCATACTCTCGGCAACAGATGTTTTACCGCATCCGCCGTGACCTGCAAGGGCAATGTTTAATATTTTTTTAGCATTGTACTGTTTCAAAAGAAACACTCCTTTCGGGATATATATTCAAATCTTAAGCGTTTTCGACAATTAGTAATCAACTTACTTGTCAATTATAGCATATTTGTATAAAGCTTACAATAGAAATTTGACGATAAGCTAAAAAATTAACTCCTTGCCTAATAAGACAAGGAGTTAATTGTGCAAATTGCTTATTTTATAAAAATCAAATGTTTAAAACATAAAAATCCGAAAGGTTTTTTGTGCAATTACAACAATTAAATATTACTCAAGAACTGCACCCTGAGCGCCTGAAGTTACGAGCTTTGCGTAACGAGCAAGGTAGCCTGTTGTAATCTTAGGCTGACGAGGTTTCCATTCGGCCTTACGCTTTGCCATTTCTTCGTCAGAAATAAGTAAATTGATAGTATTCGCGTTGATGTCGATTTCGATTGTATCGCCCTCTTCAACAAGTGCGATAGGGCCGCCTACTGCTGCCTCAGGTGAAATATGACCGATAGCAGCGCCCCTTGTAGCGCCAGAAAAACGACCGTCTGTAATAAGTGCAACGCAATGACCAAGACCGCTGCCCATGATAGCAGAGGTAGGATTGAGCATTTCTCTCATACCCGGGCCACCCTTAGGGCCTTCGTAACGAATAACAACAACATCGCCGGGGTTAATCTTGCCTGCGTGAATTGCCTCGATAGCGTCTTCTTCACACTCAAATACTCTTGCATTGCCCTTGTGCTGTAACATTTCGGGAGCAACGGCACTTCTCTTTACAACACAACCGTCAGGAGCAAGGTTGCCCTTAAGAACAGCGATACCGCCTGTTGTGCTGTATGGATTTGTTACAGGACGGATAATGTCTGTGTCTTTAATCTCGCAGCCCTCAATGTTCTCTGCAACTGTCTTGCCTGTTGCAGTAATAAGGTCTGTATTAAGAAGATTGAGCTTTGTAAGCTCGTTCATTACGGCATAAACACCGCCTGCCTCGTTGAGGTCCTCCATATATGTATGACCTGCCGGAGCGAGGTGGCAAAGGTTAGGTGTCTTTGCGCTGATTTCGTTTGCAATGTCAAGGTTAAGTTTAACGCCTGCCTCTTTAGCGATAGCAGGAAGGTGAAGCATTGTATTTGTTGAACAACCGAGAGCCATATCAACTGTAAGAGCATTCATAAATGCCTTTTCTGTCATAATGTCGAGTGGGCGAATATTCTTTTCGAGAAGCTCCATAACTTTCATACCTGCGTGTTTAGCAAGTTTGATTCTCTCTGAATAAACGGCAGGAATTGTACCGTTGCCCTGTAAACCCATACCGATAGCCTCTGTAAGGCAGTTCATACTGTTTGCTGTGTACATACCTGAGCAAGAACCGCAAGACGGACAAGCCTTGTTTTCAAACTCGCAAAGCTCTTCGGCAGAAATCTTGTTTGCAGTGTAAGCGCCAACAGCCTCAAACATACTTGAAAGGCTTGTTTTTTTGCCCTTAACATGACCTGCGAGCATTGGACCGCCGCTTACAAAAACGGTAGGAACATTAATTCTTGCGGCAGCCATTAAAAGACCCGGAACATTCTTATCACAGTTAGGAACCATAACAAGAGCGTCAAATGCATGAGCCTTTGCCATAGCCTCTGTTGAGTCGGCAATAAGTTCACGGGTAACAAGCGAATACTTCATACCCTCGTGACCCATAGCAATACCGTCACAAACAGCAATTGCAGGGAAAACAATAGGAACACCGCCTGCAAGAGCAACACCCTGCTTTACAGCGTCAACAATCTTGTCTATATTCATATGTCCCGGAACAATATCGTTCTTGGAGCTGACAATACCGATAAGAGGTTTCTTCATTTCTTCTTCAGTAAGACCGAGTGCGTTCAGAAGTGAGCGCTGTGGTGCGGCATTTACGCCAACCTTAATTACATCACTTTTCATTTTATAATCCTCACTTTATAATTGTTAATAAATCAATGCAAAACCGCACCGATTTACCTCTATAAGTTTTATTCTAAACAACAGGTGTGAAAACTGTTTAGTAACTATAATCTTAGCACAATAGGTGCATAAAATCAAGTTAGTAAGTAATATTTCCTGTATTTTATATCAGTATGTTTATATTTATATACAAGTCTTTATATACAAGTCTTTTAATAAAAAATAAATCCGTTTAATTAAGTTTTAGAATATTCCTCAATCCAAAACCTGTTCCATACCGTATTTCTGAATTTTCAAACCGCATTTATCATAGAACTTTTTAGCCGACTCGTTGCACTCCCAAACATTCAGCGTAAGGTTATGACAGCCGTTATGCTTGGCAACATCAAGCACAAAATCATATAGCTTAGTGCCGACTTTCCGGCCCCTTGATTTTTCAGAAACGCATAAATCATCAATATAAAAGCTCACATAATTGCTCGACTTTGTGCAATGTCTTTGATAAACGCAAAAAGCATAACCTAAAATAACTCCGTCATCATCGGCAACATAAACAGGCTTTTCATCATCTGCCAAAATCTCTTTTAGTTCCTCGGTCGTATATTTTTTTGCACCGGGAATAAATAAATCAGGTCTTTTGTCAGAGTGTACCTTATGCACCTGATAAAGCAGGTTTTCAATCTGCACAATATCCTTTTCCTCTGCCCTTCTTATATTCACAACTTTCCCTCCGAAAAATCAATATTTTGGCAATAAAATATAAATTAATTATACTACTTTTTTCATTGGTATGCAATAAAATTTACTTTTTAATGCGGTAGTCTTTTTCAGTCATTTCTAATTCAAAAATATTCCATACTTCACCGTAAAAACTAAATTGACTTTTACTTTGACTTTCAATATTTTTAAATCCTACTGAGTTATAGCAATTATAAGCAGAGGCATTATTTTCAAAAACACCAAGAGTAACCTTGTCAGCTTTCAATATTTCAAACGAATACTTTAATGCAAGATTTAGCATTTCCTTTCCATAACCTAAGCCTCGTTTTGTATCATCCACAATCACAAAGCCAAACCTTAATGCTGTTCGCTTTTCGTCTGTAAATCTTAATATAAGATGACCTACAACATCGTTATTCTCCATAAATGTCATAGGATAAAAATTATCTTCATCGCCGCAATCACCATTGTCTGCAAAGTATTTACTGTTCATATCTTCGGCAGTGATTGGATATGATTGCCACCTGTCAGAACACCATTTTCTAAAACTGATTTCGTCCTTACACCAATCCACAATAAATTTAGCGTCACATTTTTTGTATGGTCTTAACCATAGTTTTGTCTGCATATCTTATTTTCCTCCAAAAGTATATTAAACATTCAGACAAAAGAAAATGCCCCAAGCAAAACGCTTAGGGCGAATAAAATCCGTGGTACCACCTAAATTCAGAAATAAAATTTCTGCACTCAAACAATGCGGGATAAAATATCCGATATTGCCTCCCTTATAACGGTGGGAACTGCCGTTGAAGCCTACTAAATAAAAATTGTTCGGTTCAAAGCTCAAAGGCTACCTTCCTTACTTTTGTCACGGGAATTTCCACCAACCATTCCCTCTCTGCAGAGTCAAAAAGTAAGTACTCCTCCTTATCAATGCTTTTGTCTAAATATTATCAGTATATTAACATCACTATTTGATTTTGTCAACACTTTTTTCAGCTTTCGTAAAAATTCAGAATATCCTTATAAATCTCCGCCTTATTCTTTTCATTCAATATTTCGTGGCGGTTATTTCTATACAGCTTTTTACTGATATTTGCGTAGCCGAGTTCTTTTAAGAAAACTATAAGTGCGTTAAATTTCTTTTTAGACTGAATAACGGGGTCGTTTTCACCTGCTATTACAAAAATCGGTAATCTTTTATTATAAACTTCCCAATCCTCCGAATCAAATGCGCTTAATTGCAGTTTAAACAGATTTATAAAACCGTTTGTGGTAAATACGAAACCGCAAAGCTCGTCCTCATTATACGCTCTGACATTGTCTTTATTTTCCGTTATCCAAGAATTAGGTTCGGCATTCTTTTCGTTGTATCCGATAAAAGTTCCGTTGTTCAGCAATTTATTGGGCGCCTGCTCTTTGTAAAAAGGCTTTAAAATTTTGGAAAGAAAAAGTCCGAAACTTGCATTGCTGTTATGGGTAGGCGGGCCGCAAAGAACGATTTTGTCAATTTCCTTTTCATACTTTTTCATATAATTTCGTGCAACAAGTGTGCCCATACTGTGGCTGAAAATATAAAGCGGTAAATTAGGATAATTATTTTTTATATACTCGGTAACAGCGTGCATATCGTCAATAATTGCGCTGATGTCTTCCGTATAAAAATTGCCGTACTCGCCCTCGTTAATCACGCTCGCACCATGACCCCTATGGTCGTGAATAACGCATACATAGCCGTTATCATTAAGGTAATTCATAAATTCAAAATATCTTTCCTTATGCTCGCACATTCCATGAGAAAATTGTACTATTGCCTTTGGCATACCCTTAGGCTCGGATACCGCAACTTCAAGCATTAAATTATCAAACGGAGATTTAATTTTTTCAATTCTCATTTACAAATCCCTTTCCGCATAAATAAATTTTACATAGTATAAACCTCTTGACAGCAAAAATCAAGAGGTTTATGGGGTGTTTTTTATTATGAAAATTTACAAAATATCAGATTTGTTCATCAATCAGCTTTAAAAGCACAGTTTTTGCGTCTGTAAGCACCTTTGCCGAATAATTGTCGCCCTCTGCAATACGCTTTTTAATTCCTGTAACACAGCTTAACGCAATCGTAAGCTTTGAGTATCCCATTTCCGCAATATCATCGGGATAATATTTTAACATTCTTAAAAATGCGTCGGGTGCTACATAATAATTTTCGCTGTTGTCGGTTGCCAGTATAAATGCTCGTTTGTAGAGTGCGTGTGAAAAATCAAGATTTTGTGGCAGGTCGCCGTATCTATACATATCGCCAAGCTTATAAACAGCCGCAATATCTCCGAGAATAGCCGCCTTTTCCCAACACTCTCTTGCTTTATCTTTGTCAACAGGAATACTTCTGCCGTAATAGTAGCAGTAGCCGAGATTGCTGAGTGCGGTAATATTTCCCATATCGGCTGATTTTATATAAAGCCTTATTGCGGTTTCGTAATCTCCTCTTTGGTAAGCATCTGCACCCTCATTGAGATAAATCTTGTCTTGAGTAAGTCCCTCATAAACTTCATCATCAAAGTCAAATTCGTCTTCATCATAATCGTTTTTCATAGCTTTTGTCCTTTCTTTAAATATTATTTTCAAAAAGATTTCTGTGCTCTTTGAAAAATTCATAGTAAATCCTTGTGTTTTCAAGCTCCCACCAATTTTTTATTTCTATGGGAATTGAATCTAAATCGTAAATTTTGGTATTATCCATAGCGAGCAAGAACGGAGAATGTGTAGCTATTATAAATTGACAGCCGCAATAATGCGACATTTCTTCAAGCATTTTTACAAGTTTCAACTGCATTTTTGCCGACATACTGTTTTCCGGCTCATCAAGGCAATACAGCTTATCGTTTTTTAGTTTAGTTTCAAAATATTTCAGAGCGGTTTCGCCGTTGCTATAAAGTTGGGTTTCCTTTCCTGCTGTTCTTTCAATAAACTTTCTGCGTGACACCGATTTCCTGCGTGACATAACCTGCATTTTAAACTGCTCGTAATCGTCCATTCCGCTGAACCTTATACTTTTGCCATACTTTAAAGCACCGTACTCATCACGAGCAATGTCCTTTTTCTCGGAAATTTCGTCATTATTTGTACGAATAGTGAGCATATAATCAAAAATATCATCACTTGTTATAATACGACTGCCGTCAGGTATTTTGTGCTTGAACCCCTCCTCATCATAGCCGAGAGAATACTCACAATTTTTTACATATTCATCAAATAATTCGCTTGAATTAAACGGAGCGATGCGGTTTAGCTCAAGTTTTTGAGCAATAAGATTTAAAAGTGTGCTTTTTCCCGAACCGTTGCCACCGTAAAAAATTGTTACATTTTTAAATGAAATCTCATAAAGTTCACGATTTCCGAACATTCTGCACGGGTATGTGTTATCTATATAACCGTAAATGCCGCCGTTGCGTTCACATTGTTTTTGAATCATCGGTTCTTCATAATCAATCGGTAATGTAAAAGTATCTAAATACATCAAAAGTCACCTGCCGTTCGTAATTTATATGTTTTAATAATAACATATAAGGTATACAAAAAACAGTACTGTGCAAAAATTTTCTTTCAAATACAAACAGCTTCTTGAGAAATACATAATACATATCTCAAAAAGCTGTTTTTTAGTAAAGTTATTAACTTAATTCATTTTCGGCAATAATTAAATGCTCAACCTTACTCAAAGCCTGCGAAACATATTTTTTAATTTGCTTTTACCTCTGTATCAGATAAAAAATGATGCATAGCTCGAACAGAGTTTTCCAAAACATTTAACAGATTTTCCGATAACTGCGGTGTTCTTTCAGCCGCTTCATATATCTTCATATCAATACACTTATTTAATTTAGTGTTTTTTATATTATAACATTTTATATGTTAAAGTCAATTCAAATAAAAAGCCTTTGAGAAAAGGATTTCTCCTCTCTCAAAGGGTTTGGCAAACTGGAAGTTGTTTATTAAACCTTTTTAACCTTAACCAACAACATCATAGGTCTACGCATTTCATTACACATTCCCGGCATACCCATCATATCTGCCGGAGGCATTGCTTCCTCAATAGCCTCAATTTGAAAACCACATTTTATAAGTGGATTCAATATCTGCGTTAATGTGTGGTGCTGTTTAATTACTCGTTGACCAAGAAAATTGGTTTCTCTTTCGCCTGTGTAATAGTAATTGTCGATTGGCCAATATTTAGGTTTCCCATTTTCATCATAAATCCAATCCTCATTAACACCTGCGGTGAAAGTCGGATGTTCAATATTGAATAGGAAATACCCACCTACTTTTAATGTGCAATACACCTTTTGATAAACATTAGCTAAATTTTCGATATAGTGCAGTACCAGGTTAGAAACAACTAGGTCATAAGTATTTTCAGGATAAATGTATTCTTCAACACCGCAAACTTTATACTTGATTTTGTCATCAGAGTTATCAGCTACTGCTTTTGCAATCATTTTTTGACTACTATCAATACCAAGAATTTCAGCAGCTCCCATTTGTGCGGCATATTTGCAATGCCAACCGTAACCACATCCTAAATCCAAAACTTTTTTTCCCTGTAATTTAGGGAATAACGGTTGCAACTGATGCCACTCTCCAGCAGCTTTCAGACCATCTTTGCTTCTTCCCATTTCCGCATATGCGGCAAAAAATTCACTATTATCGTAAATATTTCTCATTGATAATTACCTCCACAACTTCAAATTTTCATGTGTTCGACAAACTGGAATTTGTAATTACATTCCATACATATTGGCATTTTTTACAATTACTTTATCGCCTTTTTCTAATTGTTCCTTGGAAATTCCTCGTAACCCAAGTCCAACATGCTCTGTTTTATATCCACAACCATTTGCTTTTCGTTCTTTTGTATGTACATCGACAGTAGTAATTCTGGATTCTAAGATATCTCCATTTGCTTTATAAATACACGCATTTTCCCCTTCTCTGCACATCCCTATTAATATGTTTCCTGTGGCAACTGTTCCAACCCCCATAATTGTAAATGCATCATCAATAATCAATTCAAAATTTTCTTTTAAACACGATGGAACATCTAATTTGTTCATGTATTCTTTTTCTCGTTCTTTTTTGCTTTTACCAAATAATCTCATAGTATTTCTCCTTTAAAACTTCCGATTTTCTTAATTCTACAAACTTTAATTTTACTTAGTAACTATGACTTTTCCTTCCGAATCCAGAAGAGGTGTAATACTGGCTCCATATCCGGACTTCCAACAAAGGTAATTAACTCCCGTCTCCTTATCTACAAGAATTTGACGGACCCCTTCATCTTTAAGCGAACTTCCATCTCTAAATATAACTTCAAATCTTTCTTCTTTCTTTGCCATGTTTCTTTCTCCTTTTTTCAAGCGTTAAATTTAAATTTTCCTGTTATACAAAATTGGAATTTACTTGCTTTTTTTCTCTTTGCTGCGTCTCACTAATGCGATAAATAGTTCAATGACTCCGCCACATA
>ERZ773168.1033-NODE-1033-length-25125-cov-8.364101_pt1 | contig 25125 bp, 25 predicted proteins | sample MGYA00511261_ERZ773168 | MGnify/ENA primary metagenome ERZ773168 (study PRJEB29015, sample SAMEA2737855) | human gut metagenome | biome: human gut; feature: human-associated habitat; material: faeces | place: China | collected 2012 ... | reverse complement strand
CATTGCTGCGCTCGCCGCATTGATGAGTGCCCCGGTAGACGGAAATTAGTCCGCACTTCTACGAGATGGGCAGAGCGGCAGCGGATAATAGAAGCAGAGGCAAATCGTCTTGCAGTTCTAACGCGGCAACGCCGCGCGCAGACGTTCCCATTCCGGAGGCATAAAAGTCGTTCAAGCCCGAAACTGCCAATCAAAGCCTTTCTCTTGGGGTTCCAAAGGGGATATTCTCTTTTGCGAAAGAGAATATCCCCTTTGATCCGTGCAGCGCCACTGGCGCTGCTTTCTCCCCCGCCGCGCAGTGCGCGGCGTTATGTACCCTTCTTATGCGGGTAAGGAGCCCGCTCCTCCGTGAGCCCCACAAGATAATCCACACTCGTGTGGTAAAACCGCGCGAGCCTGATGAGCACGTCGCTCGGGACGTCGCGCTTGCCGGTCTCGTAGTTGGAATAGCAGACCTGCGAGCAGCTCAGATAGTCCGCCAAGCTCTTTTGCGTCAGGTCGCTGTCCTCTCTCAAGTCTCGAATGCGTCGATACATTTTGCTTCACTCCATCCAGAATTCGTGTTTAGATTCTGTAAAGAAGTATACGTAAAACAAAATGTTATATTGTGCTATATAACAAAACGTTATATAATTTTTTGAGGGTGGTTCTATGACGGACTACAAGGCAATGTATCTGCTCCTCTTCAACGCCGTGACTGACGCGCTGGAGAAAATGGACAGGCAGAACTATGGTGAGGCCAGCGCGCTGCTGATCGCCGCGCAGCAGAAGGCCGAAGAGCTCTACATGGACTCGGACGGCGAATAACACTTGAACAACGTAAAAACGGAGAGGCAATGCCTCTCCGTTTTCTCGTTCTGCTGTTTTTACCGGTCGAGCCCCGTATCGAGCCAACCGGGCTTTTCCTGCTCGACGGGCGGCTCTGTGGTCGTGCCGGGGTCTGTCACGCCGGGGTCAGTTGTGGTGCCCGGGTCAGTCGTGGTCCCGGGGTCAACGGGCGTTGTCGGGTCGGTCGGCGTGGTCGTACCGGGATCGACAGGTGTGGCGGGATCAGTCGGCGTGACCGCCGCGGACTTGCCGACGAGCACGATGCGGTTGCGCGCCTTATAATTGCTGCTCGCCTCGAACGTGGACGAAATGAGCTTGCCGTCACCGGAGTAGACGTTGCGGTAGGTCTTGACCTTGTAGCCGGTGTAGGCGGTCTGCTCGACTTTGCGCTCGCCGGGGGCGAGCTCGTCGGTCTCAACGATCTCCTCCGTGAACGGGATGGTTTCAAGCACTTCGGTCTTGATCTTCACGTAGCTGTCGTCGACCTTCGTGCCGAGGAGGGACACCTTCAGGTAGTTCTTGCCGCCGCTCGTGTAATATTCGGCAATGACCTTGATGGGGTACATCGTGTTGTTGCGGAACTCGAACTCGGGCCCGCCCTGCGCGACCGTCGCGTCGAGGCCGAGGCCGATGTAATCGGACGCGAAGCCGTGGTTCGTGCGCTGCACGATCTCAAGGTTGGCGTAGAGCGCCGCGGCGTAGAGCGTGGAGCTCGCCTGACACGCGCCGCCGCCGACCATATCGACGGTCTTGCCATGCAAGTAACCGGGCGCGGTGCTGTAGCCGTTCGCCGCGGTAAAGGGCGTGACGAGCGGGCCGTATTTCATCGTTTCGCCGGAGTTCAATATGTAGCCGGTGATGCGCGAGGCCGTCAGCTTGACGTTCGCGCGGCGGCCGGACGCGCCGCCGACCTTCGTGGTGTAGGTGCTCAGCACATCGCGGAACAGGACCTTTTGGAGCTGCTCTGCCGTGACGTCCGGTGTCTCGACCGTGGCGTTCGGCAACTCGACCGTCTCCCCCGCCGCCGCGGCGTTGTAGGCGGATTCAAGGTCAGAAAGCGTGAATTCCACGCCCGCGTGGCCTGGCGTGACCGCGCCGGTCTCCTTGTCGTAGGACGCGTTGACCTTCTGTCCGATGATGGCCTCGCGCTGCGCGCTCAGGTCAACCTCCTGCGCGGGGATGACGTCGTAAACGCCGCCCTCGCTCGCGGGCTGGAGCACGATCTCGGACGGGTCTCCGCCGCTCAAATACGCGCCGTTTAAGTATACGCCGATCTGGTCTTTTGCGGTATCAGTCGTCGCGCGGCCGTCCTGCGGCTTCGTCACGCTGACCTTGCCATCCTCTGTCACGTTGATGGCAAACTCCACGGGGTCGCAGTTGATGCTGTCGCACACCGTGTCGACAAGATTCTCCATCAAATCGGGCGAGTAGGCTGCGCCGACCACCTGTGCGGCGTCCTGCGGCTTGAAGAGTGCGCGCAGATACTTCGCGCCCGCGGTCAGAAAGCTGTCATTGCAGCCGTAGACGTTGTAGATATGCTTGGCAAGTCCGTCGAAGTCGACATACTCCGGCATCTCGTCGAGCGAAACATGCGCGACCTCCGTGCCGTCGGGCAGGACAAAGTCGACATCTGTGCCCTTCGCCTGCGCGACGCTCGCTTTGAGCTGCTCGGCGACCTGCTGCTCGGTCATCCCGCCGTAGTTGGTATCGCCCATCATCACGTTGGGATAAATTTTATGGCTGGCCGACGCCCACGCGCCAAGGCCCAAGTACGCCACCACGAGCACTCCCGCGACAATGCCGACGACCTTGCCGGTCTTTCCCGATGTTTCACGTGGAACGCGCGGCGGCTTTTCCGCGCGGGGCTCCTTGGCCGCCTTTGCGGCCTTTTCCGGCCGCATCAGGCGCTTGCCGCCCTTTCTTCTCTTCTTTTCCTCAAAGGCGCCGTTCATTTCATCCATGCTGGCTCCTCCTGTTTCTTCCGATCTTCCGGACAGGGACTTCCCTGCCAGTCGTTTCAGTATACCACAGTTTGTGAGAAAAAGAATCACAATTTGGTGACAATTTTGCGGGATTATCCGGCCTCTTTTGCACGTTTCGGGATGCGGATGGTCAAAAGGATGCCATCGTCCGTGTCCTCGCGCTGCATGTCGGCCTCGACGCCCGCGCGCTGCATCAGCCCGAGCGAGTGGCGGATGGTGTTCAAAAAGATGCGCACATCCTTGACGATGTAGGTCGGCAGGCGCGGCGGGGGCGTTTTCTGCTTGAGCTTCAAAAGCTCTTCGATATACGCCTCGCTCTGCGCGACGTTGTAGCCGCGTGCGGCGATAACTTGCAAGGCTTTGAGGCGGTCTTCCTCGTCCGTCAGGCGCAGCAGCGCCCGTGCGTGCCGCTCGGAGAGGTCATGCTCGCGCAGAAGGCGCACACAGTCGGGCGACAGGCGCAGCAGCCGCAGCTTGTTGGCAATAGCGGACTGGGATTTCCCCAGCCTTTCCGCCGCCTGCTCCTGCGAAAGGCCGTAGGTCGCGATCAGCCGCGCGATGGCCGCAGCCTCCTCCAAGTAGTGCAAATCGCGGCGCTGGAGGTTTTCGATCAGCGCGAGCAGCGCGCTCTCCTCCTCGCTCGAGCGCGCGAGCAGGCACGGCACCTCGCGCAGCCCCGCGAGCTTTGCCGCGCGCAGACGCCTCTCCCCCGCGATGAGCTCATAGCCCTCGTCCGTGCGGCGGACAGTCAGCGGTTGGAGGATGCCATAGCGGCGGATGCTGTCGCTCAGCGAGCGCAGCGAGGCCTCGTCAAACTCGATGCGCGGCTGGTTGGGGTTGGGGCGCAGCGCATCGATGGGCAGGTCGAGCACGCGGCGCGGGAGCAGCGGCTTTCTTGCGGACATTTCCATGGATTTCCCCTCCTTTTTCTCCACTTTTAGCACAAAAAGTGTGCAAAAACGGGCGAAAGTCGGCGGAGAGATCAAAAAATTCGCACCTTGCGGTGCGAATTTTCGTTTTCTCATTTATTTCCCGTCGTGCTTGACGTGGATACGGCTGATCGCGCGGGCGATGCGGGCATTGGCAATGGCCTGCTCCTGCGCGCTGCGCTTCGCCTTGAGCTCGGCGCGCGCCTCGGCGGCCATTTCCTCGGCGCGGTGGAGGTCGATCTCCTCCGGCCGCTCGATCGTGTCCACCAGCACGAGCGCCTCGCCGTGCTCCATCTTGAGCACGCCCTCGGACACGGCGGCGATCTGCTCGACGCCGTCGGCGTCCCGCAGCGTCAGCTTGCCGGGAACGACCGCGAGCACGATGTCCTCGTGCTGCGCCATCAGGCCGTACATGCCGTCGATGCTCGGCACGGTGAGTGATGTGCACGCCCCGTCAAAAAACGTGCGCTCGGGCGCGAGGACGCGGAGAGGAAAGGTCTTCATCACGCTTCCCCGCTTTCCATCTTCTTCGCCTTGGCGAGCGCGTCGTCAAGCGTGCCGACGTTGTAGAACGCCATCTCGGGATAGCCGTCCATCTCGCCGGAGAGAATGGCTTCAAAGCCGCGGAGTGTCTCCTCGAGCGGCACATAGACGCCCGGAAGGCCCGTGAACTTTTCGGCCACGAACGTCGGCTGGGCCAAAAAGCGCTGGATCTTTCTCGCGCGGTTGACCGTCACCTTGTCCGTGTCGCTCAGCTCCTCCATGCCGAGGATGGCGATGATATCCTGCAATTCGCGGTATTTCTGCAAGGTCGCCTGCACGCTGCGCGCGATGCGGTAGTGCCGCTCGCCCACGATATCCTCTTCCAGAATGCGGGAGGACGATTCGAGCGGGTCGACCGCGGGATATAAGCCCTGTTCGGCGATCTTACGGCTCAAAACCGTCGTCGCGTCGAGGTGGGTGAACGTCGTCGCCGGGGCAGGGTCGGTCAGATCGTCCGCGGGAACGTAGACCGCCTGCACGGACGTGATCGAGCCGCTCTTGGTCGAGGTGATGCGCTCCTGCAGCTCGCCCATTTCGTTCGCGAGCGTCGGCTGATAGCCGACGGCGGAGGGCATGCGGCCGAGCAGGGTCGAGACCTCGCTGCCCGCCTGCACAAAGCGGAAAATATTGTCGATGAACAGCAGCACGTCGCGCTGCTCCTCGTCGCGGAAGTATTCGGCCATCGTAAGGCCTGTCAGCGCCACGCGCATACGAACGCCGGGCGCTTCGTTCATCTGGCCAAAGACGAGCGCGGTCTTGTCGATAACGCCGCTCTCGTGCATCTCGTTCCAGAGGTCGTTGCCCTCGCGGCTGCGCTCGCCCACGCCGGTAAAGATCGAATAGCCGCCGTGCTCGACGGCGATGTTGTGGATAAGCTCCTGAATGAGCACCGTCTTGCCGACGCCCGCGCCGCCGAACAGGCCGATCTTGCCGCCGCGCGGATAGGGCTCCAAAAGGTCGATGACCTTGATGCCGGTCTCCAAGATCTCAACGCTCGGGCTCTGCTCGTCGAAGGCGGGGGGCTTTCTGTGGATGCTGCGGCGCGGCTCCGCGCCGCCGATCGGCGCGCCGCCGTCGATGGTATCGCCAAAGACGTTGAAAAGCCGTCCGAGCGTCGCCTTGCCGACGGGCACGCGAAGGCCGCTGCCTTCGCCCGTGACGGTCATGCCGCGGCTGAGGCCCTCGCTGCCGGAGAGCATGATGCAGCGCACCGTTTCGGCGCTCAAATGCTGCTCCACCTCCATCACAAGGCGCTTGCCGTTCAGCTCGACGGACAGCGCCTCGCGGATGCGCGGCAGCTCGCCGTGCGGGAAGCGCACGTCCACCACGCTGCCCGATACCTGAATGATCTTACCTGTGCGCATGCTGCGCCTCCTTCTTCATGTGGTTCTTCTTGCTGCGCGCGCCGGCGGAGACTTCCGTGATCTCGCTCGTGATGGCGCCCTGCCGCTCGTGGTTGTACTCGAGCTGCAGCTCGCGCAGCATGTCGTCCTCGTTCTGGTTGGCCGAGTCCATGGCAGAGGCGCGCGCGTTCTGCTCGGCGCAAAAGCTGTCGACCATCGCCGAGTACAAAAAGCCCGTGATGTACGCCGGCACGACCCTGGCGAGCACCTCCTCTGCCGAGGGCTCAAAGCGGATGGGCTTTTCCCCCGTCTCCTCTTTGGCAAAGTGCTCATCCTCCAGCGGCAGCAGGCGCACGGTGCGCACGTCCATGTCCACGCCGCTGCCAAGGTCGGTGTAGATGATAAAGAGCTTGGAGATCTCGCCCCGGTCGAAGAGATCCAAAAGCTTCGCCGTGATCTCTCGCGCGCGGCGGAGCGTGGGGCTCTGCGCATCGTAGAGGAAGCTCTTTTCCACCGGCACGCCGTGGCCGGAGAAGAAGTGCCGCCCGTTGCCGCCCACCACAAAAAGGCGGCTGTCGGGGTGCTTTTCAAGGCGCTTCATCGTCTCCTGAATAACATTCTGGTTGTAGGCGCCCGCGAGGCCGCGGTCCGCCGTCACCACAAGATAGGCGTATGTTCCCGGCTGGGCCAGATCGTCCGCGTTGCCCCGGTAGAGGTACGGGCTCTCGATCTCGCCCGCGTGCTGGAAGATCTGCTTGATCTGCGTCGAGACCGCGTCGAAAAACGGACGCGTCTTGGCAAGGTCTTCTTTCGCCCGCCGCATCTTGGTCGAGGCGATGAGGTACATCGCGTTCGTCACCTTCTGCGTGCTCTGGATGCTCGCGATGTGCTCGCGGATCTCCTTCATGCTCGCCATGTACCTGTCACCTCACTTTTTATTTGGAAAAATAGCTTTGCACAAATTCCTTTGCGCACTCGATGATCTGCGACTGCTGATCGTCGCTGAGCTGGCCGGTCTGCTCGATGGCATTGCACAGCGCGCCCTGCGTCTCGCCAAAGTGCTGCAAGAGCGCGGGGATAAACGCGTCAAGCTGCTCTGGCACGATCTCTTGAAAAACATGGTTCAGCCCCGCGACGAGCAGGATGACCTGCTCATACTGCTTGTAGGGGTGGAACTGCTTCTGCCGCAGCATGCGCATCAAGCCCTGACCGTAGGATAAAAGCTTTGCCGTCGACTCGTCGAGGTCGCTTGCAAACTGCGTGAACGACTCCATCTCGCGGTACTGCGAAAGGTCGAGGCGGATGGTCTTGGCTGCCTTTTTCATCGCCTTGGTCTGCGCGTCGCCGCCCACGCGGGACACGGACAGGCCCACATTCACCGCCGGACGCTGGCCGGAGAAGAACAGGCGCGTTTCCAGAATGAGCTGACCGTCGGTGATGGAAATGACGTTCGTCGGGATATAGGCCGACACGTCGCCGGACTGCGTCTCGATGATCGGCAGCGCCGTGATGCTGCCGCCGCCCTTCTCCCCGCTCAGATGCGCCGCGCGCTCGAGCAGGCGGGAGTGCAGATAGAACACGTCGCCCGGATACGCCTCGCGGCCCGGGGAGCGCTCCAAAAGAAGGCTCATCGCGCGGTACGCGATGGCGTGCTTGGAAAGATCGTCGTAGACGATCAGCACGTCGCGGCCCTTATTCATAAAGTATTCGCCCATGGCGCAGCCCGCGTAGGGCGCAATGTACTGTAACGGCGCGGGATCGCTCGCCGTGGCGTTGACGATGATCGTATAATCCATCGCGCCGTGCGTTTCCAGCGTCTTTTTGAGCTGGGCGACGGAGCTCGCCTTCTGTCCGATGGCGACATAGATGCAGATGACATCCTTGCCCTTCTGGTTGACGATGGTATCGAGGGCGATAGCGGTCTTGCCGGTCTGACGGTCGCCGATGATGAGCTCACGCTGGCCGCGGCCGATGGGGAACATCGAGTCGACGGTCAGAATGCCCGTCTCAAGCGGCGTGTCGACGCTCTGGCGGTCGATGATACCGGGAGCGGGACTCTCCACTGCGCGGTAGCCGTCGGCGCGGATGTCTCCCCCGCCGTCGATGGGCACGCCGAGCGCGTTGACCACGCGGCCGAGGAATCCCTCGCCCACGGGAACGCCCGCCGTGCGTCCGGTGCGGCAGACCGTGCTGCCCGCGCAGACGCTCGCGTCGTCGTCAAAGAGGATGCAGCCGACGCTGTCCTCGGATAAGTCCTGCACCATGCCGCGCACGCCGCCGTCGAAAAGCAGCACCTCGCCATAGGCGGCGCCCTCCAGCCCGTCCACGCGGGCAATGCCGTCGCCGATGGTCAGAACGGTGCCGACCTCCTGTGCCATGGCCTGCGGCGTCCACGAGAGCACCGTCTCCTTCAGCAGCGGGATGACGTCGCCCTGCGTGGCAGCGAGCTTTTCGAGCGCGTCCTTGAACTGGCTCAGGCGTCCGCCCGCGCTCCAGTCGTAGACCTCCGCGCCCACCTCGAGGCGGAAACCGTCGGGGTAGTCATCACTCTTTTGCCAGGTAAGCGTCGTGCCCTCGCCGTACTTTTCGGCGAGGAAGGCCAGAAATCGCTTCTCCTGCTCCTGCGACGGACGCACGGCAGAGAGCAGTACGGCCTCTAAATGCTCCGTGCGCTCAGCCATTGTCCTTGCGCTCCTCCGCCGTGTCCAGGAACTTGTCGTAAGCGTCCGACGTGCTGGAGAGCACCAGCTTTTCCGCCGCGGCGCTCATCAGCTCGGAAATTTCGCCCTTGGCCTGCTCCATCACGCGCTCATGCTCGCGCGCGGCATCTTCCCGCGCCTTGCGCACGATCTCGCCCGCCTGCTGCTCGGCCTGCGCGCGGCGCTCGTCCACCGCGTGCTGCAAGGCTTCGTTCGCCTCGCGCTGGCGGCGTGCGATCTCCTCGTCGGCACTCTTGAGCTGCGCTTCATAGCCGGCCTTCGTCTTCTCGGCCTCGGCAAGCACGGCCTTGGCGTCCTCGTCCATCTTCTCATAGTGCGCCTTGCGGCTGTCCATAAAGCTCTTCACAGGCTTGTAGAGCAGAAAATACATCGCGCCGAACAGGATGACAAAGTTCAGCGCATGCAGCAGGATCTGCTGCAAATTGATATTAAGCGGCATTCAAAGCCCCTCCTTTTTGGGAGTGTTCTTCATCAAAGGACGAAGATAATGAGGATCGCCACGATCAGGGCGTAAATGATGACCGTCTCGATAAACACAAGGCCCATCATCATCGTGGTTCTGATCTGACTTGTGGCCTCGGGCTGGCGGGCCATGGCCTCGCTCGACTTGCCGACCGCAATGCCCATGGCCAGCGCGCCGCCAAGGCACGCAATGCCGATCATCACGCCCGAGCCCATCGCTTTGGCAGAGGTCACGTCGTTGTCGTTGCTGCCGGCCGTGACGCTCACGGTCTCAGTCACGTTGCTGTCGCTCCCGCTTTCGTTTGCGGCGAGGGCCGGAATGGTGCAGATCATCAGCGCGCACAGCAGCATCATCAGCGCTGCGAATTTCTTCATCGTTTTCATGGCAATTTTACCTCTTTCTTCAGGCAGCCGTTTCGCTGCGGGATTCTTTCATCTTTTTTGCCTTGGGCTTTTTCTCGTGCTTTTCGGTCGATTCGCCGTAGAACGTCGACACCAGCATCGTTAAAACATACGCCTGGATCAGCGCGTGCAGCAGCGTGAACATCACGCCCACAATGACCGGCAGCACATAGGAAAGCGCCGCGTAGTAATACACAAGTTCCGTCACGAGCGCGCCGGAAAGCAGCGCGCCGAAGAGTCGAAAGCTCATCGAGATCGGTAGCGAGAAATCCTTGAGCGCGTGCAGAAATCCGCCCACGCCCGCGGCGATCAGTCCGCCGAAGAGGATCACGCCGTAGCTCATCACGCCCAGCGCGATCGCCCCGTTGATATCGGACAGCGGCGCGGGCAGGCTGACAGCGTGGCCTGATGTGGTCACCACCTGAATGCCGAGCAGCTCAAAGAGCGTGCTGACAAAGATGTAAACACCGGCGGTGAAGATGTACGCCCGCAGGAATTTATTGCGGTGCGGGCTGCCGCCCTCGGCCAGGCCGTCGAACATGCCGACGATCTGCTCTAAAACGAGTTGGAACCTGCCGGGCACATATTTGAATTTTGGGATCACAAAAAGCCGGCACACAAGGGCGAATACTATTAGAATACCCGTCACGATGTAGGCGGAGATGAGCCCCGGGTTCACCTCGATCAGGCCAAACAGGCTCACCTTGTTCTGCTCGTGCAGCACCGCGTCACGCATGACCTCCTGGATCGGTTCGCTCTCGCCGCCTGACGGCGTGAGCAAACATCCGGCCAGCAGCGCCAGCACGATCACGGCGAACACGATGATCTCTCGCGTTCGCTTTTTCTTATCCACGCGCCCTACCCCCTTTTGTCTCTCTCGTCCATTTTTCCGCTTGGAATACAGCACTTATTTATACCACCTGCACGCAGGAAATGCAAGTCTTCCTTCATGATTAAGCGCCGCTTTACAGCATCTTTTCGTCTTCTTAACAGAGCCCTGCCCCCTCCCCTTTTTCTTCAATAAATAGAGCAGCGGAAGGAGACAGTGCTGCCCCCTTCCACCGCTCTATTCCACTTTTCTCGTTATCGTCACAATACGAAGATGATCAGGATAGCCACGATCAGCGCATAGATGATGACCGTCTCGATAAAGACAAGACCCATCATCATCGAGGTGCGGATCTGCCCCGCCGCCTCGGGCTGTTCGGCCATGTTGTTCGCCGCCTTCGCGACCGAATGCGCCATGCCCAGCGCGCCGCCAAAGCACGCCACACCGATAAGCGCCGCCACCGCCCAGATCTTGCGCAGCTTGACGGTATTTTCGTTCGCTCCCGCTTCGGCAGACTCTTCCACCTCACTCAGCGTTTCCGGGGTCTCCACGTTTCGCTCCCCGCCCGCGGCGGCCAGCGCCGGAATCGTCAGCGCGCACAGCAGCGCCAGCACGGCAAACAGCGACCAAATTCGTTTCATCATTCGGCTCCTTAACGCAAAAATGCAGTTTCTTTGCGAAATCTTTATAAAGACTATATAGCACCCGTGCGCCGATGGCAAGTCTTTTTATAAAAAGCACAAAAAGTAGGATCCTCTCCCTTAATTTTTCGTTTTTTCTTTCTCTTGAGAGTAGCATTTTCCGCGCGTTTCTGCTATCGTGTAGAAAAACAAATCACGTTGAGAGGAAAATACTCATGTTCTGGGACAACGTCGCGGGGGTCTATGACCTCTTCGCCGACATCTTTAATAAAGAAACGCACAAGGCGCTCATTGCCGCCGTCAGTTCCCGTATCACACCAGACGACGCGGTGCTCGAATGCGCCTGCGGCACGGGCCTTCTCACCGGCGCCATCGCCGAGCGCTGCCGGACGCTTCTCGCGACGGACTTCTCCGCCAACATGCTCAAGCGGGCGAGAAAGAAATATGGTGCGCTGCCAAACGTCACGTTCCGTCAGGCCGACATCCTGCATTTAGACGAGCCGGACGGGCAGTTTGACGCCGTCGTCGCCGCGAACGTCATTCACCTGCTCGACGAGCCGTACAAGGCCCTTGCCGAGCTCGACCGCGTCTGCCGCAGCGGCGGCACGATCATCGTCCCGACCTATATGAACCGCAGCGAGCAGGGCAAGACGAGCGGCTTTGCCTCGACCGTCGGCAAGGCGGGCGCGGACTTCAAGCGTCAGTTCACGTTCGACACGTATAAGCAGTTTATCGCCGCGGCGGGCTACGACGATGTCGACTATGCCTACTGTCCCGGCCGCGTGCCCTGCGCCGTCGCCGTGATCCACAAGCCGTAAAAAACAAGAAAAAAGGCTCCGCAGAGTATTCTGCGGAGCCTTTTTTACATTTTGTATTCACTTTCTCTTCTGCCGGCGGATGTCTTCGCCGAAAAAGAGCAGCATTTGATACTCTCCCTGCAATCTTGACAGCACCGGCGCGCCGTAGCGCCGCCCGAGCTCGTCGGGGCTCAGGTTCGTGGAGATGACGGTCTTCTTCCCCGTGATGAGGCGCGTGTTGACGATCTGATACATCGCGCTGTGGACAAAGCTCGTCATCAGCTCGGTGCCGAGGTCGTCTAAAATCAGCAGGTCGCAGCCGAGCGCGCGGCTCACGGCGGTGTCGGCGTTCTCGCCGTCGTCGCGGCCGAACTTCTGCGCCTCGAAGCGGGCGAAGATGTGCCCCGCCGTGTCGTAGACCACGCTGTGGCCGCTCGCGCTCACGACGCGCGCGATGGACGCGGAGAGGAACGTTTTCCCCAGTCCCGTGCCGCCGGTCAGCAGCAGGTTGCCGCTCTTGGGCGAAAACTCGTGCGCGTAGTCCTGGCAGATGTCGTACACGCGCTCCATGTTCGTGCGCGGCGACACGCCGAGGTCCTCGTCCGGCACGGACGAATAGTAGTCGAAGTTGAAATTTTCGAAGCACTGCGAGCCGAGGTCCAAAAGGCCCGAGAGTTCCTTGTTCTGCTCCTTGGCGTAATAGCCGCGCAGGCACGAGCAGACCTCGCTGCCGAGAAAGCCCGTGTCGTTGCAGCGCGAGCACTTGGGCTTTTCCTCGAGATAGTCGCCCGGCAGTCCCAGGCGCGTCAGGAGAAGGCGCTTTTCCTGCTGCAAGTTGAGGTTTTCCTCCCGCAGCGCCTCAATGGCCGGGCGCGGGTCCGTCCCGCGGCGCAGGCCGGAGGCGATGATCTTCGCCATCGTGTGCGACAGCTCGCGGTCGATCTCCTCAATGCGCGGGCACTTGGTATACACCGCGCGCTCACGCGCGCGGAAATTCTCCGCGCGGCGCTGCTTGTCCTCGTCGAAGCGCGCCAGTGCTTGGCGCATCAGCCGCCCATCGTAAGACATCCTTCTCCCCCGCTTTCGTTACTGATTCAAATATTCCTTCATCCAGGCGTTGCCGCCGGTGGTGTTCTTCTTCGGCTTGCTCTGCTCCCTGGCGTTCTCGGCCCTGACCTCGGCGAGCGTGTGCAGGCCCTTTTCGTGCCAGCGCTTCAAAATGCCGTTGCAGTACGGCCAGCGGAATTCGTGGCAGTGCAGGATCGTCCGGTCGTAAGCCTCGCTGACCGTATCGGCGGGAAAGCCCATCTCCGCCCACGCGGAGAGGTACTTTTCCTCGCTCGGCGCGCTCGCGCGGCCCTGCATTTGCAGCGCCGCCATGTACTCGGGGTACCTGCCGCGCAGGGCTTGCTCGCGCTTCATGTACTCGCTGGCCTTTTCGATGGAAAAGAGCTCCTTGCGCGCCCAGACGTAGCCCTCTTTTTCGATCTCGCGCATGTTGGGCAGCCGTCCCTCGCCGAACTGCTGCTCCTTTTTCGCGATGCAGTAGTTGACGAGCGTGTAGACCACGTCCGCGGGCAGACCCAGATTTTCGTACAGCCCTAACAGCTTCTTGACCGACGGGGTCGAGAGCGGGCCGAGCTTGTGCTCCACCTCGCGCAGAAGGCAGGCGAAGCGCCCGTCGCCCTCCAGCTTTCGCGCGATGTCCTCGCGCGTGTACTCGGGCGGCTCGCTGAGCTGCTGGGGCGGCGGAAGGGGCGCTTCCTCCTTCTTCTCCGGCGCGCCGACGAGCTTCATCTCGTAGAGCGCCTGCTCCGCCGCGCGAAGACGCGTTTCGTCCCACTTGAGCTCGCGCGCGAGCTTGCCGGAGTCCGCCGCGCCGCGCGCATGCAGGATGGCGAGGTACAGCAGCGCCGCGTCGCCGCTGCCACCCGCGATCAATCGCTTGACCGTCGCCGATGAGAGCGTGATGTTCTCCTCGGTGCTCAAATGCAGCACATAGCCTGCCATGTTCCCCGCCTCCTTTCGTCCATTTTCGATTCCATTATTCTACATGAAATTTTCCCGTTCGTAAACATGAAATTTTTTGCTTCCCCCTTTTCACATTTTCACTCCCGTGTTATACTGTTAGAGATTATATGGGTGGAATTTGCCCTTTTTTGTGCAACGCCGAAATAGAAAGGAGCACACAAATCATGGAAAACCGCATCACGATCTCCATCTGCGACGAGGAATACACCTTTGTCGCCGAGGAAGCCCCCTCCTATATGCAGAAGGTCGGCTCCTACGTCAACGACAAAATGAGCGAGCTGCTCGACGCTGCCAAGGTCGGCCGCACGGACGCCGCCGTGCTGACCGCCGTGAACATCACCGACGAGCTCTTCAAAGAGCGCGAGGCCGGCGACGCGCTGCGCCGTCAGGTCAAGCAGTACCTCGACGAGGCTTCTCAGGCCAAGAATGAGGTCAGCGAGCTCAAGCGCGAGATCTTCAAGCTCCAGCAGCAGAAAAAGTAAACCCTTGACGACGGAGCTGTTAGCGCCCGCGGGCGGGCGGGAGGCGCTTGTCGCCGCCGTGCAGAGCGGTGCGGACGCCGTGTATATGGGCTTTGGCGCGTTCAACGCGCGCCGCAGCGCGAGGAACTTCTCCGATGAGGAATTCCGCGCGGCGGTCTCTTATTGCCATTTGCGGGGCGTGAAGGTCTATCTGACGCTCAACACGCTCGTCACCGACCGCGAGCTCCCCGCGCTTGCCGCGGAGGCGCGCACCGCGTCGGAGTGCGGCGTGGACGCGATCCTGGTGCAGGATTGGGGCGTTCTGGCGACGCTGCAAAAAATTATTCCCGACGTGCCGCTGCACGCCTCGACGCAGATGAGCCTGCACACGCTCTCGGGCGTTCAGGAAGCGGCAAGGCTCGGCATGACGCGCGCGGTGCTCGCGCGCGAGCTTTCGCGCGGGGAGATCGCCGAAATCTGCCAAAAAAGCCCCATCGAGATCGAAACGTTCGTCCACGGCGCGCTGTGCATGTGCTACAGCGGCCAGTGCGAGATGTCCGCCGTCATTGGGCGGCGCAGCGGCAACCGCGGCGCCTGCGCCCAGCCCTGCCGTCTGCCCTACGGCTTTTCCGGCAGGGCGGACGGCCATCCGCTGAGCTTGAAGGACGCGAACCTCGCGCCCTTCGTGCCGGAGATGATGGATATGGGCGTTGCCTGCCTCAAGATCGAAGGGCGCATGAAGCGCCCGGAATATGTCGCCGCCGTGACGGAAATATACGCGCGCCTTCTGCGCGAGCATCGCACGCCGACGAAGGACGAGCAGAAAAAGCTCGCCCTTGCCTTCTCGCGCGACGGCTTTACCGAGGGATACTATCGCGGTGTGCGCGGACGCGAGATGTTCGGCACGCGGCCCGAAAATGCAAGATGGCCCGAGGACTGGTTCAGCGAGATTCGCGCGCGCTATGAAAAGGAAAATTTGCGACTTGTGCCGCTCACATTAGAATGCACCATCCGCGCCGGTCAGCCGATGGCCCTGACGGCAGAAGATGCGGACGGCCACCGCGTGACCGTCACCGGCGCAGTGCCCGAGGCGGCGCGCAGCCGCGCCGTCACCGCGGAAGAGGTCGAAACGCGCCTCAGGAAAACCGGCGGCACGGCATTTTCGGTGACGCATTGCACCATCGCACTCGACGGCGGTCTCGCCGTCAGCGCGGGCGCGCTCAACGCCCTGCGCCGCGAAGCGCTTGCGCAGATGGAAGCGCAGCGCACCGCTGTGCCGGAACGCCGTGTATTCGACTTTGTCCTGCCCGAAACGGTCAAAAACGGCGCGGACAAGCCGCTTTTGACCGTCTCCCTCCACAGGGCCGAGCAGCTGAGTGAGGAACTGATCGCGCTCGCTCCCGCGCGGGTGTATGTGCCTGTCGAGCTGCTGCCCCAGCTTGACCTTTCGTCACATCTCGGCAGAACCGAATTTTTCGCGGTGCTGCCGCGCATCTACCGCACGCAGGACGAGCCTATTTTGCGCGCGCTGCTCGAGGACGCCGCCAAAAAAGGCGTCACGGGCGTGTCGCTCGCCAACCTCGGCCACCTGCCGCTCGCGCGTGGACTTGATTGCAAGCTGCACGGCGACTGGGCGCTGAACGTCTACAACTCCGCCGCGCTCGCTTTCTGGAAAGAACAGGGACTTTCGAGCGCGTGCGTCTCGTTCGAGCTGCGCGACGCGCAGATTCGTGACCTCAGCAAGTGCCTCCCGTGCGAGGCCATCGTCTATGGCCGCCTTCCCCTGATGCTCACGGAAAACTGCCTGAATGCGAACGCGTTCGGCTGTCGATACTTTACCGAGCGCCCCGCCTCCGTTCCCTGCGACGGCGCGTGCGCAAGCGCGCCGGAGCTGACCGACCGGCGCGGCGAGCACTTCCCCGTGCTGCGCGCATGGGGCTGCCGCAGCGAGATCGAGAACGGAAAGATTCTTTATCTCGCGGACAAGGCGAAGGACTGGCAGACGCTCGGTCTGCGCTTTGCCCAACTCCGTTTCACGACCGAGAGCGCCTCTGAATGCGTCCGCGTGCTGCGCGCGTATCAGGGCGAGACGGTCGAAGCGCCGGAGAACATCACCCGCGGTCTCTTCTACCGCGGCGCAGAATGAATTCCAAATTATAATTTTTTATCTTGATTATACTCTTTATTATCAAATAGTGAGGCAATATCATGGCAATCGTTTTGGCATCTCAATCCCCGCGCCGTCAGGAGCTGCTCGCCCGCATCGGCGTGGAGGACTTCAAAACGCTCTCGCTCGACATTGACGAGAGCTATCCGGAAGGTCTTTCCCCCGAGGACACGGTGCGCTACATTGCAAAGAAGAAGTGTGACGCGGCCGCCGCGCTCTGCGCGCCCGACGATCTCATCATCACGGCGGACACGATGGTCTTTTTGGGCAATGACCGCCTCGGAAAACCGCGCGATGAGGAGGACGCGCTGCGCATGCTGCGCGCGCTTTCCGGCCGCGCTCACACGGTCTGCACGGGCGTGAGCGTTCGCCGCGGCGCGCAGGAAGAGCGCTTCGCCGTGTCCACGCGCGTCTTTTTCCGCCCGATGACGGACGATGAGATCCGCGCCTACATCAAAACCGGCGAGCCGATGGACAAAGCCGGCGCCTACGGCGTGCAGAGCCGCGGCGCGCTCTTCGTCGAGCGCATCGACGGCGACTTTTTCAACGTCATGGGACTTCCCGTCGAGCAGCTTGGCTTAGTGCTCGCGCGCTTTGGCGTCAAGCTCCTCTAACCTCTCCCCTGCCCTACGATGAAAGGAGGGTAAGCCTTGAAAGAATTTTTCCGTCAGCACGGGCTGCGCATTCTGGCCGTCGCCGCGGCGGTCGCCGTGGCATTGAGCCTTTTGACCTACTTTTCCTCGACGTCCTCGGTGCTCGAAAACATCGCGGGCGTGCTGACGTACCCGTTCCGCGCCGCCGCCACCGCCGTGAGCGACTGGGCGGCCGACAAGCGCCAGTATTACGAGGACACGACCACACTCAAGGAGGAAAATGCGGCGCTCAAAAAAGAGATCGCGGACCTTCGCGCCCAGCAGCGTCAGGCGCAGGCCGACAGCGAGGAAAATAAGCTCCTGCGCGAGCTTTTGAAGCTCCAGCAGCAGCGGCGCGACTTCACGTTCGTCTCCACCGCCGTGCTCGCCCACAGCGAGAGCAGCTGGACGTCGTCGCTGTCTCTCAACCACGGCACCGATCAGGACATCGCCGTGGGCGACTGCGTCGTCAGCGCCGAGGGGTATCTCGTCGGCGTCATTTCCGAGGTCGGCCTCAACTGGTCGACGGTGCTGACCGTCATCGACACGGACACCGAGCTCGGCGCGCGCATCTTCCGCACCGGCGAGGTCGCCGTGGCGGAGGGCGACTTCTCCCTGATGGGTCAGGGCAAACTGAAGCTCTCGTACCTCACGTCGGACGACGAGGTGCTCATCGGCGACCAGATCGTCACGTCGGGCCTTGGCGGATATTACCCGAGCGGCCTTGTCATCGGCTCGGTCGAATCGCTCCAGACCGGCGACGACGGCCTTGCCCGCTACGCGGTCCTCGCGCCCATGATGGACTTTAACGCCCTGACCGAGGTGTTCGTCATCACGGACTACGACATTGTCGACTGAGGGAGGCGCGCATGAATCTCACCCAAACCACCGCGCTTAAGTGGACGTTTTACGCGCTCGCCGCCGCGGCGCTCTTTTTCCTGCGGCGGCTGCTTCTCGGGTCGATGGCGTTTTTCGGCGTCATCCCCTTTCTGCCGCCTGTGATCCTTGCAGTCATGGCGTCGTTTGAGCTGCCGCGCTCGTCCGTCATCGCGGGCATTGTCTTCGGCGCGCTGTGCGACCTTGTGCTCCCCGCGCCATTCGCGTGTCTCTATACCATTGCATTCACGCTTGCGGCGCTGCTTATCTCCACTGTTGTCAGCAATTTATTGCAGCAGGGCTTTGCCCGTGCGCTGCTCTCGACCGTGCTGGCGTTTCTGCTTGTCGATCTTTTGCAGGCATTCGCTCTGCTGCCGCGCAGCGGCTCGACCGCCATTTTGCCGATGCTGCACCTGTTCGCGCGCGAAACGGCGCTCTCGTGTCTGCTGCTCGTGCCGGTGTATCCGGCGCTGCGCGCCGTGCGCCGCGCCTTCCCCGACTGATTTTCCCATTTTCCCCCAAGCCTCAAGGAAAGGAGGCCGCTATGGATTCCAAACGCTTTACCCGCCGCCTGATTGCGCTCGGCGCGGCGATGTTTTTCTGCGCACTCGTGTTCGTCGTCACGCTGTTCGACGCGCAGATCGTCAACGGCGACGATTATCTCGCCCAGTCCATCCGCACGAATGCCAAGTCCGAGACTGTCAAGGCTTCACGCGGCGTCATCACCGACCGCAACGGCAAGGTACTCGTGTCGAACCGCGCGGTCTACACGCTGAATTTTGATTCCTCACTCGTCTCTTCCGACGAGCTCAACGACGCGCTGCTGCGCGTCATCGACCTGATGAATGCGCAGGGCGTTGAAATTAAGGACACGCTTCCGCTCGCCAGGACCTCGCCCTACGCCTACGACACCGCGAACGGCAGCGCGAAAACGCTCGTCAAATACCTCGTCTCGCTCAAGTGGATCAATGAAAAGAACGTCGGCGACAACGGCCTCCCCACTACGCTGACAGGCTCTGCGCTGTATCTGAAGCTGCGCAGCGAGTACGGGATCGACGAAACGCTCCCGAATTCCACGGTGCGCACGCTCATCGGGCTGCGCTACTCCCTCGCCTCCGCCAAGATGAACGGCTCCACGACCTTCGAATTTGCGAGCGACGTGGATGTTTCGCTCATTTCCCTCATCAAGGACGGCAACTATGCCGGCGTGCAGGTGGATACCTCGTCCGTGCGCGTTTACGAGACCGACTACGCCGCCCACGTCCTCGGCTACACCGGCAGCATTCAGGACTGGGACGATTATAAGGATAAGGACGGCTACACGCTCGCGAGCACCGTCGGCATCTCCGGCGTGGAAAATGCGTTTGAAGACTATCTTCACGGCAGCGACGGCAAGCGCCTTGTCACGCTCAACGAATCCGGCAAGATCACCGGTGAGCTCTACTCTGTCGAGCCGAAGCCCGGCTCCACCGTGGCGCTGACGATCGACATCGACTTTCAGGCACAGGTGGAGGAGGCGCTCAAAAATACCGTCTCTTCCATGACAAAATCCGACGGCATCGACCGCGGCGCGGCCGTGGCCGTCGTGCAGGTCGGCACGGGCGACGTGCTGGCGCTCGCATCCTATCCGACCTATTCCCTCTCGACGTTCCGTCAGGACCTTGCAGAGCTCTCCACCGACCCCTTGCAGCCGATGTGGAATCGCGCCACGCAGGGAAAATACGCCCCCGGCTCGACCTTGAAGCCGCTGACGGCCATCGCCGCGCTCGAATCCGGCGCGACGACCGTGCGCGAAAAGATCTACGACTCCGGCAAGTGGACGTACCCCGGCTACTCCGCGAGCTACACCTACTGCTGGAAGCGCAGCGGCCACGGCTCGCTCAACGTCCGCGGCGCGATCATGAATTCCTGCAACTATTTCTTCGCCGAAATGGGCTACCGCATGGGCATGGACACGCTGCGCGAGTATTATGCGAAATTCGGCCTCGGCGCGCCGACCGGCATTGAGATCGGCGACACCGCGGGCCGCCTCCCCTCGCAGAACGAGGGCGAGAACCTTGCCCCGTGGGCGGCGTTCGGTCAGGCGAACCAGGAATACTCCCCGCTCCAGCTCGCAAATTACATCGCGACGCTCTGCGGCGGGGGTGACCGCTACGCCACGCACCTTTTGAAAAACGTCCGCTCCAGCGGCTCCGGCGCGCTCAAATACGTTTACGACGCCGAGCCGGTCGAGACGATCGCCATGAGCAGCGAAAATCTCTCCGCCGTCCTCGCCGGTATGCACGACCTCGCGACTGACGGCGCGGTGTCGCAGTATTTCAAGGACTGTATCGTCGACGCCGCGGCCAAGACCGGTACGATCCAGACTGGCGACACGAAGAACAACAACGGCGCGTTCGTCTGCTTCGCCCCCTACGACGATCCGCAGATCGCCGTCGCCATCGTCATCGAAAAGGGCGGCTCCGGCGCAGCGTTGGCCTCCACCGCCGTGCAGGTGCTCAACGCTTACTTCTCCAACACGTCCGCGTCCTCTGCGATCACGGGCGAAAATACACTGCTGGGTTAAGCGCACCGTTTCGGCGCGCTTTTGCCTGTTTCAGCCGCTTTATTTGGCAGAAAGGAATGTGTTATGTCAACTAAATGGTTTGATCCGCGCGATCTTCTCTTCAAATCTCCCTTTGGCGCGGTGCCCTGCGGCGCCGATGTCTCGTTCTGCTTTCGCCACGAGCGCGGCGCAGCGGTCACGCGCTGTGAGCTGCTTGCTCACGGCGAGTTTGCCGACCAATGGACGACGGTGGAGCTTACTCCCGCGCAGGAGGACGGCCACGTCGTCTATCGCGGCATCTTCACCGCGCCGGATGACGTGGAGCTCGTCTGGTACCACTTCCGCCTCTCGTGGGCGGACGGCGGCACGAGCTGCTACGGCAAAAACGGTCTCTGCGCGTGGGACGCGGTCGAACCCTGGCAGCTCACGGTCTACGACGACACACACAAAACGCCCGCGTGGTTCGGCCGCGGCGTGACGTATCAGATCTTCCCCGACCGCTTCCGCCGCGCTAAATCTCGTGATGTTGCAGGCCTTGTTGGCCCGCGCACGCTGCACGAAAATTGGGACGAGCTTCCCGAATACCGCCCGAACGCCGAGGGCGAGATCACGTGCAGCGACTTCTTCGGCGGTGACTTGCAGGGGATCACGGAAAAGCTCGACTACCTCGCCTCTCTCGGTGTGACGACACTCTACCTCTGCCCGATCTTCGAGGCCTCGACCAACCACCGCTACGACACGGCCTGTTATGAGCGCATTGACCCGCTGCTCGGCGATGAAGCGGACTTCCGCACGCTCTGCGCGGAGGCGAAAAAGCGCGGCATCTACGTGATGCTCGACGGCGTCTTCAACCACACGGGGCGAAAGAGCGTCTATTTCAACGCCGACGGCTTTTACGACGACCTCGGCGCGGCGCAGGGCGAGCAGTCGCCCTATTACCGCTGGTACAACTTCCACCCCTTCCCCGACGAGTACGACGCCTGGTGGGGCATCAAGAACCTGCCCGCAGTCAACGAGCTGGAAAAAAGTTATGTTGACTACATCATCGAGGGTGATCATTCCATTATCAAGCACTGGCTGCGCGCGGGCGCATCCGGCTGGCGGCTCGACGTCGCCGACGAGCTCCCCGACGAGTTCATTGCCAAAATTCGCGCGGCGATGAACGAGGAGAACCCCGACACTTATCTTCTCGGCGAGGTCTGGGAGGACGGCACGACGAAGATCGCCTACTCCCAGCGCCGGAAGTACCTGCTGGGCAGTGAGCTTCACGGGGTCATGAACTACCCCTTCCGCACGGCGCTCATCGCCTACCTGCGAGGCGGGGATGCCGACGATTTCCGGGAAACACTGGAAGCCCTCCGGGAAAACTACCCGCCGGAGGCATTCCTCTCCCTGATGAACTTCCTTGGCACCCACGATACCCCTCGCATCCTTACTGTTTTAGGCGCAGACAACGTACCGGACAGCAAGGCAGACCGGGCAGTGTACTGCCTCTCCCCCGCCCAGCGCCAGATTGGTCTGGAGCGGCTGCGGCTGGCGGCACTGATCCTCTTTACCTTCCCCGGCGCGCCCACCGTCTATTACGGAGATGAAGCTGCTATGGAGGGTTGGGAAGATCCCTTTAACCGGGCCGGCTATCCTTGGGAGCAGGAAGATACTGATCTCAAAGCGCACTTTGCGGAACTGGCCCGGTTCCGGCGCTCCTTCCCGGCACTGCAAGCCGGCGTTCTTCATTGGATCTGGACCTCCGGTCCCCTGCTGATCTTTGCCCGGGAGCTGGATGGTCAGCTTCTGACCACCGTGGTCAATGCCGCTGATGTGTCTCAGGCCTTATCGCTGCCCTGGTCTGCTCCGCCTGCCCGGGATCTGCTTACCAGTCAGCGCTTCATCCCAACTGACAATGCAATTTCCTTGACATTGCCGCCCCGCAGCGGATTGCTGCTGCAAACCGATCTGCCGTGAAGCACTCTCGCTTCCGCTTCATGTTTCACGTGAAACAACTCCGCTGACTTTTGTCAGCGGAGTTTCCTTTACAGCCGCCGCCAACAAAATGTTTCACGTGAAACCAGTAGAATCTGAGTTTCCCAAAAATTGTTTTTATAAAAAATACTGCAAAACCGCATTTTTTTACAGGAACGCCTTGAAACACCGCAGGCTCCTTGTTATAATACTATTTGCTGAGTCATTGCACCGCAATGCTCCACGGCACTTATGCCGTGCATCAAACAGGGCTGTGGCCCGGAAAGCAGGTGGCCTGTGGCAAAAATCATTTCCATTGTGAATCAGAAAGGCGGCGTGGGCAAAACCACCACCTGTGTCAATCTGGCAGCAGCACTGGCGGAGCAGGGCAAGCGCGTCTTGCTTTGCGACTTTGACCCACAGGCCAATTCCACTTCCGGCATGGGCGTGGACAAAACCGTTTCCAAAGGCATTTACGAGGTGCTGGTCTCCGACGTGCCCGCCGCAGACGCGGTGGTGCACACCCGATACGGAGACGTACTTCCCTCCAACAAGGCACTGGCCGGCGCCGGCATTGAGCTCATCGGCATGGACCGCCGCGAATTTCTTCTGAAGGACGCGCTGGACCAGCTGGCGGCGGAATATGACTTCATTTTCATTGACTGCCCGCCGTCTTTGGAGCTTTTGACGCTGAACGCCCTCTGTGCTGCTGACAGCATTTTGGTTCCGGTTCAGGGCGAGTATTTCGCTCTGGAAGGTCTCAGCGACCTGATGAACACGGTTCGCATTGTGCGGCGCTCTTTGAACCCGAAGCTGGCGCTGGAAGGCGTTCTGCTGACCATGTTCGACGGGCGCACCAATCTGGCCATGCAGGTGGCGGAAGAGGTCAAGCACTACTTCCCCGGCAAGGTCTACGCCACAGTGATCCCCCGGAACGTCCGGCTCTCTGAGGCGCCCAGCCACGGAAAGCCCATCACGGCCTATGACCGCACCTCCCGCGGTGCGGAGGCCTATCAGGCACTCGCAGTCGAGTTCCTGAAAAAACAGTAGAAAGGAGCGTTTCTATGGCATCAAAAAAGCCCTCTGGTCTCGGCAGAGGACTCGGCGCCCTTTTAGGCGACGACGTGATGAAAACCGAGTCCAGCGGCAGTCTGTCACTTCCCATTTCACAGGTGGAGACCTGCTCATCACAGCCCCGGAAGCGCTTTGATGATGAATCTCTCCAGGAACTGGCGGATTCCATTTCACAGCACGGCATCATTCAGCCGTTGACCGTGCGAAAGCTGTCATCCGGCTACTATCAGATCATTGCCGGGGAACGCCGCTGGCGGGCAGCCCGGCTGGCGGGCTTACAGGAGGTTCCGGTCATCGTGATCGAGGCCGATGACCGCAAGGCAGCCGAGCTGGCCATGATTGAAAACCTCCAGCGAGAGGACCTGAATCCCATGGAAGAAGCCGCTGGTTTTCAGTCATTGATCGAATCCTACCACATGACTCAGGAGGAGGCCGCCCAGCGGGTAGGCAAATCCCGCAGCGCCGTGACCAATGCCCTGCGGCTGCTGGGACTGACGCCCTCCGTCCGAAAGCTGGTGGAGGAGGGCAAACTCTCCGCCGGTCACGCCCGGGCTTTGGTTCCCCTCTCCCCTTCCCTGCAGGAAAGCGCGGCCAACGCCATTGTCAGCGGCGGACTCTCCGTCCGGCAGACAGAGGCTCTGGTCAAACGGCTTTCCGCCGAGAAGAAAGATGCGCAGGCCAAAGATCCTGACGAGGTGGATTATCTGGCAGAGGCCCAAAATGAGTTGAAGGCCCGGCTGTGCCGCGGTGTGAAGATCGTTCCCGGCCGCAAAAAAGGTCGGATCGAGCTGGAATATTACGGTGTGGACGATCTGAACGACCTGCTGGACGCTTTGGCCGTCATCAAGGTCTCACAATTAAAGAAAGGACCTCAGGCATGAAATTTGAAAAACGAGCTGACGGAGGCGAGGTGACGCCCACATCCTCAGAAACGCCGGAAACCGGCAAGAAACCCGTTATCATCTATATTCTGATCCTGTTCCTGGCGGCATTTCTGCTGATGTTCCTCTCCATGCTGTCCCATCAGCGGAGCAACACGGAGGCACTGGGACAATTACAGAATTCCGTCTCCGCCATTCAGGAGATCCAGACAACACAGGAGCAGATCATCGAGCTGCAGAAGCGGCTGGATGAAACAGAAGCAGAACGGGATGAGGCCAAGGAGGAGCTGAAGGTCATTTCTGACAGCATCTCCGATCTGGAGAAAACGTCTCAGGCGCTGCTGGCCCTCTACAATCTTCAGCAGGAGTATCTCACCGGAAATCTGGACGGCTGCCTCCTGACCCTTCAGGAGATCAGCGACCAGCATCTGGACGAGCTTCTGCCCAGCACCAATACGGAAGGCGTAACGCCTCCGGCCCAGCGGTATCAGGAATTAAAAGAAGCGATCTTGAACAAGTAAACATTATCATTACAATTATTTCGATCAAATCGATCAAGGAGAATGAACTATGCTCGACATTAAGTTTATCCGGGAAAATCCCGACATTGTGAAGGAAAACATCAAGAAGAAGTTCCAGGACGAGAAGCTGCCTCTGGTGGATGAGGTCATCGAGCTGGACAGCCAGCGCCGGGCCAACATTCAGGAGGCAGACCAGCTCCGTTCCGACCGCAACCGCCTGAGCAAGCAGGTCGGTATGCTGATGGGTCAGGCCAAGAAGGACCCCAGCAAGCTGGCTGAGGCCGAGGCTGTGAAGAAGCAGGTCACCGATGAGGCTGAGCGGCTGGCCGCTCTGGAAAAGCTGGAAGCCGAGCTGGACGAGAAGGTCCACCACATCATGCTCCAGATCCCCCAGATCATTGACCCCTCCGTGCCCATCGGCCCGGACGATTCCGCCAACGTAGAGGTCCAGCGCTTCGGCGAGGCCAAGGTGCCTGACTTCCCCATCCCCTATCACACGGAC
>ERZ773168.1027-NODE-1027-length-25240-cov-3.427040_pt1 | contig 25240 bp, 14 predicted proteins | sample MGYA00511261_ERZ773168 | MGnify/ENA primary metagenome ERZ773168 (study PRJEB29015, sample SAMEA2737855) | human gut metagenome | biome: human gut; feature: human-associated habitat; material: faeces | place: China | collected 2012 ... | reverse complement strand
AATGCGAGGCGGAATTAGGGATGCGGTTCCATGAGTTATAGGCGGACATCACGGCGAGGGTAGGCGCTTGCTTCATTACCATTTCGAACGGTTTCAGATAGACTTCGTGCAGGTCACGGATACTGGTTTCTACGGATGCGAGGTTGAGGCCGCTTAAAGGGTTGCCGTGCGGACCATAGTGTTTCAGCATGGGGGATATGCCGTTGTCCATATATCCTTTCACTTCGGCTATGCCGAATCTTCCGCAGAGATAAGGATCTTCTCCGAAAGACTCTTCCACTCTTCCCCACCGGAGGTCGCGCACCACATCGATGCAGGGGGATAACACTTGCCGCATACCTACCGCATGAAGCTCGTCGGCAATCATAGATGTTTTGCGATAGGCGAGATCTGTGTCGAAAGTACTTCCTAGAGCAATGTTCTGCGGGAATACGGTAGCTCCCTCATGCACTACCCCGTGTAGCGATTCCGCTACGGTAAAGATAGGAATGCCTAAACGGGTTTTCTCGACCATGAAGCGTTGGATGGCTAACATATTCTTTGCGCAGTTCTCTGCCGTCAGGGGAAAACCCTCAACGAACCCCCAACTCATTCCCTGCGCTTTTTCTTCCAACTTGCGTTCGTCCAGCGCTTGTCCGTTGAATATTTCCCAAGAATGGATATGTCTGATTTGAGCGAGTTTCTCTTCCGGAGTCATTCGTTGTAACAAGTCTTTTACCCGCTCCTCAATAGGTAGATCCGCTCTTTGATAAGGCAGTTTGGGTGAGGCTGTTGCTGATGAAAAGGAGATTGCTGATGATACAGGCACTTGCAGAGTGGTGAGGATATTGATTCCATAACGTCGGTCGGGCGAAATCCACCAAGGAATATCTCCGTTGGCGCAGCGGATAGCAAAGCGGGAAAGGTGTTGGAGCTGTCGGGAACCGTCGGGTATCCATAAACCGAGTTTATAAATGCCGTTCGCCGTCTTGGGGAGAGTCACTTGTCCTTTGATTATGTGAATCAAAGGCGTGTAGGTTTTATCTCCCGGTCGATAAGGCTGGAAACTGTTGGTATCCGCATTGGTCAGGAACTCTTTCACTTGGTTGTGTTCGTCCACTAATACGAAGTAGACAGGGTGCTCATTGAACAGCGTAGAGAAGCCACGGTTTATCAATGTGAGCGAAAGGTTGAGGATATGGTTATCCGTATGCCTGAGTGTGTCGATTTGCAGTTCTTGCAGTTCGAGACGGTATCCCAGATGATCGCGCACATATTCGAAAGCGTTTCTTTGGGCTGCACTGCCGTCTTGTTTCCGAAAATATCCGTCAGAGACGGGCATGTGCTTCTCTTTCAGGTATTCTTCGCTGATGGGTGTTTCTTTCCAGTACATCATGGAATACTTGTCCGGTGCACCGCGCTCTTTGTAATTGTGGATGATGCTTAATGAGGTGTAATGCTCCAGGAATAATTGTCGTGCGGTCTTTTTGCCGTCTATGATCCAGCCGTTCGCGTCTCCGTTCTCTTTGTTCATGCTCCACGTTCCCCAAGGCAGTTCGCCGTCTACGGGCATGAATGCTCCTTCTTCTACAATCTGGTTGAAGTTGGGCGTACCTTCATGCATATTTCCGTCCCATCTGTGTGGGTCTACTACGATAAAGTCGTCATGGAAAGAGGTTTTCCGATAGGCTTCGCTATCTTTGGGCAACAGGTTCTTGTAGTCCGGCACTCTGACTTGTACCACCCGGTCTTGAGGGGTCATCCGACAGATCTTTTCAAGGACCATACGTTTGTTCGCGTCGGAACTTTCGATGTTATGCTTGGAACTGTGCCATTCTCCCCATGCACCGATAAATCCGGCTTGAAGAGCCAGTATGACATCTTTGTTTTTCTCGAGGTAAGGTTTCAATTGTTTCATATGGCGAAACATATCTTCCATTGTGGGACCTGACGAGACGGTTCCCATCGGTTCTGTTTCGTAAGCGAACCGGAGCAATGCTTTCTTGCCAAGTTGGCGCAACTTGTTGAAGTAGACATTCATTGTGGTAAAAGCTTCCGGAGGTAGCTGTCGGCCTATATATCCATGCAGATAAAAATAAGTTTGAACTAACGAGACACTGTCGCAAGCGTATTTGTTTATCTCTGATTCCAGATAGTCGGTAATTCCCGGATATTCCTGCGGTTTCCACACATCGCATTTTTTAGCGATGTCTACGGCTATTTCCAGGCGGAAGCCTCTTTCCGGATTATATATTCCGGCAGTGCCGTTCGGATCGTCGGCGTAGATACCCCGATATGGAATGCGGGTTGTCTGTCCGGCAAATAATACGGGAAGGAGGGCAAGAAGAAATAAGATTGTCAAGTTGAACTTTCGCATATTAATAAGGATTAGATAAAATATGAATAGAGAGGTGTCAAAAGGAAGTGAATACTATCTTCCTTTTGACACATTCTCCTGTTGATAAGGTCTGTTATTCCACCGGTGTCAGTGCAAAATCATCGAACCAATAGGTGACACCACCCCAAGTACCTTTACCCCAAATGTCGTATGGATCGCCATTTCCTTTGTAGGCGCAAGGTTTGAAAACAAACCGCACTAATACATTGTTGGGTATGTCTACTGTTACGGAACATTTGGTCCACTCTTTCCCGGCGTGGTATTCGCTGGTACAAGCCACGTCCCAAGTTGGAGCGGTGGAGATTTCTTGCGAACCGTCTGATTTGACAACAATCACTTTCTGTCCGGTCAGTCCCCAGCCTATTTCATCGGTATCTTCACAGACAACAATACTAAGGGTAAATGGCGTGTCGTCTTGATTGGTCTTGACATAATAACTGAACTCATATCTTCCGGCTTTAATGTTTTGTGATGGATAAGATAGGTTGACACACCAAGTGTTCATGACTTCCGATGCGGCATATTTCAATGAACAATAGCTATTGTTCGCTCCTTCGTTATTGTCTATGGTCAGGCTGCAATCCGGTGCATCCCATCGGCATACCCATTGATCAAGATGGTTTAGAGTCTTGTCCCATTCAATATCTCCGGACATAAAGACACCGGGTTGTTTGCCTTCTGCAAAGGTATCTTCGAAACCACCGTTCTTGATAAGGTCTTCAGGAATTTCCTCATCTCCGTCATCGTCATTTCCTTTATTCTCTTTCTCATAATACCGGACATACTCCACCTCCATGTGTGCAGGCAGTCCTCTGTCGTCAATCGGTCCCGGCCATGCGTCCTCACCTCCTACCGAATAGTTGAGAATCAAGTAATAGGGCACATCGAACGGCCATTGCTGCATAAGCGATTCATTCGGAAGATGCAGGTTCGGATAGCTGAAAGTCTCTTCCCCGTTCACCGTAAAGATAATCTTCTCCGCTGTCCATTCAATTCCGTAAATGTTGAACTCACCGTCCCGATATTCTCCGTAGCCGTTGCGGGGAGGGTTCTTGTCATAACCTAAATCCAGTGTATAATGCGTATGCACCGAATGTTGGGCAATCTTATCCATACTAACTTGTTCCATGATATCGATCTCACCGGGGTAACTATTGTTTACCGATGGATATTGCCGCTCTTGCGGCATGAGCCAGATAGCAGCCCATCCACCTTGAAAACTGGTGAACTTGGCGCAGACCTCCAGCTTCCCATATTTGAACCCCATTTTGTCCATTGTCCACACGCCACCGGTTTTGTATTCACCGTCCTTCTTTTCGGCTGTCAGGTATAGTTTCCCGTCTTTCACGTAAGCTTGGTCATAGCTTTCGGACATATAGCGATTCCACGGAGAAACCTCTTTGGCCGCCAATGACCAGATTTTGGTATTCGGAATGTTACTTTCCTGTTCAAACTCTTCCGACCATACCAGATTCCATCCGTCTTTGTTTTTCGATACCTCCTTCACGTGCTGGGTATAGATATTTATTTCTTCGGATTGGCAGGATAGAAAGCTGATCCAGAAGACTAAAAAAGCAATGATCTGTTTCATATTGTCTCACTTTTAGTTGATTAAAAAGGGGGAGTGGAGGGAGTATGATTACTCCCAACCACTATTTTGTGTTAAGTTAGGGTTCTTGTAAAGCTCTGTTTGGGCGATGGGATACAGGTACATCTTCTTCTCCCATACGCGTGTCTGGATTTTCGTGCGGGTATAGGTGTACTTGCTTCCCTGCTTGGTGATTTTAATCCCGTAGATATCTTTTACCGTGTCCCCGTCCATCCAACGGCAAATATCCCAAAAACGATGATCTTCGAAAGCCAGCTCTATCCGTCGTTCATTGCGTAAACGTTTGGTGAAAGTTTCGCCGGTGTCCTCTATAGGCGGCATATTGGCAGCGGCACGTACCTGGTTCAAGGCTTCGCGGGCTGTAGGTCTGCCGGTAATCTTGTAATCCGGTCCGCCTAGTTCGTTCATGGCTTCTGCATAGTTCAGCAATGTTTCCGCATAACGGAATAAGATGAAATGGTGAGGCTTGGTCACCGGCTCGGTCGGAGAGAGTGAAACCGTTTCGTTCATGTTTTTCCTCAAGTAATATCCGGTCAGTGTAGCGCCATTGAGAGGAGCGCCGTTTCTGCCGCCCTCGTGAGTCTCGATGGGGGTATTCATGAATGAACTTCCGTTGTAGAGAACCGTTTTGTAGAAACGAGGGTCTCGTCTCACGTAAGGTCGTGCGGAATGTTTCGGGTTATTCCAATCAAACGGCTGACCATCGGACATCTCGAAAGCGTCTACCAGATTCTGTGTGGGCGTGCTTCCGCTGTTTCCATTCTCGAAGCCGATAGGCAGATTCAGTCCTTCGAATGAGTTGCTCGCGCCATTGCGGCGTTCGAAGATGAGCTGCGAAGAACTAAGGACATCATTTCCCCCATTCACATTGTAGAGCGGGTCTACATCAATATTGGGCAAAGAATACCAGTTCTCTTTGATAATATCATAAGCGGCTTCGGCGGCTTTTTCCCATTTGCTTTTCTCGCCGGACGGATTGTGCAGTTTGCTGGCGGCATAGAGCAGGGCGCGTGCCTTGACGGACAATGCCATGCCGCGTGTTACCCGTCCGGACTCGTTGTAAAACTCCTTTTGTGAGACGGGCAATGCCGGAGCCACTTCGCTGCATTCTTGAGCGATGAACTCGATTACCTTGTCGAAAGGAGTTTCGGATACGGTGTTGATTTCATCAATTCCGTAAGTACGGGTCAGCAGAGGGATGTCACCGTATCTTTTGGCCAGTTCCAAATAGTAGAAAGCACGCAATGCACGTACCTCGTTCACGTACATCTTGGCCTTTTCCATGTTCTCCTTGTAGTTGGGATTCCATTGGAAGCGTTCCAGCTTCTCCAGCGAATAGTTCTCCAGAAAAGAATTGGCGGCACGGATGGCAGTATAATAGTTGCCCCATACGTCGTCTATGGGATTGAGCGGACTCCAGTTGCCATTATAGATGTCGTACACGCTGTTGCTGTTCCATGTGTATACGGCATTGTCGGTTGCCGCATCCCGTACAGCACCGCCGATGGCGCCGTAATCTTGAGGCAGTTGGGAATAAATGTAGGTTGCCAGGCTTGAGATATTCTCGAAGTAGGTGTACATCTCGTCCTGTGTCTTACCGATGGATTCGTCGAAATCCAGATAGTCGCATCCCGACAGGGAAGTCACTATGCAAGCTATTGTGATATATTTAGTCAGTTTCATACAATCAATCTATTAGAATTTGATACTCGCTCCGAAATATACGGAGAACATATCCGGATAGTTAACACTGAAATCTTCGCAGTTCATGTATTTCACATGGTCGATGGAGAACACATTGTTGGCGCGGGCAAAAATCTGGCACTGTTCCAGTTTGACTTTTGAGATCCAGCGCTGCGGCAGGTTGTAGTAGACGTTAAGGTTGCGCAGCTTAAAGTAATCACCGTTTACCAGCCATTGGGTACTGTTGCGGAAGTTATTGCTGTTGTTCAGCGTTGTCAGACGCGGTACATTGGCAATGTCTCTTGTCTCCTCCGTCCACCGGATTTTGTCGTGCAGATACCAGTCGGATACATTGGTGTTATTGCGCAATGGCCAATATACACTGCTTACATTCATCATTCTGCTGTAGCCGACCACTCCTTGAAATAGAGCGTCAAGACCAAATCCCTTGTATTCGAATCCGAGTTTGATACCATAATATATTTCCGGCACGGAACTTGAATGTCCGATGGGATGCACGTCGTTGTCATCGATAATCCGGTCTCCGTTCATATCCTTGTATTTGATATCTCCCGGTCGCACTGCCGAAAACATCTGTTGAGGACTATTGGCGATATCCGCTTCATCCCGGAAATAACCGATTGCTTCCAGACCGAAAAGTTGTCCAGCGGGAAGTCCCTTGCCGGAAAGATAGTTGTAGGGAATATACCCTTCCCCGTTTTCTATTACCTCAGTCCGGATATAGTTCAGCGTGCCACCCGCGTAGTAAGTGAAGTCTTTTCCGACTTTGTCTTTCCAGTCGATTCCCAAGTCAATCCCTTTGTATTCGGTCTTACCGTTGTTCTGTTGCGGGATACTGATACCGATGGCGGAAGAAATGACATTGCTGCCGCTTACCGGCATTTTGCTCCTTTTATCCATATAGGCGTCAACGGACAGGTTCAGCCTTTTGAATAACCGCATCTCCAGACCGATGTTATATTTGTCGGACACTTCGAGCGTGAGGTTATTCATGGCTAGTTTGTCCTCTTTCATACCCTCCGACTGGGTGTTTGCATCACCGAACCAATAGGCTCCACCCCATGCCCAATATTGGCGGTCCAGTTCATAACTGATGTCATCCCATCCGGCGCGTCCGTAAGAAGCACGCAGTTTCAGATAGTCAATGGCGGTAGCCTTCTTCATGAAGTTTTCGTTGGAGATGACCCAAGCGGCTGATACGGCAGGGTAGGTGCGGAATTTATCCCCGTCGGGAAGCACGCTTGTCCCTGTGTGGTTGACTAACGCGTGAATCAGATAAGTGTCTTTGTAGCTGTATCCGGCGGAAGCATTCACGTACATCCGTTTGTGGGCATTGTTACGTCCGATTCCTCTCTCCGATTCCAGTCGATACGAACCTAAAGCGCTGACGGTATGTCTCCCGAAAGAACGGTTGTACTTCAAGGCGGCTTCCAGATTGGCGTTTATGTATTGTTCCGTCATGTCGAGATTGTTTACTTGCAAGGTACTGTTGTCACCATACACTTTGGAATCCGCTTCTATCTTGTCTGTGATTACATTTCTGACAGGCGTATTGACTTCATATTGGAACTTCTTGTAACCCTCTTCCTTGTAGACGGCATTGTTGTCATACGCTACGGCAGCCTCCATACTTAATCCCGGTGTGACGAGCGACAAATCCTGCCGGATACGGAAGTCGGCTTGCAATGTTCGCGGGTTTTCCTTGAAATAACCGATGTCCGCGATACGGGCTATCGGATTCGTTTTCAGTACATCATTGCTGCCCCAATATCCATGAGACGTTTGCATGGGGAAGGCGCCGGACGGCGTGTTGAAAAGCCCGGCGAATAAGTCGTATTCACTTGTATTCGGACGTTTCCGTTCGCGGAGCTGGCCTAACATACTGAATTGCGCCAAAGTCGTCGGTGTGATGTCCACGTCAATGTTCATCCGCAGTCCCAGTTCGTATTTCCTCATCTGGGCGGTGTAGCGGTCGGAATATTTGGCGTATGTCTCATTCAGGATACCGTAGTCGTTCTTGTAGCTTAACAAGGTGAAGTAGCGAAGACGTTTGCCACCCCCGCGGAAGGAGATATCGAGCTGATTGTTGATGGTATGCTTGCGCAACCCTTCTTTCATCCAATCGGTGTCAGCGTATAAATCCCGGTTGCTTCCGCTTCTGAACGCGTCCAGCTCCTCACGTGTGTATTGCGGTTCCAGCCCGTCGTAATAAAGCGCTTCGTTCAGTGCCGACGCATACTCGTATCCGTTGGCGAACTTGGGTTGGTTGATAGGGAAATCCATACCGAACTTATAGCTGGCGCCTATTTGCATTTTGGTGTTGTACTGCCCTCTTTTGGTGGTAATCAGAATCACACCGTTTGCTCCGCGTGTTCCCCACACGGCAGTCGCGACACCGTCCTTCAGCACGGTGACCGATTCGATTTCCGCCGTGTTCAGATAAGAGAGCGGGCGTGCGAATCCGTCGACTACAATCAGCGGATTATTGTATCCCCGCAAAAGAGTGGCGGCGTCGTCCGTCCACCCCGTCTGCTGCATGACTGACAGTCCCGGTAGCAAACCATACAATGTATTGGATACATTGGGAGTGGCATTCTTTGATATTTCGTCGGCCGATATTGTGGAGACGGCCTGTGTCTTCCGGGCAATGCTATCCGTTATATCCTGCGCTCCTGCGACGACGGAAGATAACATGGCAAACCCCATTAGTATATATTTACGTTTCATACGTTCTTTCGTTTTTAATTAGTCTTTTGTTGATTGTTTATTCCCATCCCGGATTCTGTACGAGTCCGTACTTTTTGTTGATTTCATCCAGTGGAATAGGAATAAGGAAGTAGCGGTCTGTCCACCGTTTTATCCATCCGCGAGGGTTGGCCAGCTTGTTGTCCCTTACATAATCGAAACTTTCATCTCCGTTCTTGGTGATAACGAGACGCTCGATGTCGGTCTTGAACAGGTCGGAACGCTTCCAGCGTACCAAGTCGAAATAACGTACCTCTTCATAGCCGAATTCGATGGCACGTTCGTGCAGGATAGCTTCACGCAGTTCTCTTCCGGGAGCAGCCTTGGCTGTTGTCAGATCTGGCATTTTTACCCGTTCGCGATCCAGATTGACATAATCGTAAGCATCTCGCCCGAATTCATCTTTATCAGTCGCTTTCCCCAGTTCGTTCATGGCTTCCGCTATGTTCAGGTAGATTTCCGGAAGACGGATAAGCGGGCAGGAGTAGAACTTGCCGCCGACTTCCGTACTCCGGTCTCTTAGGAATTTGCGCATACCGTAACCGTTGTAAGTGGCTCTGGCCAGTTCGTCCGAATATCCGTCACATTGTTCCCGTCCGCCTTTGTATATTTCCAGTGTACGTCCTCTGAAACGGTCGCCGTTGACGAAAAGGGTTTCGTACAGGCGGATATCCCGGATCGGATTGTTATGCTCGTCAAAGAAAGGATTGGCGTATTTGTCCGGCTCTCCCAAAGCAAAATCATCCCAGTTGAAAGGTTCTCCGGTGGCCATCTCGAACATATCCGCATAGTTGGAGGTAGCGCCGCCCATACCATAAATAAGTTCGTTGAAAGCATTTCCCCATACATTGTAAGTAACCCAGCGATGAGAGGCAAGCAGTACTTCGCCATTGTAACGGTCGAAATAGGCGGAGATAAAGTCCTCTCTGGGGTTTCCCGTGTTGACGAGTTTGTAATATTCGTTATTTTCCTTATTGGCGCGCAGAAATTCCAATCCGGCGTCCAAGGCGTTCTGCCAACGGGTCCGGTCATAGTTGCCGTACCACACGTAATGCTTGTCGGCAGCTTCCCCACTCATGAAAGGGTCTTTATTATTGAACAGAGGGCTTGCCGCAAATTGAAGCATTCTCGACTTCAGACCGAGAACGGCTGCTGCCGTCATTCGTCCCTCGTCGGATGCGGAAACGTTCCATGGTAAATCCTGTGCGGCTTCTTTCATTAGTTCGAGGGTCTTCCGGACGGTCTCTTCCACAGTCATACGGGTGAATGTCATCTCTTCATCCGGACGGTAAGAGCGGTCTATCCATGGCATTCCGCCGTAGTAGCGCAGCATTTGTACGTAATGGAAGGCGATGATGGCTTTAGCTTCCGCCTTGCGTATCGTTTTCTCACGGTCTGTCATATCCGGCACGCGGTCGACATTCTCCAGAAAGATGTAGGCTTTGCGTATGCCCGTCATGGGAGCCATGCCTACGGTAGGGCCGTCTTCGGCAGGCGGTACATCCAGTCGGTAGGGCAGGGAACCTACGGAGGAGGCATTGACGTCTCCCGCATGATAGGCGCGTATGCCGCCGGGTTTGGAAGTGTCGCCGAGATCGGTCATACACTCCAGTGTCGCCCAGGACAGTCTTCCGCCTGTGGGGAGAAAGTCGGGCAAGGAACGGTAGATCTCCGCCAACGCTTGTTCGGCATATACTTTGCGTGAAAATACGGTGTCGATAGTGACATCGGTTGTAATGGGCTTGTCGAGGAAGTCATTGCCGAACTTGAAGTCCTCGCACGCACTGACAGAAAGCAGTAGCATGGCTGCAATGCCGGTATGTAATATATTCCTTCGTTTCATGATATTGATGTTTTAAAAAGTGATGTTGACTCCTAGATTATAGATCTTGTTGATGGGGTATGAATCGGTCAGTCCCGGCGTACATTCGGGGTCCATAATCTTGAATTTATCGAATGTGAGCAGGTTGTAGCCGCTTAGCTTGATGGCAAGTTCGGAGATACCAATTTTCTTCAAGGCAGCCACGTTGCGGAAGTTATACCCTAGTGTGACGGTCTTTAGCTTGAGATAGTTACCGTTCTTTACCCATAGCGAAGAAGTCTTGCTGTTGTGTGTTATAGTCTTCGTTGCGAATCGGGGCACAGTAGCGCTTCCGGCGGTCTCGGGAGTCCATCGGTTGTCGGCATGGAACTGCATCAATGCATTGTTGGAGTTGATTCCGAAAGGTATCCGGAAGAATTCTTCCAGCAGAAGTGAACGCTCGGCGGCTCCCGTCCAGTTCATGCTGAAGAAGAATCCTTTGTAGTCGGCCCCGTAATTCAGACCGAAAGTATAGGACGGACGTGTAGGATGGCCGATCTTGCATTGGTCATCTTCATTGATGACATGGTCGTTATTCAGGTCTTTGTATTTGATGTCACCCGGTTGCACATCCGCGTCGGGGACGGGCAGCCCGTCTTTCAATACTCCTCCATTCGTAAAGTCCTCCTCGCCGTAGAATCCGTCGGCCACATATCCGAAGATACTTCCTACCGGTTGTCCGGTACGCCATAGGTAAGTCTCGTTCGGCTCTATCTCGTCCTGGAAGATAATCTTGTTTTTGCTGTAAGATACATTGGCATTGATATAATAATGGAAGTCTCCTTTTATCCGGTCTTCCCATTTTATATCGACTTCGTATCCATGGTTTTTCACCTGTCCCATGTTGACCACAGGCATGATGTTGCTGTTCAGGTCGGTGAAGATGGGAATGGTCTTCCGCTTGATCAGAATGTCTTTCCGATTCTCGAAGAAAAGGTCGGCACTCACTTTCAGACGATTGTTCAGGAAGTTGACATCAATACCGTAATTGTGCTTTAAGGCTGTCTCCCAACTGACGTTCGGGTTGCCGATACGGCTTTCGATAGCACCGAACATCGTGTTGCTGTTGTTATACCCGAAGTTGTATCCGTGCTGGTAAGCTCCCCAGTTATCGGCGTTGCCCAGTTGGTCTACTGTCCATCCGTTGGGCAGGTAGAGGAAACGGTTGTCGTTCATGTTATCGTTACCCACCAGACCGACGGAAGCGCGCAGTTTCAAATAATCCACTACCCTTTGTCTTTTCATGAACGGTTCTTCCGAAAGCACATATCCTACCGAACCGGCGGGGAAAGCTCCGAACCGCTTGTCGGGGGCAAAGTTTTCGGAACCGTTGTATCCGAAGTCAAATTCCGCGATATACCGGGATTTGTAATCGTAGGTCAGTCGGCCTACCAGACCGACGTATGCCGTCGGAACATCCGTGAATTCGGAAGGGTAATACCTTTTATTCTGGTTGTAGAGCAATAGTCCGCCTACATTGTGGTCACCGAATTTCCGGTTGTAGCGGAGACTCGCCTCAAAATACCAGTTACGTCCCCGATAGGTCTTTTCGGCATAGCCCAGCCGTTTGTTCTGTCCGTCTACCCGGTAAACGATGGTTTTGTTGTAAGCGGGGTCTTTGATATCCAAATCCGGATTCTCCAGTTCCGATTGGTAATAAGGAGTGTACGATTCGACAGAACCGTGACGTTGCTGTAGGAAGGAGTAAGAGGTATTGTAGGCGCCTTTTACTTCTACGGACAATCCTTTTGTGATAAAGTCCAACTTTTGCGTCAATGACAAGTCCATATTCATGGTATTGCTGGTATTCCGGTCGTATCCTTGCCCATAATAGCGTGCCAACGCATTATTATTCATCAAGATACCTTCATACTTTCCCGGATTGATGGTGACGAGCTTCCCGTCTATGATTCCCGGACTGTTGAATGGCTGCGCCATGTTGATGAGCGAGAAGAGACCGTATGCGTAATTATTGTCATTGGGCTCGTGGGTGATACCGACGATACCGCCGAGTCCTACTTTCAATAAAGTGCTTTTGGTGATGTCCAAATCGAGGTTTCCCCGATAGTTGTAACGGGTGTAGTTAAAGTTATTGTTATAGTCCAATTCCTTATATTGGCGGAAAAGTCCGTCCTGCCATAAGAATCCCATCGATATAAAGTAACGGACACGCTCCGTTCCGCCACTGATGTTGAGGTTGTGCTGGGTTTGGATGGATGAACTCTTCATGATATATTTCCGCCAATTCACGTTGGGATACATGATCGGGTCGTCACCGAGCCGGAAGCGTTCCAATGCATATTCATCGAAAGAGTGCTTCGGCTTTTTGTCGTTGTCGTTCATCTCATTGAAGAGCCGGGCGTAGGTGTAGCTGTCCGCCATCTCCAAAATCCGTGTGGGTTGTTGGATACCGACAGAAGAGGAAATGGATATCTTGGCTTTTCCTTCCTCTCCTCGACGGGTGGTGACCAGAATAACGCCGTTGGCCCCACGTACACCGAATACGGCCGTAGCGGAAGCGTCTTTCAATACGGTCACGCTTTCTATCTCATTGGGGTCCATCTGGAAAAAGGAACGTTCCACTCCGTCTACCAATATGAGCGGAGCCGAAGCTCTTTCAGTCAATGATCCTACTCCGCGGATGTAGATTGCCGGATCTTCCTTTCCCGGTTGCCCGCTTGTGGCTACGGAAGAGAGGCCGGTGATTTGTCCGGCAAGGGAGGTGGCGATACTTGCATTGGGAGAGCGGAGCAGGACGTCCGTTTTGACAGAAGAGATGGCTCCCGTCAGCGTCTCTTTCTTTTGGGTTCCGTAGGCTACTACCATTACTTCATTTAACGCGTTGGCCTCTTCCTTTAGGATGACTCTGATTCTGTTTTTTCCTTTGAGGGGGATCGTCTGCGTCTCGTAGCCGACGTAAGAGATTTGTAATACTGCCGTTTGGGCGTTCGGTACACTTAACTTGAAATTACCTTCGGAGTCTGTAATAGCTCCTTTCTGACTACCGACAAGTAAGACTGTGGCACCGATGGCCCCTTCGTCTCTCTCATCCCGAACATTACCGGTCACGGTAACTTGGGCAAACATCCAGGATGTTGTGAATAGCATAGCCAGTAACAATCCGATTCGTCTGCCTTTTGATGCATAGTTTTTCATGGTGATTAAATTAATTGATTCATACCATTAACAGTCATGGGGTTTGAAATGGGTAGGGGGAATCCAAAGATTTTTTTTGGAAGCTAACTTCTTTTATCTATCTTTGCTTCGCTAACAAGAATCCGAATAGATGAGAAACTGCTAAAATGAGAAGGCCGGATAATACAATGAACACTAGTATGCCATTTGATGATATCTATCTAGAGTATTATCAACGTTGCTTTTTGTTTGCTAAATCTTATCTTCAAGATGAAATGCTGTCCAAAGACATAGCCTCCGAAGCAATGATCACCTTATGGACCACGATGAAGACGGAAGAGGTGAAAAATGTTCGTTCTTTCCTGATGACCGTAGTGAAAAACCAGGCCTTGAACCATCTGCGCAATGAACACTTACGGATGGAAGCTCGTGAAAGCATATTGGCGGATGAACTTTATGAGCTTGATTTCCGTATTGCATCGTTGGACTCTTCCGATCCGAACCGGCTCTTCTCGGAAGAAATCGTTGAGATTGTAAACCGTACTTTGGGAGAACTGCCGGAGAAGACAAGAAAGGCATTTGTGATGAGCAGGTATCAGAATAAATCGGTGAAGGAGATTGCCGGATTATTGGATGTTACGGTAAAAGGAGCGGATTACCATATTGGGAAAGCGCTCCAAGCCTTGAGGAAAAGTCTCAAGGATTACCTTTCCTCTTTCCTCTTTTTCTAACTTTTTTCATTTTTCCACTAGTGAACTTCGCGAGTGGCGTGTCTTATATATGTAAGGCGGAAAACCGCTGATATTTTAATTCAAAACCGTATGGACACGAAACTATTAAATAAATATATTGTCGGTGATGTCCTTCCCGAAGAAAAGAAGGAAGTGGCACGTTGGCTGAAAGAGAGCGAAGAACACCGTGAGCAGTTGATGCAACTACGCCATATCTATGATGCGACTGTCTGGAATGCTAATCTGAAGGGAGAAAAACCGGAAAATAAAAAGACCGTGACTCATTATCTCCGGACCTCCATAAAGATAGCCGCTGTTGTTGCTATGCTTGCCTTTATTCTTCATAAAGAATATCAGGAATACCGGTTGGAACACTCTACGGAAATGCAGGTGATGACCGTTCCCGCTGGGCAAAGAGCCAGTCTGGTTCTGGCTGACGGAACAACCGTTTGGCTGAACTCGAATTCCATTTTGAAATATCCTGCTGCCGGATTCCACTCCAAAGAGAGGAAAGTGCTGTTGGAAGGCGAAGGATATTTTGAGGTAGCGCATGATGAGAAACATCCTTTCATTGTTGAGACGGAGAAATATAACGTCAGAGTGTTGGGAACCACGTTCAATGTTTCCGCCTATCCGGATTCCGACCTGTTTGAAACCTCTTTGATAGAAGGTAAGGTTACCGTGTATCAGCCCGATACACAGAATGAAGTCACACTGCAACCTAATGAGAAAGTAGAAACGAGAGATGGAAAACTTTGTAAGGAGACCTTTACGTCGGATCATGCTTTCTTGTGGAGGATAGGTGTGTATTCTTTCAAGAATGAGCCGCTGGAAGCTGTATTCAAGAAACTGGAGCAATATTATGAAGTGCGTATTATCAACAAGAACATTGAAATAGCTTCTCGTCCGTGTACGGGTAAATTCCGTCAGAAAGAGGGGATAGAGCACGTGGTAAAGGTATTGCAGAAGTATGTCGGCTTCGACTATACTTTGGATGAAGAGAACAATCAGATAATTATCTATTAACCCTAGTATTTAATCTAAAAAAACACCGAAAATGAGAGCTAGAGAACCGGCCCGTCCAGAACAAAAATATCGGTAAGTGCTGCAACACTTACCGATATGTGAGAAGTCAATAAGAAAGACTCGCACCTGTTACAAATCTTTATGTATTAACTTAATAACTCGAAGCAAAGATATGAAAAATAATCTTTGGTGTGGGCGTATTGCCCATAGAAAAACACACTGTACTCAAATTTTAAGAATTATGAGGTTGACTGTCTTTTTCCTGTTATTCGTCATTTTTGAAGCGTATTCCGTGGATAGTTATTCGCAGAATCAGAAGGTTAGAATGAATAAAGGAACCGCAACACTGGCTGAAATCATCAGACAGATTGAAAAGCAAACGGACTATTTGTTTATTTACAACGAACGTGAGGTTAGTCTGAAACGCAAAGTGGCTATTTCCACTCCGAACGGGACGGTGGCAAATCTGCTGGTGGACGCACTGAAAGGTACGGAGTTCTCCTACACGATGGAAGGAAAGCACATCATTCTCACCAAGAAGCAAGCGGAGGGACTGACTCCCACGCAACACAAGAAAAGAGTAACCGGGCTCGTGAAGGAAGCCTCCGGGGAGGTGGTTGTGGGATGTAATGTGACCGTGAAGGGTACTACGATAGGTACTATTACCGATATAAACGGTAAATATAGCCTTGAAGTGCCCGAGCATGCTACATTGGTCTTTTCTTTTTTGGGATACAAGAGTATGGAATATCCGGTGAAAGCGCAGCAGAACATTAATGTCACATTGAGTGAAGATTCAAAGGCATTGAATGAAGTAGTTGTGGTTGGTTACGGAACGCAACGCAAAGCATTGGTTACCAATGCTATCAGTTCCTTCAAACCGACAGAGTCGAATATGCGTCCGGTGCTCAGTCCGAGCGAACTGTTGCAAGGACGCGTAGCGGGTGTCACGGTATCGACAGGTTCCGGCAACTTGGGAAGTTCCGAACGGATGAGTATTCGTGGAGCCGCTTCATTGAGCGCCAGCAATGAGCCGCTTTACGTAGTGGACGGAATACCTATTCTCAACAGTAACGCTTCTCTATTTAACATGGGAGAGAATCTAAGTTCGATGGCAGTGTTGAATCTGACGGATATCGAATCCATCGAAGTTCTCAAAGATGCGGCTTCTGCTGCTATCTACGGATCGCGGGCTACCAATGGTGTAGTTGTGATAACGACCAAATCCGGCAAGGAAGGCCGTTCGGACATCCGCTTGAATGTCAGTACGGGCATCTCTAAATTTGCCAATAAAGGACGGATCAAATATGCGGATTCCGATTTATACGTAGAGACCTATAATGACGGAGTGGAGCGCTACAATCGTCAGAACGGATATACCGTAGGGACTTCCGGTTATGTCGTTCCTATCTCAAATCCTTTTCAGGGAATGCCGGATACGGACTGGCTGGATCTGATTACTCAGGTAGGACATTCTTATAATGTAGACTTGTCTTTCTCCGGTGGCAGCAAGAAAACGAAGTTTTATGTCGGGGCGAACTACAATTATCAGGAAGGTATCATCAAAACAAACGATATAACCAAAATCAACTTGAAGGCGAAAATCAGTCATGAAATGACTTCATGGTTGGAGGTCGGCGCCAACGTTAGTGGCAATTATCTGAAAAACAACCGGGTGCCGGGTGCCAATATCGGTTCTACTATCGTGGCCCGTGCTGTGGAACAGCGTCCTTTCGACCGTCCGTACAAGCCGAATGGTGACTATTATTTGGGAGGAACCGATGAGTTGACGCGTCACAATCCGCTTCAGATATTGAACGAGGAAGTGTCCTATATTGACACATACCGTTATCTGGGCACATTCAACGCTGACCTGAAATATAAGAAGTTCAGCTTGAAAAACTCCGTCAGCACCGATATCGGATATACGTATGACTATGTTTATTATAATGAGAACCACCCGTATGGAGCCGGTGGCGGACGTATCGTCGAGTACAATCGGCTGGTGAAGAACATATTGATAGAGAATATCTTCAATTATAATGATAAGTTCGGTGATTTTGAAGCCGGCTTGATGTTGGGACATTCGTTTCAGAAGATGTCCACGCGTACTTCCTCCATCGATGGTCGCGGATTCCCTTCTCCGGTGTTTGATACGGTGGGCACCGCTTCCGAGATTTATGACGCTTCGGGCGGTTTGTCGGAGTTTGCTATGGAATCCTACTTCGGACGTGTCAATCTCTCTTATTTGGACCGTTACATCCTGAATATGACGATGCGTACGGATGGTTCTTCCCGTTTTGCTCCTTCGGACCGTTATGGATACTTCCCTTCCGTTTCCTTAGGATGGAATGTTTCAAAAGAACCTTTCTGGAAGTTTGACCGGACAGACTTGAAGTTCCGTTTGAGTTACGGTAAGACAGGTAATCAGGATGGTATCGGCAATTATGCATGGCAGCCGCTGATGTCCGGAGGTATCAACTACGGAAATAATAGCGGTATGGCTGTCACCAGTATGGGAAATAACACACTGACATGGGAGACTGCCGACCAATACGACTTTGGTTTCGATCTTGGTTTCTGGAACGGAAAGTTGAATATGATTGCGGACGTTTATCTGAAGAATACGAACAATCTGCTGTATTCGATGCCTCTGCACGGAACAAGTGGCTTCACTAGTGTCACGAGTAATATCGGCTCGATGCGCAATTATGGCGTGGAATTTTCCATCAACGGGCACATGAATCTGGGAAAAGTGAATTGGACTTCTTCTTTCAATATTTCCCACAATAAGAACAAACTGACTAAGTTGTTGGGAGACGACCTGCTCCCGATTGGCTCTAACCGTGCCTTGAAGGTGGGTGAGGAGCTCGGAGCGTTCTATCTGTTTAAGATGGACGGCATTTACCAGTATGACGGCGAAGTTCCGCAGCCGTTGTACGACTTGGGAGTACGTGCCGGTGATGTGAAATACCATGATGTGGATAATAACGGTATCATCAATGACTCGGACCGCCAGTTGGTGGGTTCTTCCAATCCGGATTTCTTTGGCGGATGGAACAATACTTTCAAATATAAAGGTTTCCAACTGGACGTGTTCTTCACCTATATGTATGGCAACGATGTATATGCCGAATGGGCGGTGACGGCCACCCGTCCGGGATATCGTATGGCCATCACGGAGGATGCGGCAAAGAACCGCTGGACTGCTCCGGGAAGCTCGAACAAATATCCCCGTGCGGTTAATACGCTTTGTGGACATAATAGCAAGAACTCCACCCGTTTTCTGGAGGACGGCTCTTTTATCCGCCTGCGTTCGTTGACATTCAGTTACACCTTCCCGCAAGTGATGTTGCAGAAGATCCGGATGAAGGGACTTCGCCTGTATGTTCAGGGAGATAACCTGCTGTTGTTTTCCAAATACTCCGGTTGGGATCCTGAAGTGAGTAAAAATATGGACCCGCAGTACTTCGGAGTCGATCTCTACGGAGTGCCGCCTTCCCGTTCGGTCAATTTCGGAATAAACCTTAGTTTCTAATCATAAATGCTCACAATGATGAAAAAGATTATATATATATTTATCGGTTGCCTGTTGCTGACTTCGTGTAGCGGTATGTTGGATATTGAGTCTCATTCCGCAGTATCACCGGGAAGCGTGACTCCCCAAGATCTCTCCGCTTTGCGTATGGGAATGTACAATAAGGTACAGAACTCTCCGACGAGAGAATCTTACATCACTTTTGATATATTGGGTGGTGACTTGACGCAAAGCACCGGAAATGCGAAGGACTTGATCAATTCAGTGCTTTCTTCATTGAATTCAATCGTCTCCAGTAGTTGGAACGGGTATTATAATGCCCTTTATCAAGTGAATAATGTACTTTCTATCGTCGAATCTCTTCCAGAATCGGAACTGCGGAATCTGATTATCGGTGAAGCGCATTATTTCAGGGCATACATCTATCACGCACTGGTGACTCGTTGGGGCGGTGTCCCTATTCAGAAAGTGAATACAATGGAAAAACCTTTCCGCGATTCGGAAGAGGCGGTATGGAGCTTTATCGAAGAAGAACTGCAGACGGCACTTGCTTTTCTCGGCACATCGTCCAGCTATTATTATGTGTCCCGTGATGCAGCTTTGGCATTGAAAGCCCGTGTGATGTTGGAACGTGGAAACTTGACGGAGGCGGCTACTCTGGCGGAGGGGCTGATAACAGACGGCAAATACAAGCTGGACAGTTTTGATAAGATATTTCGTGGAAAGTCCAATACGGAGGTCATCTTCTCTTTCCAGTGTTTGGCGGAAGAATCGAATATCACTATCTCTACCTTGTTCTATACCTATGCGCATCCCAATCACGGCAGTTATGTCTATCGGCCTACCAATGAGGTGATGAATATGTATGATGATAAGGACAAACGTAAGGAAGTTTCCATTATCAATGTGGGATCCGAACCTTGTATCAACAAGTATCCGAGCGGGCAGACCGGGACTGATCCGGTAGTGATGAGCCGTTTGGCGGAAATGTACCTCATCAGTGCGGAAGCACAAGGATTCCCGAAAGGACTGGGACGCTTGAATGACTTGCGGAAAGAACGCGGGCTGGAAAGTGTGGATCCGAAAGACAAGGACGAATTCCTGCAATGTGTGCTGGACGAACGTCGGAAGGAACTGTTGGCGGAGGGTTTCAGGTACTATGACCTCATACGTACGAATACGGCGAAAACGACACTCGGACTGAAAGATTATCAGCACGTGTTGCCTATTCCGGGAAAAGAAATGATTTCCAATCCGAATCTGGAACCGAATCCCGGATATTGATACCTATTGTTTATACTTACTTTAAAGAGATAAAATGATGAAAAAACTGATATATGATTCCGCTCTTCTGCTTTTGGGTTGTCTCTTGTGGACGGCTTGCAACAATGATGAAGATCTGACCGTATTCTCAACGGAGGGTGCGAAGACGGAACTGGGACAGAAAATAATTGCCGGAAGTGATGGATACGTCGGACAGTACTTCTCGGACTCCACTTACACGCTGGCTCCCGGCGTACAGGCGCTCGAGATGAAAATCCTTTCTGCCACAGGGCTGGCAGTGAAAATGTTCGTATTGGAGGTAGACCTGAAAGAGGCACATCTGACGATGAAAGCGTCTTCTCCCAATGAGGAGGGCAAATTGAAGACCAAGCAGCAGATGACATTGCAGGCTTTGGCATACGATAAGCCCGGCAGCAGGGTACTGGCTGCCGTGAACGGTGATTTCTTTGCAAAGGATGGAATACCGCAAGGAATCTACTACCGGAATGGTACTTGTCTGAAAGGTACGATGACTGATAATGTATGTACTTTCTTCGCCATTACGAAAAACAAGAAAGCGATCATCGGTTCGTATGATGAATATGATTCGTACAAAGAGGATATTCAGGAAGCTGTGGGAGGACGTGTGCGTTTGATGACAAACGGGAATGTGCTTCCTCAGACGGTAACCGCATTGGAACCGAGAACCGCTATCGGAGTGACGGATGATAATGTGGTCTATATCCTCGTTGCCGACGGGCGTAACTTCTGGTACTCCAACGGAATGAGATATGCTGAGATGGGTGCGGTGATGAAAGCGTTAGGAGCAAAGAACGCTATCAATCTCGACGGAGGAGGTTCTTCTACTTTTATCATCCGTAAGATTGCCGGATTTGAGGACGGGCGTTTTGCCATACGCAACTGGCCTTATGATAATGGCGGAGTAGAAAGGGAAGTGGCAAACGGGCTGCTGGTTGTGACTGATAATTGATTGTCTGATTATTAAATAGCTGAATATATGATACTAAATAGAATACTATCTCTGTGCGGACAAAGCTGTATCGGAAGAATCGGGCTTTTGTCTTTGCTGATAGGTTTGTCGGGTTGTCAGGATTTCACGGATGATACGGGTATGACTCTGCCGGAACCGGACTTGAAATTTGTGGATGAGGCATTGAATTTGCCTTTGGATGAAAAGGAATATACAGTGGATATCGAATCGAATCTCCCTTGGAGGGTGAAGACTTCTGCTGCGTGGATTGACTTGCTGACCTCTAATGGACTGAAATCCGGAAGCTTCAAAATGTCGGTGACCAAAAATACGGATGTGGCCTCTCGTGAAGCCGAAATATCCGCTTGGATCGTGGAAGGTGTTGAAACAAAGTTGAAGGTGGTGCAGGAAGGTATTGGCATTGCCTTGAAGAAGCGTACGTTGAAAGTGGGAGCTAAGGGGAGCGAAGAAGAAGTGATTCCTTTTGCTACGATGGTTGCTTATACGTATGAATTGTCAGAAGGCTGCGATTGGATACACGTAACCGATGGTGAGCCGATCACTCCCGGTGTTGTGAACGACTCGGAACTGAAACTTAAAATCGATCCTTATAAAGATGTGGAAGACGGCCGCACCGCTTATCTGTATTTGAAGGGCTCGAACGGGGTAACCGATATGCTGACCATTACTCAGGACAAGAAACCGTTGGAAGATATTGATTATTTGAGGATGTTCTATGAGGGGGCGAACGGAGATAATTGGGTGAAGAAGTGGAACTTTGACGCTCCTTTGGAAACGAATGCGACTCATTGGCCGGGTGTGAAATTTGAGAATGGGAGAGTGGTACAGATTGATATTCAAGAACCGAATAACATTGTGGGAGATATCACTCCGTTATGTGAATTGTCGGAACTGAAAGTGCTGAAGTTCAAGCATCAAAAGATAACAGGTATTCCGGAAGAGATAGGACATTTGTCTCAATTGACAAATTTGTGGATTATCGAATCAGCGGCAGGTGGTAGTTTACCGGAGTCTTTAGGGGAATGTCAATTATTGACCAGTTTTAATATATCCAATAATCCGACAGCAACTCCCGCCGGATTTGAAAATTCTTTTAGCGGAAATCTGGATCCGTTGATTAAGATTCCGGGCATTGTCACGATTAAAGCATATTGTAATGATCTGAGTGGCTCTCTTCCGGTGATTCCGTTGGATGGAAGTAATAAACCGACTACTTGGAAAAAACTGATGGAATTTATGGTCTATGACAATGAATTCAATGGAAGTATCCCTTATGGATATGGAGCTGTGATTGAGAAGAGTGGTCCTAAAGGGATATTCAGAGTAAATGATAACCAGTTGAGCGGGCAAATCCCTTCGGATATCAAAGCTTGGTCGCAGTATGCTACTCGAAAAAAGGACAGTATGGGAAACGTAAAGAAGTATGGATATTGAAAGGTAATAACCTCACTGAATAAAATAACTTAATTGATTTATTATACTTAACACATTTATTAATCTGTTTATGATGAAAAGAAGCTTGTTACTCGGCATTGTCTTGGCTGTATGCTCTTTGGGAATAGTAAAAGGGCAAACTGTATCGGATTCGCTGGCAATCGTATCTGCGCAATGGAAGATAGAAAGTCCCCAAAAAGGGATTATCCATAAGTATGTTTCCATTCCTCAATTAAACAAAAAGGGATTATCCATAAGTATGTTTCCATTCCTCAATTATATCAGGTCCCCCAATCTATCAGCCTGATAGAAATTGATCCCGGTGCAGGATTGAAAGTCGGTGTAACCGTCTCGGATAAGATGAGAAAAACAAGTAGAATGGCTTCGGAACAGGGCGCTATCGCAGCTATAAACGGTTCTTACTTTGATATGAAGCGAGGAAACTCGGTCTGTTTCCTTAAAGTAGACCGCCAGGTGGTGGATACCACTACTTTGGGTGAGTTTGCGAGACGTGTCACCGGAGCCGTTAGTATCCGCAAGGGAAAAATGAAGATAATCTCTTGGAATAGACAGATAGAAAAGCAATATAAAGGGAAAAAAGGTATCGTATTGGCTTCCGGGCCGTTGATGTTGAAAGACGGTCGCTATTACGATTGGAGTTTATGCGAGAAAGACTTTATCCGGACTAAACATCCCCGCAGTGCGGTAGCCCTTACCAAAGACGGAAAGATACTATTCATAACCGTGGACGGACGTTTTCCGAAATATGCCGGAGGGGTAAGTATCCCGGAATTGGCGCATCTGATCCGAATCCTGGGAGGCAAAGATGCGATCAATCTTGATGGAGGAGGTTCTACTACTCTTTGGCTGTCCGGTGCACCGGACAATGGGGTTGTTAACTACCCCTGCGACAATAAGCGTTTCGACCATCGTGGAGAACGTACGGTACCTAATATCCTTTATGTTCATGACTAACATATTTATGACTAACCTTTTTTAATATAGATATAAAATGAAAGATAGAATGACAAGACCTATGAGGTCTGTTTTGTTCGGACTACTGCTAGTCTGCGCTACATTGGCACACGGAACGCAGGCTCCGAAATACATATTTTTATTTATCGGTGACGGGATGGGGTTCAATCATGTGGAAGCTTCGCAGATATATGCGGAGAAAGTCGGTACAGATACCGGTGAGCGTTCGCTACTGTTCCCTACTTTTCCCGTGATGACACAAGTGTGCACACGGTCGGCCTCTCACTTGATAACTTGCTCTTCGGCAGCTGCCACAGCTTTGGCGACGGGAGAAAAGACGACTAACTATGTAATAGGAATGGATGCAAAGAAACAATATGGCTTGAAATCTCTTGCACGTCAACTGAAAGGTAAAGGCTATAAAATAGGGATCATCACTTCCGCATCCATTGATCATGCTACTCCCGGTGGATTTTATGCTTCTCAACCGGATCGTTCGATGTATTATGAAATAGGAGTGGATGCGGCAAACTCCGGTTTCGACTTCTTCGGAGGGGCAGGGTTGCTTCAACCTCGAAGCAAGCGTAATGCGTCAGCTCCTTGTCTTTATGATTTGTTTCATCAGAAAGGATACACTATGTATCGGGGGATGGACGCTTATAATCGTAGTCATGTGAAAGACAAAGTGCTCCTGTTTCCTACAGATACGGTTAGCGGAAGCTTGAAATATGCATTGGATCGGTCTGAAAAAGACTTGGGTCTGCCGGATTTGACAAAAGCCTGTTTGGACAACTTTGCGGAAACCGCGAAGAAAGGTTTCTTTATGATGGTAGAGGGTGGCAAGATAGATTGGGCGGCTCATGCCCATGATGCGGCTACGGTTGTTACGGAAACTGTCGACTTTGACCAATGTATCCGTCTGGCTTATGAATTCTACAAGAAACATCCTGATGAGACCTTGATTCTTGTAACTGCCGACCACGAAACCGGAGGTTTGGGATTGGGTAATTCTGATACAAACCTGAATATCGAATTGCTGAAATACCAGCAGTGTTCGCAAGAAGCTTTGACCAATGCTATGCGGAAAATGAAAACAGCCAAAGCCGTTCCTTCCTGGGGAGAGATGAAATCTTTTCTGAAGAAGAAGCTGGGCTTTTGGGAACAGATTACGATTACCCCGCATGAAGAGTTGGAGCTGTTGATATGCTATGAGCAGTCTTTCTTGAAGAAGAAATCAAAAGATATAGTGAGCCTCTATGCTAAAGATGAGCCTTTGGCGGTGGCTGCGGTCGCCTTGCTAGATAAAAAAGCCTCTATTGGGTGGACTACCAAATCTCATACAGGTGCTCCGGTGCCTCTGTATGTTGTAGGGAAACAGGCTCATTTGTATTCGGGTAGAAGAGATAACACGGATATGGCGAATATCTTGAGGCGGCTGTTTAACCTCAAGCAGTGGGAAGAATAAGGTCTTGCTGTGCGAAAAAGAGTGGGGTTTTATGTAGCCGGGTAGTCGTCACCTTACAAGGGGACAATGGTCACTTTGTAGAATGACAATAGTCACCTTATAAGATGATATTTATCACTCTATAAGGTGACTTTTGTCCCATTATAACTGGATAATTACTCGACTGCATAAACAATTATAAATTACTGTACTGAAAATCTTTATTTAGTGCAGTGGAAAATCTTAAATACAATAATAAGAAAACAGCTTTATTACGTAACTTGTATTATTGAAGCGTGCATTCCGTGATTTATATATCAATCATTTGGTAGCAAACTATTTATTAGTACCTTTGGAGTGTGAGACAAAGTTGTTAATTGACTGGG
>ERZ773168.1021-NODE-1021-length-25310-cov-4.072619_pt1 | contig 25310 bp, 20 predicted proteins | sample MGYA00511261_ERZ773168 | MGnify/ENA primary metagenome ERZ773168 (study PRJEB29015, sample SAMEA2737855) | human gut metagenome | biome: human gut; feature: human-associated habitat; material: faeces | place: China | collected 2012 ... | reverse complement strand
AGGGCGTGGAGATTTTGATCGCGACACCCGGACGCTTATTGGATCATCTCGAGCAGAGAAACACTAATCTTAATCAGAGCGGCATTGTCATTTTGGATGAAGCCGACCGTATGTTGGATATGGGCTTTCTGCCGGACATCTCCAGGATCCTGAATGCGCTTCCCAAAAAGCGCCAGAATCTGATGTTCTCAGCTACGTTCTCTCCGGAAATTAAGAAGTTAGCCGGAAATTTCTTGACTGATCCTGTTGTTATCGAGGTGGCTCGCCAAAACGCGACCGCAGCTACCATTAAACAGGAGGTCTTCTCTGTTAACGAGCTTCAAAAAACGGATGCTTTAGTGGAACTTCTGAAAACCCGCGGAGAAGACCCCGATGGCAAACCGCTCCAGACAATCGTATTCGTCAATGCAAAATTGACGGCGCGTAGACTTGCACGTGAATTAGAAAAATGTGGATTCAATGCTGATGCAATTCATGGAGACAAAACCCAAGAAGAGCGCTTGAAGCTGTTGAAAGATTTCAAGGATGGAACCTTAAATATCATGGTGGCGACGGATGTCGCAGCCCGCGGTTTGGACATTGCCGAGCTGCCGCTCGTGATTAATTACGACGTTCCATTTGTTCCTGAGGACTATGTTCATCGAATTGGCAGAACAGGTCGCGCAGGAAGTTCGGGCCTGGCATTGATGCTGGTTACAGACAAAGATAAGAAGAGTTTTGATGCGATTCGCAAGCTGACGAGGGTAAATTTAATCCCGCAGGAGCTTGATCCTGAACCTCGCAAGAGAGCAAGATTTCCACGAAAGTTTTCCTCAAGTACAGATGCTTGGAAAGCTCCTCGCAAGCCGGAGGATCCATTTTTCTCACGGCCCTATGTACCAGGTCGTTCTTCTGGAAAGAAACCCGCCCCACAAAATTTCTCAAGATCTGTCTCTGGGGAGAAGAGAGAAGTTGCAGTTCTGTTAGGTGGAACAGGCCGCAGAAACTAGGCTTTAATTTGGAATCTCGTTCTCCAACGCTTAACTGCCTCTGAATAAAACTCGTCGAGAGTATCGAAAGCAAAAGGTTTGAATCCTAGGTGAGTCCAGGCACGTGCGGCTTCTTCTTCGGGCTTGCTTCGATCAATCGCTGGGGCCAATGTCTGTTTAGAGAGCTTGTTCCCCTTCTTGTCTAGTACAAGCGGGATGTGCATGTACCCTGGTGTAGTTAAACCTAATGCTATCTGAAGCAAAATTTGTCGCGGCGTGTTGTCTATCAAGTCAGCACCGCGGACAACGTGTGTCACGCCCTGGAATCCGTCATCGACGACAACGGCGAGTTGATAGGCCCAGAGTCCGTCGGCTCTCCGAATAACAAAATCGCCGATTTCTCTCAAAACGTTCTGTTTAAACGTACCTTGCCATCTGTCATTGAAAGAGATGAAACCGTCGTCTACAAGAAAGCGCCACGCACGAATCGGTGCACCGCCTGTTCCATGGCGACAAGTTCCGGGATAGGCGCCCTGTGGCAAGCCGGCAGCTAAGCAGGCGGCTTCGATTCTTTTGCGAGTGCAAGCACACCCATAGGCCAGACCTTTACCGATTAAAAAGTTGAGGGCCTGTTGATAGGCCTCAATTCGAGTTGACTGTCTGAGAATTGGACGATCTGAGTGTAGCTTGAACGCTTCGATGGTTTCGAGCTGATCCTCTGCTGCCCACGCAGGTTCACGAGGCGGATCAATGTCCTCGACGCGAATAATCCACGTTCCTCTATGAGCTTTAGCATCGAGATAACTTGCTAAAAGGCATGCCAAACTTCCGGCGTGTAGATGGCCGGTTGGGGATGGTGCAAAGCGTCCGATGTAATGACTCAAAAAAAATCTCCTCAAACTGATAACGAAATTTTAGTCTGAGGAGAAATTACGAGGTCAACTATTCCTCTTTTTCTTTCTTTGGAGAAGGATTTTCAGTCATAGACTGCGGGACTCCTATGATGGCTGCAGCTTGTGCCGGCGGAACTTGTCCGATGGCTTTCGCACTCTCCGAAGGATCTGCCGAGGGAACAAGATTTGTAGGAGCAGGTGCCCGGAGATTAGAAGGCACAGGAGAAGAGGTGCCTGAAACCTGAGCATTGAACGCAACAGGTGTCGGTGTCGGGGAGACAGTGACCCCATAGGAGGGTCCCGGCATCACAATGCCGTTGGCTACACACGCATCATTGATAGCGTTCAAAAAGGCCGCTTCTAGGCGGTACGGCTCCATCAATTCAATCGGATCAACCCAAACAACCAGTTCTACATTAATGCCAAAATTCCCGAATCCGGTGATACCGCACTCTACCTCATGGAGTGCATCGGGCTTAATACAGAACGGAACTGAGACGGCAGCCTTTTCAATAATTTCTTTAACCTTGCGAAAGTCAATGCCGTAAGGGATCGAGAACGGATAGATCTTTCGAACGCCTCGGCGATCCATGGTGTAGTTGGTAAAAGAGCCGTTAATCAGGGAAGCATTAGGGATGATGATTGCTTGACCAGTCGGGGTTACAATACGCGTGGCACGAATCGTGATCATGGTCACCCGGCCCACCTGGCCGCTCGGAGTGGCAATAATATCGCCTAAGCTGACCGCACGTTCCGATATCAAAATCAAACCGGCAACGGAGTTATTGACAATCGTCTGTAGTCCGAAGCCGATGCCTACTGATAAGGCAGAAACTAAGATCGCCAAGTGTGTGATCGGGAGACCGATCATCGATAAGCCCATCAGAATGCCGACGGCCAATATGCCCCAGTGGATGAAGCGGGCAAACATTGAAAGGGATTCCGGACGGACGGAGTTGTGACGGGAGCCGAACTTCCTGATGCTTTCTTCTCCTAACTTGCCAAGCCAATAAGCAATGAGAAAGACCAAGCAGAACTCGAGAATATCGAACGTGTCGATCTGACTGCCGCCGGCCGTAAACAGCGGTACGTGCAAGGGCTCAAGGATCGCCTCCGACCCGCTTAACAGTTTGTCCCAAAAAGATTCCATGATCTTAGTTTTTATATATTTTTCCTAAGGATTCCAGCATAAAAAAGAGCGCCTTAAAAAAGCGCACTTTTGCCTCAAATCGGATACAAAGCTTTATTGGGAAGCTACTAAAGATTTTTCTAAAAAGTCAGACAGATCTGTGACTTCCTCGATGCTTAAATCATGACCGGCTCCGTCATATCCCTTGGACCAAAGATCGGTTGCTCCGAGCTTACGAAGTTCTCTAACACTGATCTCAGGGTACACGGGCGGTACGTCGCTGTCTTCTTTTCCATAGGCGAGGAAAATCGGAGAGAGGATGCCTTGACCGACATGCTCAATATCGTCAGCAGACTCAATGGGCAGATAGCCGCTAAGGCAGAAGATGCCGCCGATCGGACGGTCGAGTTTCAGAGCCGTGTAAAGCGCAACGCAGCCGCCCTGTGAGAAACCTCCTAAGAAGATTCGATCCCGTCTAATGCCTTTCGTCTCTTCCAGGGCAATTAAACGTTCTGCGATACGGGCGCTCTCAATAAGTGCCGGCTCGTCGCTGGCACCGATTCCGTCGGTGTCGAGAAGATCGAACCAGCCGCGCATCAGGAAGCCTTTATTTGCTGCAATCGCACGTTCAGGTGCGGTCGGAAGAATCAAACGAGCCTGTTCGACAGGTGCGCCGCATGCTGCAAGTTCCTCTCGGAAATGTTCGAAATCCGATCCGTCGCTGCCCAAGCCGTGCAGCATGATGATCGTGGAGTCCGCTTTGCCTTCTTTTGGTTCAATGATTTTTGCATCAATGACGTGAGGCTGCGGCGCGGATTTCGGGCGGAAAGCCTTAACGACATTAGGACGGGTTTCAATGGCCGGACCGCCGATCAAATCAATACAGTAGGGTACTGCCGCAAAAATACCGTGAATGCCTTTGGAAGGAATGCCTTCCAAAGTTTCAGCGATAGCCTTGGGCTGCCCCGGAAGGTTAATGATCAAAGCGGCATGATCTTTGATTTCGCGAAGCACGCCGACCTGGCGGGACAAAATCGCGGTCGGAACAAAGGCAAGAGAAACCGCACGCATTTGTTCTCCGAATCCCGGAAGGGTACGAGTGGCGACAGCCAGCGTGGCTTCAGGCGTCACGTCACGACGAGACGGACCGGTGCCTCCGGTTGTCAGAATCAAATCGCAGTTTTCCTGATCACACAATTCTTTCAGAGTCGCTTCGATAAGCTGCTGTTCATCAGGAATGAGTTTTTCCACAACTTCATAGTCAGAAAGCAAAGCCTTAGCGAGCCATTCTTTTAAAGAGGGAATGCCTTTGTCCTGATAAGTTCCGGAAGAGGCACGATCGGAAATGGAAACCAGACCGATTTTTGCTTTGCTATTCTTCATCGTCTTCCTCCTCAGTCGCTTCCAACACGATCGGAGGAAGAACCATTGCGTAGATTAGTTTGTAGAGTGCACGGGCGGATTTCGGAGGCTTATTGCCTTCGGCTTCTTTACGAGCATTACGGATAAGCTGACGAACTTCCTGAACATTGACGTCAGGGAACTGAGCAATAAATTTTGTCAGAGCGGCATCATCTGCAATCAACGCATCTCTCAGACGTTCACTCTTATGCAGTGCGGCCACCGCCGCTTTATCGTTGCCTGTTGCACGGTCAATGGCCTGACGAACGGCGTCTCCGTCTAATGCTCTCATGTATTTGCCGATAAGCTGGAGCTGGCGTCGTTTGGCACCGAAGGAGGGAACACGGTGATAATCCTCAATGGCTTTAAGAATGACTTCGGGAAGTTCGATTTTTGCCAGCGTTTCGGCACCCAGGATGGTCAGTTCTTTACCGAGATCCTGCAGATGCTCGGCCCTTCTTTTCAGTTCACTTTTGCTCGGACCGCTGTACTCTTCTTCAAGGTTTTCGTTTGTATTCTTCATATTAGCGTGACCTTCTTTAGTAATATTTGCATCAAGCGCTATCATAATCTCCAATCTTTAGTTTCCGCTTCAAAATATGAGTCAAACTCCCACAATAAGTAGCTCAGAAGAGCTCGGTTCCTTGGTTTCGCATGCTTTAGACACAGCGCTTTCTCTAGGTGCAACTTCCGCTTCGGTAGAAGTCAGTGAAGAGAAGGGGACATGTGTTACGGTAAGAAATCGGGAAACGGAATCCATCGAACATACCCATGACCGAGATTTCGGAATTACCGTCTATCTCGGTAAATCTAAGGCTGTGGCTTCCAGCGGAGACTTTCGCAAAGAATCGATCTTAAGAACGGTCAAAGCGGCGCTTGATATGGCGCGCTACACCACACCGGATGAATGCAACGGCCTGCCGGATAAAGAACGACTCTGCACGAACCCACGTCAGCTTGATCTCTTCCATCCGTGGAACATCTCGATTGAAGAACAGGTTCAAAAGGCGGTCGAAGCAGAAAAAGCGGCATTGAGTGTCGATAAACGCGTGGTGAATTCCGACGGCGCAATGGTCACGACAACGATCGGCTCTTTTATCTTGGGAAATACCGAAGGCTTTTTGCACGGCTATCCCTTTAGCGACCATTCGATTGACACCTCAGTGATCGCTGAGGACCAAAACGGAATGCAGGTCGGCTCCTGGCACACTTCCGGCGTTTCGTCGATGGATTTGCTCTCGCCGCAGCAGGTCGGCATGATCGCCGGCCAAAGAGCTGTAGATCATCTGTCGGCACGCGGTTTATCGACCCGCAAGTGCCCGGTCGTTTTTGAAGCACCGGTTGCCAAGAGCTTATTCAGAACCTTTGTTCATGCGGCAAGCGGTTCAGCGTTGTACCGCAAGACCTCCTTCCTCGAAGGAATGCTGAATAAACCGATTTTCCCAGATCATCTTTCCATTTTGGAGAATCCGTTCATCCCGCGCTATTGGGGCTCGGCGCCTTTTGATGATGAAGGCGTCCGTCCTTCTGAACGCTTAGTCGTCGATCACGGTGTGCTGAGCGGACTTTTTCTGAGCAGCTATTCGGCTCGCAAGTTGGGAATGACGACAACAGGAAATGCCGGCGGACCCTACAACCTCATCTTCTCCGAAGCACCGGAAGCCTCCGAAAAAACGCTTTCCGCATTGCTCTCCCGTATGGGAACCGGCCTCTTAGTAACTGAGCTCATCGGGCAGGGCGTCAACTACACGACAGGAGATTTCTCTAAGGGCGCATCCGGTTTCTGGGTGGAGAACGGAAGGATCGCTTACCCGGTGGAAGGCATTACCGTTGCTGGCAATCTCAGAGACATCTTCATGTCTATCGAAGCGATGTCAGACGACGTGGACTTGAACGGCTGCTACCTCAGCGGATCGGTGCTGATTAAAGAAATGACCGTTGCCGGAAATTCTTAAGTCTGAAAAAAGCCGCTCCTGCTAATTTCTCCTCAGAAGTCCGAATAATTTCTTTCAAATTATTACAATTAGGGACCTATAACAAAACGAATCTCGTAGGAGAAAAAATGCAGAAAAAAGATATTGACTGGAGCAAATTAGGCTTCGGCTACACACCGACCGACTACCGTTTCGAAGCTCATTGGAAAGACGGTAAATGGGATGAAGGTAAGATGATCACTGATTCCAATATCGAACTGTCCGAAGCCGCTTGCGTATTCCACTATGCCCAGTGCTGTTTTGAAGGGTTGAAAGCTTACACCACCGTCAACGGCGATATCGTTACTTTCCGTCCGGATTTGAACGCAGAACGTATGATGGGCAGTGCCGAACGCCTTGAAATGCCGGCTTTCCCGAAAGAAAAATTCATTCAGGCCGTCAAAGACGTTGTCGCAGCCAACGCTGCTTGGGTTCCTCCTTACGGCACCGGCGCAACGCTGTACATCCGCCCCGTCATGATCGGTTCCGGTCCTCAGATCGGTGTGGCGCCGGCCCATGAGTTTATTTTCAGAATTTTCGTGATGCCGGTCGGCGCATATTTCAAAGGCGCTATCAAGCCGCTTAAGCTGACGGTTCCTGAGTTCGACCGTGCCGCTCCCCGCGGAACCGGTCATATCAAAGCCGGTCTGAACTACGCTATGAGTCTACATCCGACAATGGAAGCTCATCGCCACGGCTACGCCGAAAACATCTACCTTGATCCGGCTACACGCACCTATATCGAAGAAACCGGCGGTGCCAACCTGATTTTCGTTGACAAGGAAGGCACAATCATTGTTCCGAAGTCCGATTCCATTCTTCCTTCCGTCACACGCCGCTCTTTAATCGACGTTGCCAAGAGATTGGGCTATAAGGTTGTTGAGCGTCCCGTTAAGCTGAACGAACTCAAAGACATGGCTGAAGGCGCTCTTTGCGGTACGGCTGCCGTCTTGGCTCCGATCGGTATGGTCAATACACCTGACGGCGATATCTACTTCCCATCCGGCATGGAAAAGATGGGTCCTATCTGCACCAAGCTCAGAGAAACACTGACCGGTATCCAGATGGGCGAAATCGAAGGTCCTGAAGGCTGGGTCGTCAAGATTGACGCTGAATAATTTTTGCTGAATAGCAAAAGCGAAACGCCCGGAGAGATCCGGGCGTTTCGCGTGGGAGCAAGGGAACTTTTAAGGTTCCCGTGCGTTCCTGAATTATTTATGAGCGCGGTTCTTGAGACGCTCTTTCCAAATGCCGACTTGTTTGGCGACCTGAGAAGGTGCCGTGCCGCCGGTGTGGTTGCGGGAAGCAATGGAGCCTTCAAGCGTCAGACTGTCGTAAACATCTTCACCGACTTTATCGCTGAATTCTCTTAATTCCTCAAGCGTGAGGTCATGCAGACCGCAGCCTTTCTCAGAAGCAAGACGCACGGCGCAGCCGACAGCTTCGTGAGCGTCACGGAAGGGCAGGCCTTTGCGGACGAGGTAGTCGGCGAAGTCTGTAGCGGTTGGATAACCGAGCATGACGGCTTCACGCATACGGGCCTTGTTGACCTGGATTCCGGGGATCATTTCGATGAAAGCGCGCAGAGTGTCTTTGACGGTATCAATCGTGTCAAAGAGCGGCTCTTTGTCTTCCTGATTGTCTTTGTTGTAAGCAAGGGGCTGTCCCTTCATCAGCATCAGAAGGCCCATCAGGTGACCGACCACGCGTCCGGACTTGCCGCGGGCAGCTTCCGGAACGTCCGGATTCTTTTTCTGCGGCATGATGGAGGAACCCGTCGTGAATCTGTCCGGCAGCATGATGTATGCGAAGTTGGTGTTCATCCAGTAGATGAGCTCTTCGGACATACGGGAAATGTGGATCATGATGAGCGAAGCGCAGGAGCAGAATTCAATTGCAAAATCGCGGTCGCTGACGGAGTCCAGAGAGTTCTGAGTCACACCTTCAAATCCGAGCAGTTCTGCCGTGTATTCGCGGTCAATCGGATAGGTGGTGCCGGCAAGAGCAGCGGCACCGAGCGGAGAACGATTGACGCGTTTGCGGCAGTCAGCCAAGCGTTCGCGGTCGCGCTCGAACATTTCGGCATAAGCCAGGCAGTGATGGCCGAGAGTGACGGGCTGAGCAACCTGCATGTGGGTGTAGCCCGGCATGATGGTGTCGATGTTCTTTTCGGCAACCGTCAGCAGGGATTTCTGCAGATGAGAGAGAAGATCCATGATCTGGTCGATCTCATTGCGCAGGTACAGACGAATATCTAATGCAACTTGGTCATTACGGCTGCGGCCGGTGTGAAGGCGCTTTCCGGCGTCTCCGACAAGTTCCGTTAAGCGGGCTTCAATGTTGAGATGAACGTCTTCGAGTTCGAGTTTCCATTCGAAGCGGTTTTCTTTGATTTCCTGAAGAATCTGACGCATTCCGCGTTCGATGTCATTCAAATCTTCTTTGGAAATAATGCCGCATTTGGCAAGCATCTTGGCATGGGCCACGGAGCCTGCGATATCGGCTTCAGCCATACGCTTGTCAAAGTTCACGCTGGCGGTGTAACGAAGGACAAATTCGGCCATAGGCTCAGAAAAGCGTCCGCTCCAAGCTTCTTTTTTGGAGGCAAGCGGATCGGCATGAACTGAGAGAGGATTGTGTTGGGCCATAACTTTTGCAGTCAGTAATGAAAAAGGCCAATTATAGCCAGTAATGACTGAATTGTCGGGTAACGGATTGTCTACAAAAGGTTTTCTTTGTTGTTAGAGGTGGTTTTCGAAAGCGATTGTTAAGACCGGTGTAACGCGCTTCCCGCCCATCTTGATAAACTCCCATTCATTCTTTGTATTTCTCTAAAAAGTTAAAAAATGACTCAGCAAGATCATCTGGTTATTGCCACTCGCGAAAGCCCGCTGGCGCTTTGGCAGGCAAAGTACGTTCAGAGCTGCCTGAAAGAAAAATTCCCCGAGCTTGATGTTCAGCTTTTAGGTTTAACTACCAAAGGCGACAAAATTTTGGATGTCACGCTCTCCAAGATCGGAGGAAAAGGTTTGTTCGTTAAAGAACTTGAAGCCGCTATGCTTGAAGGCAAAGCTCAAATCGCCGTCCACAGTCTGAAAGATGTCCCGATGGATCTTCTTGAGCCGTTCACACTGGCTGCCGTGATGGTCCGTGAAGATCCGCGCGATGCTGTGGTTTCTCATAAATATGCCTCTTTAGAAGAGATGCCGGCCGGAAGCGTTGTCGGCACCTCCAGCCTTCGTCGTGAACTGATGGTTCGTTCCCGTTTCTCGCACCTCAAGGTCGAGATGATTCGCGGTAACGTGGGCACTCGTCTTTCTAAGCTCGACAACGGACAGTACGACACCCTCGTGATGGCGGCAGCCGGTCTGAAGCGCCTCGGTTTGTCCGATCGCATTCGTTCCATTATTCCGCCTGAAGTTTCCCTTCCGGCGCCGGGTCAAGGTGCTATCGGCATTGAAGCGGTTGGAAACGACGAAATGACACAGAAATACGTCGAAGCGCTCAACGACGAAGACACTCGTCTGTGCACTCAGGCGGAAAGAGCGGTTTCCAGAGCACTCGGCGGTTCCTGCCAGGTTCCTTTGGCTGCCTACGCCACGATTGACGACGGTCAGATGTTCCTCCGCGCACTTGTCGGCAACCACATGACCGGTGAATATGTGACGGCTGAATACACGGGCCTGGCAAATGAGCCTGAAGAAAATGCCCGCAAGGTGCTGGATCAGCTGATCGAAAAAGGCGCTAAGCGTCTTCTGAAAGAAGTGCTCGGAAAGTAATGCGCACGATCTTAAACATGAAGCCGGGGCCCGGCGGGCAGCGGCTTCAGGAAGAACTGGAAGCAAAAACGGCCGGTTCGGTTTACTGGCCGGCGTTTACGTTTGATCGTTCGGAAGATTACGAGGAAAGCGTCAAAGAAATTCTCGAAGGAGCTGAAAGAGGCGCGTTGCTGATTCTCGTGAGTCCGACGACGGTCAGCTTCATGAAGGACATTTTTCCTCAGCTTCCTGAATCTGCTCGCTTTGCCTGTGTCGGCGAACCGACCGCTAAAGCTTTGACCGCGGCTTTTCCTGCAGCACACGAAATTCTTTTTCCGCACGGAAGCTCTCTGGAGAGCGGTTCCGAACTGCTTTTTGAACTCCTTTTGGAAGAAGGTCTTCCTCCGGAAGTTGTCCTCATTCGAGGCGACACGGGCCGTCAGTTCCTGATTGACGTGCTGCGGGATAAAGGTGTTCCTGTGACCGTGGCACCTATCTATAAGAGAATCCCGCTGAAGGCTTCAGGCGATCAAAAGAGGTGGATCGGACGCGGAGAAGCGCCGGTGGTTTATCTGACGAGCACGGACGCCATACGAACCCTCGAAGAAAACGTCGGAGGAGACAATGCCGGATGGCTGAAGTCGGCTTTAGTTCTGACGATCCATCCCCGCATTCAAGAGCATCTCTTTGAGGAGGGTTTCAAGAACGTCGAATTAGTGGAGTCCCACTGCAGCGGACTTGCTGATAAATTGATCTCCTTGGCAGAGTAAGGAACTAACGATTAAAATTAATAGATTATTTCCTAATTAATGAAGGTTGGAAAAATATTATGGATATGAGCAAAATCAGCGCAGGAAAAGACCTGCCGCACGATTTCAATGTTGTGATTGAAATCCCCGCACAGAGCGACCCCGTCAAGTATGAAGTTGACAAAGAAAGCGGCGCTCTTCTGGTCGACCGTTTCATCGGCACTTCCATGCGTTATCCTGCAAACTACGGTTTCATCCCTCAGACCCTCGGCGATGACGGTGACCCCGTTGACGTTTGCGTGATTACTCCGTTCCCTCTGCTGGCCGGATCCGTGATCCGCTGCCGTCCGCTCGGCATGCTCCTGATGGAAGACGAAAGCGGCGGCGACATGAAGATGCTTGCAGTTCCGGTTCAGAAGCTGACTCCGCGCTACAACAAGATTCAGACCATCGATGATGTTCCTGAAGATTATCTTGCTCAGATCCGCCATTTCTTTGAACACTACAAAGATCTGGAAAAAGGCAAATGGGCTAAGGTTTCCGGCTGGACCGGTCCTGAAGAAGCCTGCAAGGTGATCATGAAAGGCGTTGAAGCTTACAACAACGCTAAATAATCTTTCGATCCCTGTTTTTTAGGATGAGACCCGGGCAATTCGCTCGGGTTTTCTATTTTTGGCCTCCGCTGAGCACTCGGACGGCACTTTGTTTTGTATGATCTAGAACATCGGGTTTGGAGTCCGCAATCGATTAGGAGGTTCACGGATGATTGAAAAAGTAGTGGTCTCAATGGCGCAGCTGAATCAGACTGCCGGTGACTTGGAAGGAAACTTTAAGCGGATAGCCGAAGCCGCAGAAAAAGCGAAGCATTCCGACATCTTAGTGACCCCTGAACTTTCTTTGTGCGGATATCCTCCAGAAGATTTATTGTTTTTGGACAGTTTTTTAGAAGACTGTGCAAAGAAACTCAATGAGCTGGTTGGATATTCAACCCGTTTTCCGAAACTGCATATTCTTGCAGGCTATCCCTTAAAAGAAGCCGGCCGTTTATATAACGTGGTCTCCGTCATCCTCAACGGCAAAATTCTCCTTACTTATCGAAAGAAGAATCTTCCCAACTACGGTGTTTTTGATGAAGAACGCTACTTCACGCCGGGCGGAGAAGACGTCTGCACGTTTGATGTCGGAGATACGCGCTTCGGCGTCAATATTTGTGAAGATATTTGGTTCCCGGAAGCACCTTCGCAAGCCAAAGAGCAGGGCGCACAGGTTCTCTTAATCGCCAATGCTTCTCCGTTTGAAGAAGGAAAGGAAGAACAGCGGTTAAATATGGTGCGCCGCCATGTGAACGCCATCGGAATGGACGCCTGCTACGTCAATATGTGCGGAGCGCAGGATGAAATCGTTTTTGACGGAGAAACTTTTGCCTGCTCGGCCGACGAGGTTCTGGCCCGTGCGCCTCATATGAAAGAGTCGCTTCTTTCTGTGGAAGTCAGAAAAGGCAGAATCTGCCGCGGAGAGGATTCCCAGCCGCTGTCTGATTGGGCCGTGCTTTACGAAGCCCTGGTTGTCAGCATGCGGGACTACATCAATAAGAACGGATTTAAGGGTGTCGTGCTGGGCCTTTCCGGAGGCGTGGACTCTGCACTGGTCCTTAAGATCGCGGTGGACGCCGTGGGCAACGACAAAGTGCTCGCCGTGATGATGCCGTCCGTTTATACATCTTCATTAAGCCGTGGTGACGCGGCCAAATTGGCTTCTCGTTTGGGCGTACGCCTTGAGACGATTTCAATTCAGGACGGCTACACGGCATTTGAATTCATGCTGGCCAAGCAGTTCAACGGCATGCCGCACGATGTCACTGAAGAAAACCTTCAGGCACGTATCCGCGGTGTCATTCTGATGGCTATTTCCAATAAGTTCGGCTCGATGGTTGCTACGACCGGGAATAAGAGCGAAATGGCGGTCGGTTATTCAACCCTGTACGGCGACCTGGCAGGCGGTTTCGCCGTGATTAAAGACGTCTACAAGACTCAGGTCTACGCTTTGTGCCGCTGGATTAACGAATGCAGTAAAGAGAATCCGGTTTTCCCGGAAACGATACTGACTCGTGCTCCGAGCGCGGAGCTTCGTGAGAATCAAAAGGATCAGGATTCTCTGCCGGATTACAGCGTGCTCGACGAGATTCTTCGCCGCTTCATCGAAGATCGTGAAGGGCCGGAAGAGATTGTTGCAGCAGGCTTTGACCGTGCCGTCGTCGACAAAGTTTTAAGAATGGTCAGCCGTGCGGAATACAAGCGCCGCCAGTCTCCGATCGGACCTAAGGTGACAAAAGTCGCTTTCGGGCGGGATTGGCGCTTCCCGGTCACTAATAAATACAGACTTTAAGAGTAAAATTTCTGAAAAAATTTCGGGAGAAAAAATGAAACAAGTCGTCGCTATTATCAAGCCCTTCAAACTTGACGAAGTGAGAGAGGCACTCGCAGAAATCGGTGTTCAGGGTATGACCGTGACCGAGGTCAAAGGTTTCGGCCGTCAGAAAGGACATACCGAACTTTACCGTGGTGCGGAGTACGTCGTGGACTTTCTGCCCAAGATGAAGATTGAGTGCGTGGTCGACGACTCGCTGGTCAACATGGCGGTCGAAGCGATTATGAAAACCGCCCGTACCAACAAGATCGGCGACGGAAAGATTTTCGTGATGCCGGTCGAAGAGGTGATTCGAATCAGAACTGGTGAAACCGGAAACGCTGCCGTCTAACAAAACGAAAGACCGATGCCGCAAAGCATCGGTCGAATTTTTTTTCTGCCGGTTAAGGCGCTAAAAGAACATAAACGGCGCCGGCTCCTCCGTCATAAGGCGGCGCCTGTACAAAGGCGAGCACCTCTTTTCGCTGAGCCAGCCAAACCGGAACCTTTTCCTTTAAAACAGGCTTCCGTCCAGCAGAGCCGAATCCTTGTCCGTGGATGATTCGCACGGCACGGTGTCCGGCTTTTCTCTCCTCGTTTAAGAATTCCACCAGAAGCAGTCTGGCTTCCTCCGACGTGTACCCGTGAAGATCCAAGGTACCTTTAACGGACCATGCGCCCTGGTGCAGTTTCTTGGGAACATCGGGCGCCATAGAAGGTGCCCGATAAGACAGCCGTTCATCGGAATCCAGAAGGTGATCGATACTGATGTTGTCGGACAAAGAGTCTTCGAGCACCGCTTTTTCGTCGGCGTAGCGCTGACGAGGAATGAGTGCCGGCTTCGGCATGGCGTGGAAGACTTTATCTTCCCTGCCTATTTTTTTTTTGACTCCGAGTTCTTTCATTGCATTCTCGAACTCGTGAGCTTTAGCCTCAGCCTCTTTACGCTTTTGTTCCTTTTCGGCAGCGATTCGTGCTTCTTCTTCCTGTTTGACTTTCAGTTGTTCCTTCAAGCTCATCAGAGAAGCGAAAGACTCTTTATCGACATTCATTTCTGTTAATCAACCAAACCGTTTGTTTCTAAATAGTTTAAGGCGTCCAGAGCAGCCATACAGCCGGAAGCAGCGCTGGTAATGGCCTGACGGTAAACCTGGTCCTGGCAGTCGCCGGCGGCAAAGACACCCGGGAGGTTGGTGGCCTGAGCAGCGCCGGAGGCAATACCTTTAGTGACGATGTAACCGTGGTTCATCTCCAGCTGGCCTTCGAACATCTTGGTGTTTGGGGAGTGGCCGATGGCAATGAAAACGCCCATAACCGGAATGTCTTCCTTTTCACCCGTCTTGAGGTTGTTCAAACGGACGCCGGTCACACCGGTCTTGTCGCCCAGGATTTCGTCCAGCGTGCAGAACTCGTGGAGAACGATCTTGCCTTCGGCTGCGACGGCTTTAAGACGATCTACCATGATTTTTTCAGCGCGATACTGGTCGCGGCGGTGGATCATGTGAACCTTGGAGGCGATACCGGCAAGATAGATGGCCTCTTTAATTGCGGAGTCGCCGCCGCCGACGATGGCAACTTCCTGGTTGCGGTAGAAGAAACCGTCGCAGGTTGCGCAGGCGGAAACGCCTTTGCCCTTGAATTCTTCTTCACTGGGAAGACCGAGATACTTAGCGCTGGCGCCGGTAGCAATAATCAGAGCGTCGCAAGTGTAGTTGCCGTTGTTGCCGACCAAACGGATCGGTTTTTCGTTCAGATGAGCTTCGGAAATTTCATCGAAAACGATTCTTGTTTCAAAACGCTCAGCATGTTCGAGCATGCGCTGCATAAGTTCCGGACCCATCACGCCTTTGGGGTCGCCGGGCCAGTTGTCGACTTCAGTCGTTGTTGTCAGCTGACCGCCTTGCTCCATACCTGTAATGAGAGTAGGTTTTAAGTTAGCGCGGGCGGCATAAACGGCGGCGGTATAGCCGGCGGGGCCCGAACCGATGATCAAAACTTTACTGTGTTCGGTATTGGTAGTCATGTTCTACTTCCTTTAATATTCACAAATTGTCCAACGATTATAGAGCGTTGGTTTACAACTAGAATTACGGAAACACCATTTAACACATAATGAGCAACTCGATAGAAACCTCCTTCTTATATAGAAATTTCCCCCGGTTTCGGAATAATTCCGAAGACGAGGTCGGCGCCGGAGGAAAACTCTGGGGTCTGGTTCTCTTTTGCGTTTGCGCGGCGGCTTGTATCGCTCTTTCTCTTGTTCTGGGAAGTTATGACTACTCGGATCCGGGATTTTCACGCTTCAATACCAAGCTCCAAGTCAGCAACCTCTTCGGAGTGCAGGGTGCTTGGACGGCCGATCTGTTCTATCTTTTATTCGGCTGGGGCGCCTGGGTCTTTGTTATCGGACTCTTTTATTTTCTGGTTCGCGGCTTAAAACGCCTGCGAGGAAAAAAAGTTTCCGTTTCTCCGATCCCGATGGGTTTCCGTATTTTGGCTTTCTGTGTGTTGGTCCTTAGTTGCTGTGCGCTGTTCTTCCTTCGGTTCCATACTCATTCCGAAGGGCTTCCCGGCACGACAGGCGGAGCGCTTGGAAGCGCGATCGGATCCGAGCTCCTCTATTGGATGAGCCTAGAAGCAGCCACGGCTTTCGTTCTTGTTTTAGTTCTGTTTTGTTCTTCCGTGTTTTTCGGTTTTTCTTGGATGTCGGTCGCGGAACAAATCGGAAGAACTTTTGAGCGTTTATTCCGCAGAGTGGCTTCAATTAAGCAAAGCAAAGAAGATGACGCTTTTGCGAAAGCCTCTATGGAGGAAAGAGAGAAGTCGCTTCAGGACCGACAAGGGCCTTCTCCCGAACTGCCTGCGCTTCCTGCTGCTTCCGCTCCGGTTGTTCAGCCGCGGGCTGAAGAGATTAAAACTGAGGAACTTTTATTCGCTGATGATAAGGAAGACGAGGTGAAAGGTCCGGATCAATTTAAACCGATTGATTATGAGCGCGATCCGGAAGACTTGGCACCGGCCTCACTCCGCCCTACGCCCGAAAATACCGTTGCGCCGATGGAAAAAGAACCCTTCGATATTGAAGATATCCGCGATGAAGAGGAAAGTGTCAAAGATCTGCCGATCGAAGATCATGTCGTTGAACAGCCAGCCCGGCTGATCGAAGAAGTTCCGGAAGAACCGAAGGAGTTTGTCCTGCCTCCGGTGTCGTTGCTGAACGATCCTCCGTTTGAAGCGGTTCAGGTCAGCAGGGAAGAATTGAACCTGACCTCTCAGCGTATCGAACACATACTTCAAAATTATAAAATTAACGCTAAGGTTCTTTCTGCTCTGCCGGGGCCGATTATTACCCGGTTCAAACTGCAGCCGGCTCCGGGCGTCCGCTCTCGTAAGTTCGTGGAAGTGGCAAAAGACTTGGCTCGCGGCTTAGGACAGCCCAATGTTCGTATTGTAGAGAATATGCAGGAAGCTGACTGTATTGGTCTTGAAGTGCCGAATTCTTCTCAGTCGGTACAGACGATTTATCTGAAAGAAATTATCAACAGTCACCCCTTCCAGTCGAGTACTTCTCCGCTGACCTTGGCACTTGGTAAAGGCGTTGCGGGCGACCCCGTCGTTATTGACTTGGCTAAAGCTCCTCATCTATTGGTCGCCGGTACTACGGGTTCCGGTAAGTCCGTCGGTATCAACGCCATGATTCTGTCGATGCTGTATAAGAATCCGCCTGATAAGCTCAAGCTGATTCTGGTTGATCCGAAGGAAGTGGAATTCAGTCCCTACGAAGATATTCCCCATCTTTTGACCCCGGTGATTACGGATATGGCCAAGGCGGCTCATTGTCTGGCCTGGGCCGTCCGCGAAATGGATCGACGCTACAAACTGCTGAAGATGGCCGGACAGAAAAACTTTGACGGTTACAACCAGCGAATTCGCGAAGCGAAGGAAGCCGGTACTCCGATTATGAATCCGCATGCCCAGCCGCCGATTCCTTTGGAAGAGATCCCGTACATCATTATCATCATCGACGAGTTGGCTGACTTGCTGATGGTTTACGGCAAGGAAGTAGAGACTCAGATCATGCGCCTGACCCAAAAAGCCCGAGCGGCCGGCATGCACATGATTATCGCCACACAGCGTCCGAGTGCTGATATTGTCACGCCGGTGATTAAAGCTAACTGCCCGTCGCGTATCAGCTTCCAGGTCTCCAACCGCTATGACTCGACGACGATTCTGAATACTCCGGGTGCGGAAGAATTGCTTGGTCGCGGCGACATGTTCTATATGAAGCCCAGTGCTCAGTTGCAGCGCATTCACGGTGCATTTGTTCCGGACGAAGAAATTTACCGTGTGACCGAGTTCCTCAAGGAACAAGGCAAGCCGGAATATGTCGATGGTGTGACTGACGCACCTGAGGAAGAAGAGGAAGAGGTTGAAGAAACTTCTTCCGCCCGCAATGAAGGTAACGAACTTTATGACAAGGCAGTTCAGCTGGTTACGACGGAAAATCGCCCGTCTATCTCCTACCTGCAGCGCCGTTTAAACATCGGCTATAACCGTGCCGCCAACTTGATCGAAAAAATGTCTAAACCGAACAGTATGGGCAAACGCCGAGTTTTAGTTGGTTCCGGTCCCTCAATGGATTAAACGTTCACACATGAAAAACGGAAGGTTTCGAGGCCTTCCGTTTTCTGTTAATGGGAACTGATTAGTTTTCAGAAGCTTGAGCAAACAGACCGCGCTCAGCTGCCCATGTCCAGGGCGTATCCAGCCAAGCATCGATTTGTTCTTTCTCGTTTGCGTCGATAAGGCCTAATTTTTCGGCTTTTTCAACAATGAACGCAAAAGGAAGAAGCTGATAAGCGGTGATGTGATGCTTTTCAAAGTTTCTCATCGTCTCCGGCATATCAAAGTTAGTGATTGCAAAGCAGGCTTCTACGATGGCGCCGGCTTCACGAAGTACTTTGGCTGCATCCAATAAAGAAAGACCGGTAGAAAGATGGTCCTCAATGATGAGAACTTTTTTGCCTTTGACGTCGATACCGTCGATTCGACTGAGGTTGCCGTAACTCTTGGTAGCGCGGCGAACCGTGACGAACGGAACGCCGAGGCGGTAAGCCAGGGCGGCGCCGTGAGAAGTTCCGGCGCCTTCAACGCCGGCGATGACGTCAAAGTCCAGCTTAAGTTCAACGATGCGGGATGCCATCGTTTCAACAATATCTCTCCAGGCTTCCGGATAAGAAGGAAGGATACGGTTATCAACGTAAATCGGAGTGACCAGACCCGAGCGAAGACGCATAGGCTTGTCTTTGAGAAATACGATGGCGTTATGACTGAGGAGGTGTTCAGCCATGATATCTTGAGCGATAAAAGAAGTAGGCATTGCTGACACCCCTAGATTTGGATAGAGAAGTCGGTGTTTTCCAGCGGCGGCAGACCGAGGACTCGGCGTCCGTTGACCGTTGCAATCTTTGCCAGGGCTTCCATTTCGTCATAACGGCAGCCGGTCGCAAGCGTCATCAGTTCGTGCCACATATCGCCGCCATTCCAAGGCACCATGGCGTCGCAGACGTTATCCGTACCTAAGGCAACCGTGATGCCGGCAGGATCGAGCTCATCGACAGGAGTCATCGAGTTATGGACAGGGCCGATACTTTCCGAACGCGGTGTGTCAATCCAAGCAGTAGGGCAGGCGATCATCATGACGTCGGCTTTTTTCATCAGATCGTACAAGCGGCGGCGATACATTCTGGAGTGAGCTGCGATGGAAATACCGTGAATGGCCACAACTTTGCCCTGCATACCGTGTTCAATGGTTTTAGCGCACAGCTCTTCGGTTTCATATTCAAGCGATTCATTGAATTGATCGACGTGAACGTGAACCATCTTATTGAGGCGTTTTGCAGTGCTCAAAATAATGTCAAAAGCTTCGGAGCCTTTTCCGTAGTCCTTTTCATCGCGTTTAGGAAGGGCACCTATGATGTCGACCATTTCGGAGCCGATATCGAACCATTGTCTGGCCTCAGGATCGATAACACCCTTGAGCGTCTGGTTAGCGAATTTAACAGCCAGCTGGTCTGCGTAATGCTCTCTTGCTCGAACGCCGGCTTTGATAGCGCGGTCTCTGCTCTGCGGGTCGATGTCCACGAAGGTACCGACGGCAGTGACGCCTTGAGAAATCATGAGCTCGAAGAATTGACAAAACCTTCTGTAGAAGTCCTCTTCAGTGGATTCTGACTTTAGCTTATCCAGCGCATCCCATTTCTGCTGCAGCGTGCAAGTCTTTCTCATATGCAGTACATCCGGACTCAGCGTAAAGGAACGGTCGGCATGAGCATGGGTATTCACCCATCCGCCGTTCCTTTTGATGACCGGTTCAATCATCGAGCGAATAGTAAGAGGAGTTTCCAAGTTCATTTCAATTCCTGTAAAAAAACGGCCTCCCGAAATTGGGAAGGCCGTTGAAGAAAACAGTTATTCTTGGGCTTGCGCAAAGCCCTCCAAAAAGACAGAAGTTTTTCTTCTTGAATTTGGATTGTTCCTGTTTTCATGAGCTAGGAGCATAGCAAAAATAAGATGAGATTTTTTGATTAAAAGCCTGAGGGAACAAACAAATCGCAAACAATGTTTGCAAGAAAACGCTAGTCTTAGTAAAACTACTAATCATCATTTATGATTAGTTCATCGCTAACTTTTGTTAGATTGAGGAAGAAGCGTTTCATGAAAAAAACAGCACTTTTGACCATTACCGGTTTATTTCCGTTCGTTGTTTTTTCCCAGCCGTTGGATCTGTTAAATAATTTTTTGAATGAGACAAAACAGGCTTCCGGTGCTTTTGAGCAACAAACCTTTCAAAAAGACGGAAAACCTGCAGAAGAATTACAGAAAGGAACGTTCTCGTTTTCTCGGCCCGGAAAATTTGTTTGGACTTATACCAGCCCGTATCCTCAGAAGATGGTTTGCGACGGCAGCCGAATCTATATTTGGGATGAGGATTTAAACCAAGTGACTGTTCGGTCGGCTAAAGGAGCTATTCCTAAGAGTCCTGCCTCTATCCTATTCGGAACTCAGTCCTACAAAAAAGATTGGAATGCGACACAACCCAAGCAAGAAGACGGATATACCTGGATCACGCTAACGCCTAAAGCCAAGGACGCTTCGGTGAACTCAGTTTCTTTCGGATTTAAGTCTGAAAAACTTGAGAAACTCATTTTTGTCGGATCGATGGGTGAGAAGACAAATCTAACGATTTCCGATCTTAAGACTGATGTTCAGTTAAGCCCCGAGACTTTTAAATTCACGGCTCCTAAAGGTGCGGACGTGATCGAAGTCAAGTGAAGAATCTTTGTTCCGGCCTGGCGCAGGAATCTGAATTTTTAGCCAGGTACTCTGCGGCTGATAACGCGCAGTGCTTCTCTTTTTAGAAAAAATTGTGCGATTTGTGTTTCTTTTGTCAGTTTTTATGCCCAAATTTGTGGGGAGAGTCGGTTTAATTTTTAGACGGCGCTAAATAGTGTTATTCTCCGAGTAGCAGAACACACGGGGAGCCAGGTCTTCTAATCCAGTCCCTTATAAGTAAAAAGAAGGCCGGCTTGTATTGATGGACACAAAGAACGAAGTTTTTCGTCCGGCGAGAAGTCGGGTGAACTCTGCCTTCGTTAGCAACGGAGGCATGAATGAGTAAGGTTTTTCTATGCGGCGATCCGCACGGAGAGTTTGACCACATCCTGAGCGCCATAGACCAATGGCACCCGGATGCGGTTCTGATTCTCGGCGACCTGACGCCGTCTCATTCCTTGGATGAGATTTTTAAAGGTGTTAAAGGAACCAAGATTTACTGGATTCCGGGTAATCACGACACTGACTCAGACCTTATTTATGACCGTCTTTGGAGGTCTTCTTTCGCTAAACATAATCTCCACGGCAGAGTTCAGGACGTTTGCGGCGTTAAAGTGGCCGGTTTAGGCGGTGTATTCCGCGGCCAAATTTGGATGCCTCCGGCAATGCCGCTTTATGCTTCTCCAAGCCTTTTCATCCGAAAGATCGGCAAGAGCGGAATGTGGCGCGGCGGTCTTCCCCGCAGACACCGTTCGACGATTTTCCAGAGTGTCTATGAAAAACTCAAGGAATGCAAGGCTGACATCCTGATTACGCATGAAGCCCCCTCGATGCATCCGAAAGGCTTCAAAGCCTTGGACGATCTTGCTGTGAAAATGGGTTGCAAAATTATCTTTCACGCCCACCAGCATGAAAGCAAGCGCTATTGCCCGTGCAACGGACTCTGCGCACGCGGAATCGGACTTCGCGGAATCATTGATTTAGAAGGAAACGTTATCGTTCCCGCACAGGTCGATCCGCGTGAGCTCGAAGCAAAAGTCCGGTCTGCACCTTCTCCGGTGAAAACTCAGTTAAGAAGAACGCCGGCTTCTAAGTTCCGGCGTCTCAATCGATTCAATCGGTTTTCAAGAAAGGGATGGTCTAACAGGCTCCCCAAAAAGGAACGACAGGGATAAGTTCTCCGTCAGCGGGTGCAGCCTGATTATCAGCCAAGTAAATGAAACAGTTGGCTTTTATCATGGACTTTAAGGCGCCCGTTTTTTGTGAACCTGCAGGCGTCACCGTTACTCGGCCGTCTTCCATTGTCAACAGACCTCTTTGGAAATCTGTGTAACCTACATTCTTCTTGAACTTGCCTTTTGCCGCCGCTAAGGCATAGACCAATTTAGGATCCTTCTGACCGGAGAGTAATGCCAAGGCAATGGAGACAATGGCATAGAAAGTGACTTGTGCAGCAGTGGGATTTCCCGGGAGACCGAAGAAATATGCCTTTCCGATTTTTCCGACAGCTAAAGGTTTGCCCGGCTTAATTAGACAGTGCCAGGAAATGAGTTCCCCGATCTCTAAGACAACTTTTCTTGTGAAATCGGCTTCTCCCACGGAGACACCGCCGGAGGTAATCACGGCATCGCACTCTTGAGAAGCTCTTAAAAGACATTCTTTCAAGGTTTCAGGATTATCTTTGATAACACCGTAATCGATGATGTCAAAGCCTTTTTCTCTTAACATCGCTCCGATGCAGTAACGGTTCGAATCGTAAATTTTTCCCGGAGCAAGTGGCTGATCGATGCTTTGAAGTTCGTCGCCCGTGGAGAAAAAGCCGACCTTCACCTTTTTAAAAACAGTTACCTTGTGAATGCCGAGCGCTGCAAGGAAATTTATTTCCGGCGCATGGAGCAGCGTACCCTTCGTCATGCAAACGTCACCGCTCCTGATCTCTTCTCCTTTTCGGCGGACATTGTCATCGGCCCTTACTTCCGACGGGAAAGTAATTTCTTTATCGTCGGCCTTCACAATTTCCTGTTTGACGACGGTGTCCGCTCCTTCTGGTACTTCTCCGCCGGTCATAATACGAACACATTCACCTGACTGCAGCTTTTTGGGGTAAGGATGACCGGCAAAAGAAGATCCGACCTCTTTTAACGTAAAACCTTCAGGCTTGATGTCTTCCGAACCAAAAGCCCAGCCGTCCATCGCTGAGTTATTAAAAAGCGGAAGGTCGATGGGTGAGTGAAGATCTTCAGCTAATACAAAACCAAGCGCTTCGGAAATCGTCTTTTCTGCTGTTGAAGCCACAGGCTCGATATAGGAACGCAGAAATTCGAGTGTCTGCGTGTAGGTTTTAACTTCCATCGGAAAGCTCCTGTTCTAACGTTTTGTTTAATAGTTCCAGCTCTTCAAGCGTGTTGAGATTCATGAAATCGCCTTCATCGATTTCACATTCCAATTCGAGTGCACCAAGATGCTCTAGGAATCCCAGAACGCTCCGTTTATTTGAATCCAAGAATGAGGTTAGCGAGGGCAGGACGTCTTTATGAAGCAGGCAGTGCAGAGGTTCCTTTTTACCTTTGTGAGTTGGAAAAACACAGAGTGCCTGTTTCTCTTTCGCTGTCTTATGCAAAAGTCCGGCCAGATTTCTCGGTAGAAACGGGGTATCCGTCGGTGAGACGAAATACCAAGGACCGCCTAAGTCTTGTTTTAAGATAGTTTCGATTCCGGCTAAAGGCCCCGGATAATCCTGACGAACATCCTTGAACACAGGATAACCGTAAGAATCAAATTCGGCGGCAAACTCATTAGAGCTAATGAATATGGACTTGACTTGAGGTTTCATGCGTTCGATGACCAAGCCTGCGAGTGTTCGGCCTCCAAGAAGCTGAGCTCCTTTATTTACGCCTCCCATTCTTCGGGCTTTTCCGCCTGCCAAGAGAATTCCGCTGATTTCGTTTTTTGTTTCGTTACTCATTCGCAATAAATCTACAAAGTGTGTTCGGCCAATGCCGAACATCTGAGTTATCACTTGATTGTATTACTCCTGGATTTTGAATCGAACAAAAGGACAGTGTATCCCGAACATATCGTTTGACTGAAGCCTACAAAAGTCTGATTTGTCATTTGCTGTTTTAGGACGTAAGACATCACCTGACGCACTAAGGAGGACGATGAAATAAATAAACTATTGTCGGTGTTTCATCATGAGCGAACTGAAATACATAGCTTCTAAAAACGGCTTGAAGTACAAAATCGTGCGTTTCGAAGCAGGTTCTGAGGGCAAGCGAGCGAAAATCAATCAAAAGGCAGCTACCGTAGATTTCACCGTCTATCCAGCTAAGTTCGAGCCTAATCTGAAATTGACAAATGAAGAAATTGAAGAGATCAGTGTTTTCACAAAAACAATGGAGACCGAGCTTGAAGCAGCAGAAGTCAAAGAATTTATTCTTCGGTACAGGGAAGGGTTGAGGGTTGAAATCATTAGCAAAGCTACGGGGGGCTGCCCCGAAATCATCGCAGACCTAGTTGACTCATTGAAGCGCGCCCTGGTTCCTAAAGAAACATTGGAAGCTTCGCCCGATCACCTTTGTTTCTTGGTCGAAGGCGAGACGGAAGGAAACTACATTTCTGCCTATGCGAGAAGACTTGGTGTGCTGAATAAGATCTCCATTATCAAGCCATCAGGCAATTCACCGGCTGAAATGGTAAAGGAAGCAGCCAGAATTCTGGCGCTGGATGAATTAAAAGGAACGACATTAAGAGATGTTTGGTGTGTTTTCGATCGGGATAGACATCCTTCCTACCGGGAAGCTTTCGAACTAGCTTCTCGCAATAGAAGAATTCGTCTTTGCTGGTCCAATCCCTGCATAGAGCTTTGGTTCTTGATGCACTTTTTAAAACTTCCATGCGGATTAACAGCATCAGTCCGTTTTCCTGGCCCGACACAAACTCAACTGCTCAAAGTTTCTGAAAGCATGGAAAAGGAAATTATTGAGCAGGTTTACTACAAATTATTCGATCCTGAAGAGAGCTTGGAAGCCCTTATGAAACAGTGGCCTAGCTACAAGAAGAATGGATTGGGTTATGTAGAAGAACTCCACTCGAAATTGTCATTTGCAATGGTGCAGTACCAGAATTCTGATAAAGACCCCGATCAAATAGGATCGTGTTTTCCTGAGTTGCTGAAAGCTCTTGCGGATATAGCCGGTAAAACTTTAGAGGACGCTTCAGAAGTATCAGCAGTTCTAAACATCGACAATACTGAGCTTTTGGCAATCGAAGAAAAAATAGCCGCGGCTCAGAATAAAGTAGAACAAGCGAGGGCAGGCTATTTGCTGGCTAAGAGCAAGCGTGCTTCACAAAATAACAACAAGAACAGAGTGTACGAAGAAAACCAAGCCAAATTTTTAAAGAATGCGGAAGGCCGGTTGAGTTACCTCCTGGAACTCAAGGAAAAGCTCTCCTCAAAGACAACGCAAGAAGAGCCTCCGAGTAGGGACAATAATGACTAATACGTAAGCGTGACATTGAAGCCTTTATTGAGATAAAAAAATCTGTTAAAAGAAAGTTGAATTTTGTTGACTTGACAAGCCCAAAATAAGCATTCATAATTCGCCTCCGTTTTTCGACGCAGTAGTGCAGCGGAAAATACAGAAACGAAGTTTTACATTTGAAATTCTCCAGTCGCTTGACAGAAAATTTTAAACG
>ERZ773168.1019-NODE-1019-length-25357-cov-8.927634_pt1 | contig 25357 bp, 21 predicted proteins | sample MGYA00511261_ERZ773168 | MGnify/ENA primary metagenome ERZ773168 (study PRJEB29015, sample SAMEA2737855) | human gut metagenome | biome: human gut; feature: human-associated habitat; material: faeces | place: China | collected 2012 ... | reverse complement strand
GGTCATCAGGTCGATCATGGTCTGGCTGGGGTGGGCGTGTCCGCCGTCCCCTGCATTGATGACGGGCACGCGCGCATACATGGACGCCCGCAGCGGCGCACCCTCTTTGGGGTGGCGCATGGCGATGATGTCAGCATAGTTGCTCACGACACGGACAGTGTCCTCCACCGTCTCGCCCTTGCTGGCGCTGGAAAGCTGCGCTCCGGCAAAGCCCAGCGTCTTGCCGCCCAGCCGCAGCATGGCCGACTCAAACGAAAGCCGGGTGCGGGTGGATGGTTCATAGAACAGCGTCGCAAGGATGCGTCCATCACAGAGGTGGGCATATGGGGCCGGGTCTTTTTCCATTCGGTCAGCAAGGTCGAGCAGTGCCAACTGCTCGTTCAGAGAAAAGCTGTTCGGCTCAATAAAATGTCTCACAGCCATTCTCCCTTCAGCACGAACTTCTCGCGCTCGGCACCGGTGGAAACGAACTGGATCGTATGACCCAGCTGCTTTTCCAGAAATTCCACGTAAGCTCTGGCTTCCCGGGGCAGCTCGTCCCAGCTCTTGCAGCCGGAGATGTCCTTCTGCCAGCCGGGCAGCATGGTGACGACGGGCTCCACCCGGTCCAGGTCGGACAGCGGGTCGAAACGGAGGACTTCAACGCCATCCAGCTTGTAACCGGTGATGACCGGGATCTCTTTCATACAGCCAAGGACATCCAGCTTGGTCAGGGCAATTCTGTCCGCCCCCTGACAGGCCAGACCGTAGCGGCTGGCTACGCAGTCGAAGGGGCCGACCCGGCGGGGACGGCCGGTGGCAGCACCGTATTCACCGCCTGCCTTGCGCAGCTGCTCGTTCCAGTCCTCGTCCATGGCGTTCTCGGCAGCGAAGGGGCCTGCACCCACACAGGTAGAATATGCTTTCAGCACACCCACCACATGGTCGAGCTTGCAGTTGGGGATACCAGCACCCAGCGGCGCATAGGCCGCCAGCGTGTTGGAACTGGAGGTGAACGGGAAGATGCCGTAGTCAATATCGCGCATGGCTCCCAGTTGAGCTTCCAGCACGATGCGCTTGCCGCTGTCGTGCGCCTGCTGTAAGAATGCACCCACATCGCAGATGAACGGCGCAAAGCGTTCTGCCTGCTGTTTGCACCAGTTCAGCAGGGCATCATAGGACATCTTTTCCTGATGATAGCAGCCCGCCAGCTCCATATTTTTGGAATCAAGCACCATCCGCAGACGGTTCTGGGTGCGCTCCTCGTCCAGATGGAGCAGGTCACCCAGACGCAGTGTCTTTTTGCGGTACTTGTCGCTGTAAGCGTAGGCAATGCCGCGCCGGGTGGAACCGAAGGCCGTGCCGTTCTTGGCCAAGCGGTCTTCTTCCAGCCCATCCTGCACCTTATGCCACGGCATCGAGATCGTGGCCTTATCCGAAAGTTTCAGGTTTTCGGGGCCGATTTTCACGCCGCGCGCTTCGATGGCCTGCATCTCACCGGCCAGATGGTCAAGGTCGATGACCATGCCGGTACCCAGCACACAGGTCACATCCGGGTGCAGTATGCCGGAGGGCAGCAGGTTCAGGATGAACTTGCCCTGCTCCGTAACGACCGTGTGCCCGGCGTTGTTTCCGCCCTGATAGCGGGCCACCACATCGGCGTTTTCGGCCAGCAGGTCGATGACACGGCCCTTGCCCTCATCGCCCCAGTTGATTCCAGTAACAGCAGTCAGCATAATTCCTTATTTACCTTCTTTTTCGTTCTTCACAATGGCCTGAACTTTTGTGGGCAGGCCGTAGATGCTGATGAAACCGGTAGCATCTCTCTGCTTGTAGTCACCGCCTGCGGCAAAGGTAGCGATGTCCTCACGATACAGCGAATACGGCGACCAGACGCCGGCATTGATGAGGTTGCCCTTGTACAGTTCCAGACGCACCTTGCCGGTGACATTCTCCTGCGTGGAGGTCACAAAGGCACTCAGAGCTTTGCGTAGAGGACTGAACCACTGACCATCGTAGACCAGCTCACCAAAGGTGATGGCCAGCTCGCGCTTTTTGTGGGCGGTCAGCTTATCCAGCGTCAGAGTCTCCAGCACCTCATGGGCCTTGTACAGGATGGTGCCGCCGGGAGTCTCGTATACGCCGCGGCTCTTCATACCCACCAGACGGTTCTCCACCACATCATATAGGCCGATGCCGTTCCGCCCGCCGATCTCGTTCAGCTTGGCAATGATGGCGGCAGGCTTGAGCTTTTCACCGTTCAGACTGACGGGCACGCCCTTCTCAAATTCCAGCTCCACGAATTCGGACTTGTCCAGCGCGGTCTTGGGGCTGACGCCCAGTTCCAGAAATCCCGGCTTGTCGTACTGCGGCTCGTTGCCCGGATCTTCGAGGTCAAGACCTTCGTGGCTCAGATGCCACAGGTTCTTGTCCTTGGAGTAGTTCGTCTCACGGTTGAGCTTCAGCGGGATGTGATGGGCCTCGGCATAGTCGATCTCCTCATCGCGGCTCTGGATGTCCCACTCACGCCACGGAGTGATGATCTTCAGATCGGGTGCAAAGTGCATGATGGCCAGCTCAAATCGCACCTGATCGTTGCCCTTGCCGGTGCTACCGTGGCAGACGGCATCCGCACCTTCGGCGCGGGCAATCTCCACGACACGTTTTGCCAGGATGGGGCGGGCAAAGCTGGTGCCCAGCAGATAACCCTCATAGTCGGCACCTGCCTGCATGGTGGGGATGACGTAATCCTCCACGAACTCGTCGGTCAGGTCCTCAATATACAGCTTGGAAGCGCCGCTTGCCTTTGCACGCTCTTCCAGCCCTTCCAGTTCACCCTTCTGGCCCACATTGCCGCATACTGCAATGACCTCGCAGTTGTTGTAGTGCTCTTTCAGCCACGGGATGATGATAGAAGTATCCAGACCACCGGAATATGCCAGCACGACCTTTTTGACCTCGGACATAAAAACCACCTTCGTTCAAACCAACTTTAATACTTTCAAAATTCCCTCTTGCAATTTCAAATTGCAGTGCTATTATACGAGCAGAAAGAGAATGTGTAAAAAGTATCCTGCGCATGATTGCCATGTGATTCTGGTATGAAAGAAAGGGCGCCTACTCCTGTATGTGGATTGGGAATAAAAGCGCGCTGGCCCTCTTCTTCATATCGAAATAAGATACCCTCGATACAAAAGCAATATTTTACACAGCATCCTCCGAAACATATAATGAGGTGCGGAAGTTCAGAGAAAGAAGGTTTGCTTCATGGCAACAATATTTCCGAGAGAAGAAAAGGCGGAAGCACTGTTCGGGGAGATTTTGAAAAACCCAGAAGCCTGCCACCGCCTGATGGACACTTTCAACGATTCGCTGGACATGGCCGATGTTCTGGACGCACCGGAGATCAGTGCGCAGCAGTTTACGACTGCACTGTTCAATGCTTATGCAAACAAGGATCTGTCGGCCTTCCTGATGGCGATCTGCCAGCACAGCATGTTTGATCTGCTGCGCAACGCAGCCCTGATCCCCTTCAAGTTCAACGCAGATGGTGAGCCGAACCCCGTCATCCTGACCGATGATGCTGGTGTTCTGCTGCCGGGCAACAAGTTTGCCGTCAGCACCAGGGAATACGACCGGTTCGTCCGGGTGTTCAAAAAGCAGGCAAAAGTCAAAATGTACCTTGCCACCGGCTATTGCAAGTATCACGGCTATGATGAGGATTCCATGGATGTGGTGGAGTACCACTACAACCAGCACCTTGGTGTGCTCCTGATCTACGAGTTGCCGGATACTGTCAAGCAGAAAGTGACCGAGGCCGAAGCATACTCCACCGTCTGGGACATCCAGATGAAGTTGCAGCATGCGCTGCCGCGCTCGGTGGTCTACTACGGGCAGGATTCGCTGGAGGAGGGCGACACCCGCTACGATGAGCTTGGCGTATTCCTGCCGCTGGAGCACTTTGCTGATCGGCTGGAACGCCACATTGACACTGCCACCCAAATCGTTTACGGGGAAGCATGATTCCACCCCGTAAACGGGTTTTCCTTTCATAAATACACCAAAAGCAAAACGCAGGGAGCCGGAAACGGTTCCCTGCGTTTTGCTTGAAAAAGGAAAGATAGGGAGATAAACACGCACATCAGGTGCAATACCGGAATGTACGGTCTGTGATGATACGGGCGAAGATCAGCCCCAGCGGCAGCGCTACGATGATGAGGATGGCGTCCGCGAACCATGTGGCGGAATCTGTCAGGGACATAATGCCCAAATTGTAGATGGCACGGTAGAAGTACAGTCCCGGAACCATGATGACGATGGACGGGACGGTAACAGAGATGCGCGGGTATCCGGCTGCATTTTTCAAGCAGGTGGCCAGCAGACCGGACAGCAGCGCCCCCAGAAAGGCTGCAACGGCCGGCGGGAAGCCCGCCAGACTGACCAGTTCCAGCCGGAAGGTGTTCGTCACCGCACCGATCAAAGCCGCACAGACGGCCAGATTCCGCGGGCTGTTAAACATCAGCGAGAAACCGAATACCCCACCGAAACTTGCCAGCAGCCGCAGCACGATCTCCTCCGGGATCGTCAGCGACAGCGGCGGGAACTGCACCGGCTGCAGATGCAGCAGCATGGCCATGATCCACGCCGTCAGTGTCGCCACCAGAATGATGAGGATGGCGTAGGCCAGACGTTCCAGCCCGGAGCGCATATCCAGCTTGGCAAGGTCGATGCCGCTGGTGATGAACGGAAAACCCGGGATGATAAAGAGCATCGAGCAGATATATCCGGCCTCGTGCTGCGCCGAGACGGCAAACAGCACCTCGGCAGCTTTCAGGAGAACGGCATAGACCACACTGGCCGAACAGACCGAGGCAGTGATGCCCAGAAACAGGGTGAAGTGATGTTTTGTCAACTTGCACCGCACAAAGTTGCCGATGCCCGCCCCACAGAACGCGCAGAGCATCTCCACGATGCCGCCGCCCAGCAGGAAGGTGAAACAGCTGCACGCCAGTGCTGCCGCAAAGCCCAGTGCTGCCGGAGAATAAAGGCCGTGGATACGCTCGATCTCATCCAGATGGGAGTGAAGTTCTTCACCGGTCATGAACTTTCCTTCCCGGTCGAAGTCGTTGACGAAATGTTCCAGCCGGTTCAGCCGGGAGGTGTTCACCCCTGTATTGGTCAGACACAGCGCCTGAGTATAGCACTGGTCGCCGTCGAAGCAGGTGAATTCGATGGACAACAGCCCGATGTCCGCCGTGGTCGTGACCCCCAGCTCCCGCGACAGGGTGTTCATGGAGCTTCGGACACGCCACGCACCCGTGCCGCATTCCAGCAGCATCAGCCCGGTGCGCCCGATGATGGATGCCTTTTCGATCAGGCCCGCCTCTGTAATGGACACACCCTTGCTGGTCGAGGCGTAGTCATGCCAGTAGACTTCCATGTGGTTTTTGATGATCTCACTTTGGGTTTGTCCCATACCGGAAAACCTCCCTTGTTTGATATGGGAAATATGACAGCCCATTTTCAAGGCTGCGGTGTCATTATACCCGGAATCCGCAGAAGGGTAAAACGTATCTTTGATATGCTGGCAATATCCGCTGCACATTTCAGGATGCAGACGAGAGCCTTGTTTTTCACTGTATTCTGCGATAAACTAAGAAAAAACGAGCCGAAAGGAAACAGTATGACCCTCCAACAACTTCGCTATGTAACGGCTGTGGCCGATGCCAGAACCATCAGCAAGGCCGCACAGAAATTCTATATCTCCCAACCCAGCCTGACCAATTCCATCCATGAACTGGAACAGGAACTCGGCCTGACTATCTTTCACCGCACCAACCGGGGCGTCGTGCTGACCCCGGAGGGGGATGTCTTTCTGGGGTATGCACGGCAGGTGCTGGCGCAGGTGGGGCTCATCGAGGAAAAATATCTGGGCACTGCCCCGGTCCGGCATCAGTTCTGCGTTTCTGCCCAGCACTATTCCTTTGCCGTGGAAGCTTTTGTACAGCTGCTGAAAGAGTACGGCGGCGAGGAATACGATTTCCGCATCCGGGAGACCCAGACCTACGAGATCATCGAGGATGTTGCCCATCTCCGCAGCGAGGTCGGCATCCTCTACCTGAACCACGACAACGAGACCATTCTGCGCAAGGTCATCCGGGAGCATGACCTGAACTTTACGCTGTTGTTTACCGCAAAGCCCCATGTGTTCGTCAGCACCTCCAGCCCGCTGGCACAGAAAGCGGCCCTGACGCTGGAGGACCTGAAACCCTATCCACGCCTTTCCTATGAGCAGGGCGAACACAATTCCTTTTACTTCTCCGAGGAGATCCTCAGCACGCTGGACAGCAAAAAGGACATTCAGGTACGTGACCGTGCCACTCTGTTCAATTTGCTCATCGGGCTGGACGGATATACCATTTGCAGCGGTGTCATCAGCGAAGCGCTCAACGGCCCGAATATCCGTGCCATTCCTTTGCAGGTAGACGATTCCATGGAGATCGGTTATCTGACCCACAAGCAGGTTCAGCCCGGACTGTTCGGGAAGCGGTATATTGAGATCCTGAAAAGCTGTGTTCAACAGATATAGCTTCAAGCTATTGCAAACTGCCTGTTTTTTGTATTTTACACAAGCCCACTCTGGCGGTATACTGTTGCCATCGAACAACAGACATTTCAAAAACAACGATAGAGAGGGTTTTATCTTATGTCAGAATTGAAGTCTCCGTTCCGTTACGACTTTGTGGGCAGCTTCCTGCGTCCCCACGCACTGAAGGAGGCCCGCGCACAGTACAAGGCCGGTGCGATCGACCGCGCCGCACTGACCGCTGTGGAAAACGAAGAGATCACCCGGCTGATCGAAAAGCAGAAGCGCGCCGGCTTCCACGCCATCACAGACGGCGAGTTCCGCCGCAGCTACTGGCATCTGGATTTCATGTGGGGCTTCCATGGCATCGACGAGGTAGAGCTGGATCATGGCTATTACTTCCATGGCGAAGAGACCACCCACGGTTCCCTCCGTGTCAGCGGCAAGATCAGCGGCGAAAATCACCCGTTTGTGGAGCATTTCAAATTCGTCAAGCAGTTCGAGGATGAGAATTGCATCGCCCGCCAGACGATGCCTGCACCGGCACAGCTGTTGGCAGAGCTGTACCGTGAGGACAATGGCAAAAACACCGATGCCGTCTATCCCGACCACGAACAGCTGCTGCAGGACATCGCTGCGGCATACCGCACGGTCATCCGGGAACTGTACGCCGCCGGCTGCCGCAGCATCCAGTTCGACGACTGCACCTGGGGCATGATTTGTGACCCGAACTACCAGAACTTCCTGAAAGAGACCAACACCAAAGTGGAGGATGTGGCCGCAGAATACCTGCGTCTGAATAATCTGGCACTGGAAGACCGCCCGGAGGGGCTGACCATCACCACCCATGTCTGCCGCGGCAACTATCACTCCACCTGGGCAAGTCAGGGCGGCTATGCGCCCATCGCACCGTTCCTGTTCGCACAGGAAAATGTCGATGCGTTCTATCTGGAATTTGATGACGAGCGCTCCGGCAGTTTTGAGCCGCTGAAATATGTGGCAGACGGCAAGAAGGTCGTGCTGGGTCTTATCACCACCAAATCTCCCCGTCTGGAGGACAAGGATGCCGTCATTGCCCGCATCCATGAGGCGGAAAAGTACATTCCGCTGGAGCGGCTCTGCCTCAGCCCGCAGTGCGGTTTTGCTTCCTGCGAGATCGGCAACAAGCTGACCGAGCTGGAGCAGTGGAACAAGCTCAAACTGGTCAAGGAGATCGCGGAGACCGTGTGGGGTGATTAAGGAATCCTGAGCAGGCAGCTTCCATTTGGGAGCTGCCTGCTTTTATTCTGCACAAATTCATCTTGCATTCCCGCTCAAATTATGATATATACATTATACGAAACATTATTTTGAAAGAACGTCCTACCGTTCAATGATGTAGAATGCGAGGTGTCTGCCATGAACGCCGTGATCTATGCCCGTTATTCCAGTGACAACCAGCGCGAAGAATCCATTGAGGGCCAGATTCGGGAATGCACAGCATATGCTGAAAGAAACGGCATTACAGTGGTCAGGCACTATATCGACCGTGCACTTTCTGCCAAAACAGACAATCGACCGGATTTTCAACAGATGATTCGGGACAGCAATAAGAAGCTGTTTGAAATCGTTCTGGTTTGGAAGTTCGACCGCTTTGCCCGGAATCGTTTTGACAGTGCAAACTACAAGATGATTCTGAAAAAGAACAATGTCCATCTGATATCGGTTATGGAGCCGATTGCAGAAGGCTCGCAGGGCATTCTGGTGGAGACGCTGCTGGAGGGTATGGCAGAATACTATTCGGCGGAACTTTCCGAAAAAGTCATTCGTGGCCAGACCGAAAATGCGCTGAAAGGCAAATGCACAGGCGGCACAGGAACGATTGGCTATAAAATCGACGCAGATAAGTTCTATCGCATCGACCCGCTGATTTCACCGCTTGTATTGGAGGCTTTTCAGCGGTACGACAACGGTGAAAAAATCGTTGAGATCATGAACTACCTCAACGAAAAAGGGGTTCGTAATATGCTGGGTGGAAAGCTGACGTGCAGCAGCATGAACACCATGTTAAAGAACCGCCGCTATATTGGAGAACTTTCTTTCCGGGATACCGTTGTCCCGGATGCAATTCCAGCCATCGTTCCCAAGGATTTGTTTGACCGTGTGCAAAAACGTATGGAGAAAAACAAACGTGCTCCGGCTCGCGGAAAGGCAGATGAGGAATATTTGTTGACCACAAAGCTGTTCTGCGGTAAGTGCGGGGCATTGATGTTCGGCGAGAGCGGAACAAGTGCTACCGGGCGAACCTACTATTATTATAAATGTGCCACTGCCAAAAAGAAGAAAGGCTGTAACAAGAAAACCGTACAGAAGGAGTGGTTGGAAAATCTGGTCGTTCAGGAGACGATGAAGCTGATTCAGGATGATGCAGTGATTGAACGAATCGTTCAGCTGGTCATGGATTTCCAAAATCAGGAGAATACCGCGATCCCTCTGCTGGAAAAACAGCTCCGGGAAGTGGACCGAAAACTGGACAACCTGATGAAAGCAATCGAGGAAGGCTTGTTCACCCGGACGACCAAAGAGCGTTTGGATGCGCTGGAAGCGCAAAAGGATGAACTGACCGCCAAAATTGCTGACGAAAAGCTAAGAAAGCCTTCCTTTAATGCTGACTTCATCCGATTCTGGTTGATGAAATTCAGAAAGTTCGATGTATCGCAGCAAAAGCAGCGCAAGGCACTGATTGAGATCTTTGTGAACGCCATTTTCCTCTACGATGACAGAATGCTGATCACGTTCAATTATAAAGACGGCTCTCAAACCGTCCGCTTCGAGGATACTTTGGCTGCCGATGAATTGGCAGGAAATAGTTCGGATTTGTCCAGCTCTGCTCGATAAAAGGAAAAACCGTGAAGAGCTGCAGGAACATCTGCGCTTTTTGCGGTTTTTTGTTCTGTATTTTTGCTTAAAAGCCGACTGGAATGCACATAAAAAGTGTGATATACTTATCTCACAAACTAACCAAAATCAGGAGGTATCCCACCATGCCCAGACCCAAAGGAAGCAAGAATAAAGTCAAGGCCACTAAAGTGACCGCCGACTTCGCCGCACAAATCGCAGCAAAGCAGGAAGAGAAAGCCGCCGTGGAAGCTGAGATCCTGAAAGTGGCTGCCAGCATCGAAGAGCTGAAGACCGACGTCAAGTCGCTGAACGCCGACCTGAAAGCCAAAAAGGCCTCTGTCAAGAAGCTCGACAAAGAAGTAGCCAAGCTGGAAGCCAGACAGGCCGCTGCCGCCCAGAAAGCCGCCGAGGCATCCAAGAAGGCCGAAGCCGAGGATGTGCTGAAAAAGCTCCTCGCCAGCGGTGTGAGCGCCGACGAAATTCTTGAGAAGCTGAAATAATATGATTCGTGACATCTGCAAAGACGAGCTTTTTCTCGCCCGAAAAGCCGCGTCTGCCCTGCCGGAAGACCTGCCCATCGCGCAGGACCTGCTGGAAACGCTCATCGCCCACAAAGACGGCTGCGTCGGCATGGCAGCGAACATGATAGGCGTCGCTAAACGCATCATCGCATTCGAGAGCGAGGACGGCTATCTCGTCATGTTCAACCCGGTCATCCTCAAAAAGTCCGGGCCGTATGAGACGGAGGAGGGCTGTCTCTCCCTCACCGGCACCCGAAAGACCAAACGCTGGCAGACCATCAAGGTACAGTGGCAGAACGAAAAGTTCCAGCCCCGCATCAAGACCTTCTCAGGCTGGACAGCAGAGATCATCCAGCACGAGCTCGACCACTGCGACGGCATCATTATCTGAGATCACAAGCGGGAATGCTGCAAAACACAGCATCCCCGCTTGTTTGATCCCCTCTAAAATATCCAAAAGTTTCACGCTTTATCTATTGATTTCCTTTTTCAGGGATGGTATCCTTATCATCAGTCATTTCGACCCGATCCTCTGAAACAGGAGTTATTCTATGAAGAAAAAATTGATTTCCCGCGTCGCTGCTGCGGTCGGAATGTGTGCTGCCGTTGCAGTCGTGATCCCTGCCGTCTCCGTACTCAATATGTTCCGCTCTGTGTCCATCGCTGCCGAGCCTTCTGACGTATCTAGTTCGTCCGAAGCCGCATCCGAGAGCGCCGACGCATGGGACCAGCTCTTGACCGACACCAGCAACAGTGAATTTGCCTCTGTCATCGAGCTCGTCGCAGAGGAAAAGGCCGCTTCGGAAGAAGCCGCTGCTTCGGAAGAGGCCGCCGAAAGCGCCTCTGCATCCAGCACTTCTGCTGACAACAACTCTTCCAGTGCAGTTTCTTCCTCCAAGGCGGCATCCGAGGCATCCTCCACCGGGCAGACTGCCGCACAGGAGCCGACTGCCTCCCATCCGGCTGCTTTCTCGTCTTCCTCTTCCGCTCCCACCCCTCAGAACGAGTGTGACGCACAGCTTGCACAGTATCTTCTTCAGATGGAAAAGCTGCAGAAGAAGTTCCAGTCGCAGCTCTATTCTGTCATCTGCGACGCCTACGATGAGTACATGGAGTACCCCGCCGAAAAGCACAGCCTCGGCCTGAAAGTCTCCATCGTTGTTTCCAAGGGCGGCAAGCTGACCTCCATGCAGAGCGCCTGCGACAAGGAATTCAATGCGCTGCTGTCGGAGATGCGCACCTGCCTGCGGGAGAATGGCCGCGACCAGTCCCTCGCTGACAATGCACAAAAGGCCTACGAGAGCGCCAAGGCTTCCATGGTCAAGGAACTGAAAAACGTGGTCTACAACACTGCCGTCGGAAACGGCAGCGGTGGCTCATGGATACAGTCCCACCGCAATATGGCCTGAGTGCTCAAAGATGATACGACAAAAGCCCTGCGGCACGCCGCAGGGCTTTTCTGCTGTCTGATTTACTTAGGCTGTCGGCCGATATAGGCGAGGATGCCGCCGTCGGCGTACAAAATCTGACCGTTCACGAAGTCGGAGGCGTGGGAGGCCAGGAAGACGCAGGGGCCGACCATATCTTCCGGATCGCCCCAGCGGCCCGCCGGGGTCTTGGCGGTGATGAACTGGTCAAAGGGGTGACGGCTGCCGTCGGGCTGGACCTCACGCAGCGGGGCGGTCTGGGCGGTGGCGATATAGCCCGGGCCCATGCCGTTGCACTGGATGTTGTACTCGCCGTACTCGGAGGCGATGTTCTTGGTCAGCATCTTCAGGCCGCCCTTGGCTGCAGCGTAGGCGGAGACGGTCTCACGGCCCAGCTCGCTCATCATGGAGCAGATGTTGATGATCTTGCCGCCGCCCTGTGCGATCATATCGGGGATGATGGCCTTTGCCACGATGAAGGGAGCGTTCAGATCCACGTCGATGACCTGACGGAACTGGGCAGCGCTCATCTCGGTCATGGGGATGCGCTTGATGATGCCGGCGTTGTTGACCAGAATGTTGATATGGCCGACTTCCTCGGTGATCTTTGCGACCATGGCGTTCACGGCGTCCTCATCGGTGACGTCGCAGACATAGCCGTGAGCCTTGATGCCAGCTTCTTCATAAGCGGCGATGCCCTTATCGACCAGCTCCTGCTTGATGTCGTTGAAGACGATGGTAGCGCCGTTTGCGGCCATTGCCTTTGCAATCGCCATGCCGATGCCGTAAGATGCGCCGGTGATGAGCGCGACCTTGCCGGTCAGGTCAAAGGATTTGGGAGTACACTGTGCCATAATTAAGTCCTCCAATCAGAATTTTGCTTTGCGGGGCGCTGCGCTGCCGGACTATACCTGTAGTCCAACTTCCGCCACGGGAAGCAGCGATTTGGACTGTCCGGCCCTGCACCCTCTTGTATACTAGAGTAGCATTCTTTATTCCGACTGTCAAGGTGTTTTCTTGGCATAATTACTGCAAATTTTTTCTCATTTTGCTGCGTTTTCGTGAAATCGTCATAAAAACGGACTCTGCAAAGGCCGGGATTGCTGCTTGTTGCACACAATAGCCCTTCAGCCCAGTTTTTTCTTCTGCTGGTGGGCCATGATGGGCATTAAGATCGCCATCGGCATGAACCGCTGGGCCGTCGTCGCCGCCCGCATGATGGCCGACGGGACGATGATGGTCTTGTGGTGCAGCATCCCCCGCATGGCCTCCTCCACGCAGAGTTCCGGGCTGATGCCCCGCAGTGCGAACACCACATCGGCCCGCTCGTTGAACTCGGTGTCCACCGGGCCGGGGCAGAGGGCGCAGACGTAGACCGGGCTGTGCTGCTGGCGCAGCTCTTCGGCCACGCCCCGGGTCAGGCTGACAACATACGCTTTGGTGGCGTAGTAGCCCGCCATATACGGCCCGCCCGGCAGCAGCCCGGCGGAGGACGCCACGTTGAGCACGGTGCCGAAGCCCTGCGCCTCCATCTTTTTCACGGCGAACTTGAACAGCTGGTGCATGGCCAGCACATTGACCTTCGCCATGGAGAGCTCTTTCTCGCCGCTGGTCTCAAGAAAGCTGCCGCAGACGCCGAAGCCGGCGTTGTTGATGAAAATATCGATGCGCTCGTCAGTCAGCGCCTCGCAGAGACGGGCGCACTCGCTCTCCTGCTCCAAATCAGCAGGCAGGATGCGGCAGAAGGTGCTGTGCTTCGCGGTGAGCTCTGCGGCCAGAGCTTCGAGTCGGTCAGTGCGGCGGGCGGTGAGGATGAGCCGGAAGCCGAGGCGGGCATACCGGCGGGCAAACTCCCGGCCAATGCCGGAAGAAGCTCCGGTTATCCATACAGTTTTGGACATAAATTACTCCTTGTAAAATCCGGAAGCCTTATCGATGGCTTCTAGCTCGTCAGCGGTGAAGGTGGTGTTGTTCAGGGCAGCGATGTTGTCGAGGATCTGCTGGGGCTTGGACGCGCCGATGAGGACGCTCGTGACCTTGCCGTCCCGCAGTATCCACGCCAGCGCCATCTCGGCCAGCGTCTGGCCGCGGGCGGCGGCGATTTCGTTCAGGGTGCGTATCTGTGCCAGCTTTTCTTCGGTGATGACGCTCTCCTTCAGGAAACGGCCATCGGTGCGGATGCGGCTGTCCTCCGGGATGCCGTTGAGGTAGCGGTTGGTCAGCAGACCCTGCGCCAGCGGGCTGAAGGCGATGATGCCCCTGTTCAGCCGGACAGCAGTCTCTTTCAGGCCGTTCTGCTCGATGGTGCGGTCAAAGATGGAGTAGCGGTTCTGATTGATGACGAAGGGGACGTGGAGCTCGTCGAGGATGGCGCAGGCTTTTTCCAGCGTCTCACCGTTGTAGTTGGACAGGCCGGCATAAAGCGCCTTGCCGCTGCGCACCGCCTGCGCCAGAGCACCCATGGTCTCTTCCAGCGGGGTGTTGGGGTCCATCCGGTGGTGGTAGAAGATGTCCACATACTCGAGGCCCATCCGCTTCAGGCTCTGGTCGAGGCTGGCCAGCAGGTATTTCCGGCTTCCCCAGTCACCGTAAGGCCCTTCCCACATGGTGTAGCCCGCCTTGGTGCTGATGAGGAGCTCATCGCGGTAGGGGGCAAGATCTTCCTTGAGGATGCGGCCGAAGTTCTTCTCGGCGCTGCCCGGCTCGGGGCCGTAGTTGTTGGCGAGGTCGAAGTGGGTGATGCCGTTGTCGAACGCCGTGCGGCAGAGCAGGCGCATGTTCTCGAAGTTCGCGGTATCGCCGAAGTTGTGCCACAGGCCCAGCGAGACGGCGGGCAGCATCAGGCCGCTTTTGCCGCAGCGGTGGTAGGGCAGGGTGGAGTAGCGTGCAGGAGATGCAGCATACATGGCGGGAAACTTCCTTTCTCTTATTTTACCCCATTGTAGCACGGAAAAACGGCAGAATCCACATAAAAGTGCAGCGCCCCGGCATCTTTGCTGCCGGGGCGCTGTGAGAAAAAAGAAGAAAAGACGAGAAGCTCAGATTCAGGCGTCAGCCTTGACGCTCCGGGCGGCCAGATAACGGGCCGGCTTCATGAGCAGTACGCAGCCGCCATTGAAGGCCAGAGAGCCGACGATGTACACCCCGAAGAAGAGAGGCAGATTCGCTGCAAAAGTTGCGCTGTCGATGCAGGCGACGGTCAGGTAGGCAAAGCCCACATTGTTGAGCACCTTGGGGGCGTAGGGGTGCAGGATGATCAGCACGAACAGCACGACGGCCAGCGGGATGAGGAAGCCGAAAAAGCTGCCCAGCACCGGGGTGAGGAAGGTGATGGCCAGCAGGGCGATCACGGTGAACACCATGCCCACCAGACCGCCCAGCTCCACCGAGACGAAACGGTCCTTGATGTCGCCCTCCATGGTGAACAGCATGATGTTGCTGAGGAAGATGAGCCAGCTGTACTCAAAGCCCACCACATGCAGGATGGAGTTGACGATGAGGATCCAGACCAGCAGCATCAGGCGGAAGCAGAGCAGGAAACGCTTGGTGACGGCTTCGTTCATGAGAATATCCCTCTTTCTTGATGATCGGAAAGTGCTTCTTGACAAGTAAAACTGGAAATTGACAGGTAAAACTTGCACTTAATGAAGCAAGTATACACGAAAGTAGAACGAAAAACAAGACTTTGACAAGAATAAATTGCATATTTTGGAAATTTACGCTTGCGAAACTGTGCGCGGCCCCGCAGAATGGCCTGCGGCGGCCTCTTTGCACTTGCTCCGGAAGTGCAAAGGGAGTATAATAAAAGCGTGGAATTCCCACCGCGCAGGCGGTGTTTGCAAAACAGAGGAGGAACTTGTTATGAACAAACCGGTACTGGTCGTGATGGCGGCAGGTATGGGCAGCCGTTACGGCGGCATGAAGCAGATCGACCCGGTGGGCCCCAACGGACAGGTCATCGTGGATTATTCGCTCTACGACGCCCGCCGCGCAGGCTTCGAGACCGTGATCTTTGTGATCAAGCACGAGATCGAGGATGCCTTTAAGGCCGCCATCGGGGACCGGGTGTCCAAGGCCATGAACGTGAAATACGCTTTCCAGCAGCTGGAAGAGCTGCCCGCAGGCTACACCGTGCCGGAAGGCCGGGTCAAGCCCTGGGGCACCTGCCACGCCGTGCTGGCCGCCAAGGACCTCATCGACGGCCCCTTTGCGGTGATCAACGCCGATGACTACTACGGCCCCGAGGCGTTCCGGGTGATGTACGATTACCTGTCCACCCACGAGGACGGCAGCTATTACGACTACTGCATGGTGAGCTACCTGCTCCGCAACACGGTGTCGGAGAACGGCAGCGTGGCCCGCGGCGTGTGCGTGACCAACCCGGACGGCACCCTGCACAGCGTGACCGAGCGCACCCGCATCGAGCCCTATGCAGACGGCGTGCACTACACCGAGGACGGCGGCGCAAGCTGGACCGACCTGCCGAGTGATACCCCCGTCAGCATGAATCTGTGGGGCTTTGGCAAGAGCTTCCTGGACGAGGCAGAGAACCGCTTTGCCGCATGGCTGGACGCAAATCTGCCGACCAACCCGCTCAAGTGTGAGTATTTCCTGCCGCTGGTGGTCACCGAACTGATCGAGGAAGGCAAGGCAAAGATCCAGGTGCTGCGCAGCACCGACAAGTGGTACGGCGTGACCTACCGCGAGGATAAGCCGCTGGTGGTGGAGGCCATTGCCCGCAAGACCGCCGAGGGCCAGTACCCGGAAAACCTCTGGGCATAAATTGAACCGAAAACAGCAAAAGAGCACCGTTCCGGCCGGAACGGTGCTCTTTGTTATTTTACGTTGTTACGATTGTTTTTTAATTTGCGTGGGGGGGGGGTAAGCGTTGCCGTATCATCTGCAAAGATCCAGATGGTCTCGTGGATGTGAGAGCCGCTGGAGGAATACGGGGTGATCTTGAGGGTGTAGGGTGCACCGTCTGTTCTGGTGTAGTGCACCTCCACGATCTCGCCGCTCAGCACCTTGCTGCGCACAAAGCTGTAATCCAGCACGCTGTTGAAAGCGTCGCGGGATTCCGGCATCACATACTGGTCGCGGTAAGCGGTGATGACGGCACGGAAGGAGCCGCCGGAGGTGTCCAGGATCTTCTGGAAGAAGTCCGGAAGGATGATGGGCCGCACGCTGTCGTCTTGCAGGTTCACCACATACACGCTGCGGTACTTGGGGGCCAGCACCCGCAGGAAGTGCTCGGCGTCCCGCTTCTGGGTCAGGGTGCGCTCCAGCTTTTCGTTCAGGCCCTTGAGCTGACGCTCCTGCCCGTTGCGGCTGTAGTAAGCCAGCTTGTCCTGCTGCATGGCCTGCTCGGCCTTGTTTACGGCCGCTTCCAGCTTGCGCAGATTGTTGGTGTTCTGGATGCCCACCGAGATCTCGCAGTCCTTCTCCCGCAGGAACACGCGCATCCGGTCGGAGGCGGTCCATACGTCGTAGGGCGGCAGGTTGGGGGTGAGCACGACGAATTCGTCACCGCCCACGCGGTAGATGCGGCTGCTCACAAAGAACTTGCGGGCGGCGTTGGCAATGGTGCACAGCAGGTTGTCGCCGCTGCGGTGGCCCAGGTGATCGTTCACCTCATGCAGGCCCACCACGTCGATGTAGGTGCACACCATGGAATCGTAATCCGAATATTGCAGCTCCCGCAGGTCGCTCTCATACTTGCTGCGGTTGGCAAGGCCGGTCAGGGTGTCGTGGCTGTAGGAGAAGTCCAGCTCCTCACTCAGCTGGTTGGCCTGTGCGTCCTCCCGCATCAGCACGGTGGCCCAGGGGTTCTGGGCGCAGCAGCCGCGGCAGGGCAGCACTTCCATGGTGATCCACACGAACTGGTTGGCTACCTGCTTACGGAAGCGGTAGAACTCCGGCTGCTGGGAGTGGAACAGGGTGTCCTGCAGCAGGGGCAGGTCCACCTGCTCCTGGAACATCTCTGCATCGTCCGGGTGCACGACCTTTTCATTCACCAGACGGTCGCAGAAGGTGGTAAAGTCCTCTTCCTTGGCCAGGTCTGCGCTGGGCAGGCGGGCATCCCGCTTGATCACCCGGTAGGTGCCGGTGACCAGGTTGAGCAGCGAAACTTCCAGCAGATTGTCGGTAAAGATCTGATATGCCTGCAGGGCCAGTGCCGTCTTTTCCGAGTCCGGGTCCTCCGCAGCGGTGCGGTGGTCGCGGCGCATCAGGTCGCGGCGCATATCCCAGTAATCGGCGTTGTTGGGCTGGGCCAGCAGCTTTTCAGCGTTTTCAATGGGCATGGGCTTGAAGAAGTAGTAGCCCTGCGTATACAGGCAGTCGGCAGCCTGCAGCATGGACACCTGCTCCGGGGTCTCCACACCCTCGGCAATGATGGGCAGATTGAGCCGGTGAGCCATATTGATCACCGATTCCACGATCTGCACACCCTTGCTGTGGTTCTGCTGGTTCATGTCGATGAGCTTCATGTCCAGCTTGATGGCATCCACGTTGGTGTCCTTGAGCATGTTCAGCGACGAGTAGCCGCTGCCAAAGTCGTCCATCAGCACCGAGAAGCCCTTGCGGTGCAGGCCCTGGATGGCGTTTTCCACCACCGAGGAGTTCTCGGCCAGCATGGTCTCGGTGATCTCGGCCAGCAGGAGCTTGGGCTCCAGCTGGTATTTCTCCACCAGATCCGAGAAGATCTGCGGCACGTCCAGATTCACGATGTCCACCACGGACACGTTCACCGATACGGGCACCAGATTGCTGCCGCTGGCCTGCCACTTCTGCAGTGTCTGGCAGACGGCTTCCCAGATGTACTGGTCCAGCCGGGTGATCAGGCCGGTGTTCTCCAGCAGGGGCATGAACTCGGACGGCTGCACGCAGCCGCGGGTGGGGTGGTTCCAGCGCACCAGTGCTTCCATGCCCACGATGGCGCGGGTCATGCTGTTGCACTTGGGCTGCAGGAAAAAGGTGAATTCGTGGTTGTCCAGCGCATGCTCCAGCTCACTCAGCAGCTGCTGCTGGGCCTTGAGGCTGTCCAGCATGGCCGGGGCAAAGCGGTGGATGCCGCTGCCGGAATGGTCCGGGTTCATCACGGCGATCTGGGCGTAGTTGCACAGGGCGGCGGCGTCCGCTTCCGGATGCTCGCTCACCGGGCACAGGCCCAGCGCCAGAAAGAAGGTGACACCCTGATGATTGGGGTTCACGCAGGTCTGCAGCGTGATCACGATGTCCTGCTGCTGCACGCGGTCGTCCGGCAGGCAGAGGAAAAAGTCATCGTTGCCCCAGTAGCCCACAGGGCGGCCGGAGGTCTTTTGATAGTCCAGCAGATGGCTGGCCAGGGTGTTCAGCAGGGCATTGCCCTGCTCGGTGCCGTAAAGCTCGTTGTACAGCCTGAAGTGCTCAACGTCGATGGCCGCGACGCACCACTTTTCGGTTTTGTGTGTGTCCAGAAAGTCTTGCAGATGCTGCAGGAAGTCCTCCTTGCGTGCAATGGCTGTAAGGGCACCCGGCTGTACTGTGCCGACGGTTGCATTTTGAATTGTTTTATCAGACATGGTCATCCCTCGCAGTCCGGCAAAAATTGCCAGCTTCAGACATAGTTTATCCAGTTACGCTCTTATGTAACAGTATAGCATCAAATGTGCAATTTGAAAATAGCTTCCGGCAATCTTTATCGCACAAAAATGCACAGAATACGCCGCAAAAAACCGATAAAAAAGCGGGTCATCGCAGATAATTGCAACAAATCCGCAACAACCCACTGGGCTTATTCCTTGCTGTCCCGGTCCTGATCGGACTCCCGCCGCTCCAGTTTTTTGCGCAGCGTTTCCAGCGAAGTTCTCTTCACACCGTGCTTCAGCTTGGGGTAGGCCCGCAGCATGCGGCGCTGGCCGATGACGCGGGGCTTCTTCAGCATCTGGGCACGCATCTCGTCGGAGCGTACCTGCAGCTCGGTCGACAGCTCTTCCAGCTGCAGCAGCGCAGCGGCGCGTTCTGCGGCCCGCTCCGAAGCGCCCTGTGCCGCCAGTTTGGCGGCGTTGGCGGCCTCGGCCGCGTTCAGGCGGGCGGTCTCCGAAGCGCGCCGTGCGGTCTCCATGGCTTCGTCGGTCCGGGCACGGATGGCGGCCATGGCCGCACGCGGCTTCAGCTTGGGGACATTGTCCCGGGCCTCGGCGGCGGCCAGCTTGAGCTGCAGGCGGCTCTCGTCCATCTTCTGGTCCATGTCCAGCGCGGTGGTGCCAAGGATCTCGGTCATGGCGTCGCTGACAGCATGCATACTGTCGGCCACCTTCTCGAGAGCGTCCAGCTCCCGGGCGAGGTCGGAGGCGGCGATGGCGGTAGCCACCACGTCAGCGGCATACACCGCGTAAAGCAGACACATCAGCACAAAGCCCACCAGCGGCGGAATGATGTTCACCAGCGCGGCAATGGTGGGATGGATGGCCTTGACCATCACCATGGCACCCACGCCCCACATCAGCGAGAACTCAAGACAGACGTAGCCGCCGATGTTGAAGGGCTTGTCGGTGTAGTCCCACCACCGGGTGCGGTAGAGCTTATACAGCGCCCATCCGCCCACCAGCTCCAAGGCACTGGGCAGGATGACACCGCCGAGATACAGCAGCAACAGGTCATCTTCCAGCGGTGTGAGGAAGAAGAGCACCAGTATCATGCCGAAGCCGTAGATAGGGCAGACCGGGCCGTTCAGGAAGCCCCGGTTCACCAGCTGGCCGGTGGTGGCGGCGGCATACACCACCTCGACGCACCAGCCCAGACAGGAGTAGATGAGGAAAAACGCAAGGATATGATAAAGCGAGAAACCGCAGACTGTCGTATTAAGAAAAAACGACAAGGGGACACCTCCAGTCAGTTCTGTTTGCGGACGATCTTATATTCATCGCCCGGCTCAAAGTAGGGACAGGACAAGGTCGTGTGGGAGAGATAGCGGGCCATCTCGTCCTCATCCAGCGCGCTGCCCTCGGCGCAGTACCAGCTGCCATATTCGTCCTGCTGGTTGTTCAGGCAGTATTCACAAGGGTCAGACATTGCCTTCACCTTCAGCCTTGGCCGAAGCCTCGGCCTCCGCCTGCGCGGCCAGCTTCTTGAGCACCTTCGGCTCCACCCAGGTCACGGAGTCGTCGCCGGCCTTCTTGCGGGCGATGAGGGCCTTGATCTTAATGCCCATCTCGGTGAACATCCCCTCATGCTCGGTGCGGATGTTCCACTCCGGCTCGTTCTCGTGGAGGTCGTAAGTCTGCCAGATGATGTCGTAGCCGGAAGCGGGGAAGTAGGTCAGGCTGTCGCGGAACAGGTCATCGTCGTCGGTCTTGAAATAGATCTCGCCGCCGTCCTTGAGGAAATCGCGGTACTGGATGAGCTGACGGGGGTAGGTGAGGCGGTGCTTGTTGGAGGAAGCGTTCTTGCTCCACGGGTTGCAGAAGTTGATGTAGATGCGGCTGACGGTGTCCTCCGGGGTGATGACGCCTTTGATGCGCTCGATGTCGGTGCTCATGATCTTGACATTGTCGATGGGGCGGCCTGCCTCGGCGTAAGCGGCTTCGATCTTGCGCTTTGCGAGGATGAGTACCTTGTCGGTGATGTCGATGCCCAGATAGTTATTCTCGGGGTGGGCAGAGGCCAGCTGGGAGATGAAGCCGCCCTTGCCGCAGCCCAGCTCCAGCACGAAAGGCTGCTCCGGGCGGGCATACTGGCTGTGCCACTTGCCGCCCCAGATAAGGGGCTCGTGGACGTGGAAATCAGCGGCCATCAGTTCGTCGTGGGCGTAGGGCTTGAAACGCATTCTCATAAGATAGTATTCTCCTTGTGACGTGAAAAGTTTGTACTTACAGATTTTTCTTCAAAAATTCCTCTACCTGCTCCGGCGTGGCGGCGCAGCTGCCCTGGCAGATACCGGGCTTGCCGCCGCCGCGTCCGTTCAGGGCGGCGTTGAGGGCTTTGGTCAGGGCGCGGACGTCGCCGCCGGCCTGCGCGATGCAGTAGCCGGTGCCCTTCTCGCTGGGCGTCAGAGCAGCGCAGAGACCGGTGGTGGCCTCGCTCAACCGTGCGGCCAGACGGTGCAGGCCGTCCGGGTCGAGGCCGGGAACGGTGCGGATGGCCGTTTCGTCGGGGCCAAGCTGTGCGGCCAGTGCATCGAAGAGCTGACTGCACAGGCCGAAGTGGGCGAATTTCAGGGCCGTGTACTCGTCGTACACCCGGTGGACCGCCACGGCGGTCTGGTCGGCCTTAGCCGAGAGCAGTGCGCCGATGTCGGCCTGACGGCTCCGCATGGCCTGCGCTTCCCGCAGGGCGCGTCCGCCGCAGACGACGCTGAGCCGGACACCGCCCTTGTAGTTCTCAGAGGTGAGGATCTTGATCTGTCCCACCTGTCCGGTGGCGGCGGTGTGGGTGCCGCAGCAGGCGCAGACATCGGCACCGGGGATGCTCACGATGCGCACCTGGCCTTCGATCTCTTTCTTGCTGCGGTAGGTCAGCGCGGCCAGCTCCTCGCGGGTGGGGTAGGTGATGCACACCGGTACATTCTGCCAGACGATGCGGTTGGCGGCAAGTTCGGCCTCCCGCAGGCCCTCGGCGGAAATGGGGACGCTGGTGTCCATCCGCACCGCGTCGGTGCCGATGTGAAACCCGACGTTCTCGGCCCCGAACATCTGGTGCAGGATGCCGGAGAGGATGTGCTCACCGGTGTGCTGCTGCATCTTGTCGAACCGCCAGGCCCAGTCAAGGGCCTCCTGCACTGCGGTGCCGGGGGCGGCGGCTTCGGGCAGGGCATCTGTGGTGTGCCAGATGACGCCGCCCTGCTCGTGGACGTCGGTGACGTGCAGCACCGTGCCGTCCGGAAGGGTCAGGGTGCCCCGGTCGGCAGGCTGACCGCCGCCTTCGGGGTAAAAGACCGTGCCGTCCAGCGCGATCTTTCCACCGCCGCTGCCGTCCGGCTCGGCCGCGAGGATGCGCCCTGCCGCCTCGGTGCGGTAGGCATCGGCCTCGTAATATTTTTGAGTGGGTTGCATGGTGTCCTCCTAAAAAACCTCTCCGTCATCGCTGACGCGATGCCACTTCCCCTGATAGGGGAGCTGTCGGGCGCAAGCCCGACGGAGAGGTTTATTCCATAGATTTTAGTATACCACGATTTTTGCCTGTGGAAAATAGTCTGCGGTTATGTTATGATAGGAAATAACCGAAATCCGAACGAAATGAGGAAGGTACATCATGCGTGAAAGTGGAATTTTAATGCCGGTGTCCAGCCTGCCCGGCCCCTATGGAATTGGCTGCTTCGGAACGGAAGCGGAAACGTTTGTGGATTTTCTGGCCGCAGCGGGCCAGAAGATCTGGCAGATCCTGCCGCTGAGCCCCACCGGTTATGGGGACAGCCCCTATCAGAGCTGCTCGGCCTTTGCGGGCAACCCGTACTTCATCGACCTCGACGCCCTCAAGGCGGAGGGCCTGCTGACCGCCGCCCAGCTCAAGGCGGAATCCTGGGGCGAAGACCCGCTTCAGGTGGACTACGGCACCCTGTACACCAGCCGCTACAAGATCCTGCGCGCGGCATACGCGGCCTGGCGCAGGCAGTGCGAAGGGCTGCACGGCTGCGCCCACTACTACCCGGATGCCTACTATGCCTTCACGCTGGAAAACGAGAGCTGGCTGGAGGACTATGCACTGTATATGGCCCTGAAGACCGCCAACCAGATGAAGAGCTGGACCGAGTGGCCCCGCGCGTACCGGATGCGGGATGGCCATGCACTGGCCGCGTTCCGCGCGGAGCACGAGGAAGAGATCGGCTTCTGGAAGTTTTTGCAGTATGAGTTTGCCATCCAGTGGAAGAAGCTGAAAGCCTATGCCAACGCCAAGGGCATCCAGATCCTGGGCGACATCCCCATCTATGTCTCGGCCGACTCGGTGGACGCCTGGGTGGGCGGTCAGCTGTTCGAACTGGCGGCGGACGGCAGCTTTGCCCGTGTGGCCGGCTGCCCGCCGGATTATTTCTCGGCTGACGGCCAGCTCTGGGGCAACCCGCTGTACAACTGGCCGTATCACCGCGAGACCGGCTATGCCTGGTGGATCGAGCGGGTCCGCCATGCACTGGGCATCTACGACCTGCTCCGCATCGACCACTTCCGCGGCTTCGATACCTACTGGGCCATCCCGGCGGGCAGCACGACCGCCAAGGGCGGCAAGTGGGAGATCGGCCCCCGGATGGAGCTGTTCCACGCGCTGGAAAACGCGCTGGGCAAACTGCCCATCATCGCCGAGGACCTGGGCGACATCGTGGACAGCGTCCGCGAGCTGCTGGCGGAGAGCGGCTTCCCCGGCATGAAGGTGCTGCAGTTTGCCTTCGGCGGCGGAGACAATGAGTATCTGCCCCACAACCACGTCCGGAACAGCGTGGTCTACCCCGGCACCCACGACAACACGACCCTGACCGCCTGGTGGGAGATCGGTGCGACTGAGAAGGAAAAGGCCATGGCCTGTGCCTACCTGCATCTGACCCCCTGCCACCCCACGGCCAAGGAGGTCGCCGCCGTCAAGACCGATGCGGCCCGCGTGGCCCTGCTGCGCGCAGCGCTGGGTTCGGCCTCTGAACGCGCCATCATCCCCATGGCCGACTGGCTGGGCCTGGGCGAGGAAGGCCACCTGAACACGCCCGGTCGTCTGGGCGGCAACTGGACCTGGCGCGCCGCCGAGGGCTTCGGCACAAAGAAGCTGGCCGAAAAGATCCTGGGCGAGTGCGAGGCGGTCTGCCGTGCATAAAAACCGGAAAAACCGGGAGAACGTTAGCAGATTGACGGATTTGCAAAAAAATTGGCTGAAATTTGTGCGTTTTGCTGGCAAGTCTTCCGCAGAAGTGGTATAATCTTCGTAATCTGAGAAACATTTTCAAAGTGTTTTTCGTGGCAAGGTGTGCCGGGAGGGAGAATCCGGCACCACAACGATGGGGAAAAACGCATGAAGAAAGAATGGACCGAGCAGGACCTGCGCGAATTTGTGCGCAGCGCACAGGCCGCCTTTGAGGACGTGACCCTGACCGAAGCGGACGAAGAAGCAGCCCGCAGCTGGCAGGATGACGGCCTGATGGTGGACTATGAGCTGCGCAATGGGCAGGTAGACTGCGTACTGCGCCGCCAGATCGTTGCGGACGGCAAGATATGGAAACTGCAGATGACCGCGCCGCTGGCGGGCAACGACCTGCCGGAGGACCGGATGTCCCCGCGCGAGCGGGAGCTGTGCCGCGACGACATGAACCACGACTTTTTGTCGGGTGTGTTCAACCGCCGCTATTTTGAGACCGAGTTCTGCACCCGCCTGGATGACTGGACCGACGCCCACCGCTGCGCCTCGCTGGCGCTGGTGGAGCTGGACCGCGTCGAGCAGATGCAGGCGGAGCAGGGCGATGCCGTTATGGATCAGCTGGTCTGCTTTGTGGCGAACCAGTGGAAGAAGCACTACGACCGCCCGGACGAGCGGGTGGTCTGCCGCCTGACCGATACGCTGTTCGCCATCGGCTGTGCGGACAAGACCTGCGATGAACTGGCCGAGGAGCTGCGGAGCATCTACGCGGAGATGCCCCGTGCCTATGTGGCTTCGGTGGGCCTGATGCGCCGGGTGCCGTTTACCCAGTCCATCGGCTGCGCCTGCACCTGCGAGGTGCGGGGCAAAAACTGGGACGCACTGTACGAGCTTTGTGCAGCACGGCTCAAGGCCGCGCAGGAAGCTGGCGGCAGCCAGGTCTGCGCCGGATAAGATCGTTGGATAAAAGATCCCCCTTCTGGACATCCTAAGAGCCAGAAGGGGGATTTTTTGTTATGGAACATCTGAAAAATGACAACCTCAGTCTGCTGGAAGCCGTGGTGCAGAACACGGAAATGGGCAAAAACACGCTGGAACAGATCGTGCCGATGACGGACGACGTGCAGTTCAAAGCAGAACTGCTGCGGGAACGG
>ERZ773168.1009-NODE-1009-length-25459-cov-75.226775_pt1 | contig 25459 bp, 26 predicted proteins | sample MGYA00511261_ERZ773168 | MGnify/ENA primary metagenome ERZ773168 (study PRJEB29015, sample SAMEA2737855) | human gut metagenome | biome: human gut; feature: human-associated habitat; material: faeces | place: China | collected 2012 ... | reverse complement strand
TGTGAAATAAAAGGGTTCTGACATGGAGCTGTGCTTCAATGTCAGAACCTTTTTTTCAGCACTGTTTACCCATTCAGAAGTTTTCTTACTTTTGTAGTGTATCAGATCGGCTCTCTTGTATTGTTTTAATACAGCAGGTTTTACAAGGTGTACCAAATATAGATAACTGGCTTGAGGTAGGCAAGATCGTCACCGAACCCCGGTTCAAGCTGACACCGCTTATCACCCTGTCCGGCAAGGCTTCCTCCCTGACCAAGAGCCTGTACAAGCAGGAATGTGAGCTGGACGATAATTTCGAGTACGACATGGCAATGGCGTTGACCGGTATTGATAGTGTCCGCTGGTGACACCGCAATCCCACTAGCGGACGGAATGCGTTCTGCCTGAATGCTTTCCGCAACCACTACCCGGACTTTATCGTAATGACAAACAGTGGAAAGGTACTGCTGGTGGAAACCAAGGGCGACCAGTTGGAAAATGCCGCGTCCCGTGAGAAGATCAAACTGGGTCGTACATGGCAGAATGCAGCCGGGAGCCAGTATCGCTATTACATGGTGTTTCAGAATAAAGACCTCCATCTTGAAGGTGCTTATCGGTTTGATGAGTTTTTGAAAATTCTGGGAGAACTGTAAACAAGAAAAAGAGTGACAGTGTTTCGATATGTACCCCCAATACTGGACACCCAGTATTGGGGGTACATATTAGTAAACCACTAGTTTACAGGGTCTGTTTTTTTCTTGACAAGGGCATCTTGTATCTGCTAGACTATAGGTAGTTGAACAGGGTTGGTCCTTCCATTGATCGCAGCGTGAATTTTTTCTCGGAGCCGCAAGGCTCACACGTCAAAAACGATCAGGAGGAAAGATCATGGAAAACAAACTTACCGTGAATTATGCAACCGCATGGCTTATGGGGGTGGACCCTGTTGCAACTGGCGCAAGGCTGAAGCAGCACCGCAACGCCAACCACCTGACGCAGGAAGGGCTCTCGGGCATTCTGACGGATGGAGGCGACCCGGCTTCCCGGGTGAGCATCAGCATGTGGGAGAGCGGCAAAAAACTGCCAACTCTGTCGCACCTGGTGTTCCTGCGGGAGCTGTACGGCTGCACGCTCGACGAGCTGATCTGTACTTACCGGCAGTCCGCAAGGGAGGCCGCAGACGGGGATCAGCCCGTCGTTTTTTATTATGATCTTCTATTGAACGCCGCAGGTTTCATGCCTGCGGCGTTTTTTGCGTTGCAGAGTGCTTTGCACGGGGTTAACCGCTGGTATATAGTGGTTTTTTGGCATCGGCAGTATACTTTGACCATGATCACGGCGGGGTCGCAAGACAGCCGAAACAAAGCCGCATACAAGCTGGAAACGCAAGGAGGAACACCATGAAAAACATCAATTGCAAGAATGATAAAGACCGCATCCTCTGTGTCACCGTGCGTGCACCGCTGGCAAAGAGACCCGGCAGACCGGTGCGGTATGTTGGCGCACACAACTTCTACTACCAGCCTGCTGGCAGCAAGGAGACCGCCTACCTGCTCAGCATGAAGAAATACGCAGCCACGGTCTACCACTTCTTTGAAGCGAACGGCCGTCTGGTCTGCGATGAAGACACCTGCATGACCCACAGCATCACCCTCGGCCAGCTCTACACTTCCCGTGCGGACCACAGCAACTTTTTGCTGAACAAACTGTTCCAGCGTCTGCCTGCACAGATCGAGTATGTGTGCCGGTATGAGCTGGGTGCAGCAAAAGCCGCCGACGAGCTGCTGGAAGCAGTGCCTGCCCGCCGCTTTGACGGCGAGCGCGACGCAGCCTGAAAGGAGGATGCTTTATGAGCAGCTTCATTGAGTTCACCACCATTGCGCTGGTACTGGTCTACATCGGCGTGGCCGCATGGAAGATCTGCACCTGCCGCACCATCTCGGGCAGCATTGGCGTGTCCTGCGCATTCCTGATCGGAGGGTTCTTCATCCTCCCGGTGGCTTACTCGGTGGCCACCGTGGTGTGCTGGGTGGTCGCCATTGCAATCGTTCTGGCACTGATCGGTGCCTTCTTCGGCTGAAAGGAGCTTAGCAATGAAAGAATTTGTCTTTGGCACGGCTGCACAGTTCGACTGGCTGGAAGCACTGCTGGCCGATGGCCGCTGCCATGTGTTTGAGCACTGCGTGCTGCCGCCCGGCTGTACGCCGGGCACGGCGCGGCTGGGCTTTGAAAAGAACAGCAGCGTCTATATCCTCTACATCGACTACGGCATCAAGACCACGGTGCAGGATGCGAAGTTCTGCAGCCTGCTGGAGCAGGGCGAGGTACGCTTTGTCTGCATGCAGGATATGGTCGAGTTCCTGTATGCGCTGCAGCCCCTGTTTGGTGCAGCGGCCCCTTCCGCTGGTGCGGAGCCTGACAGAGCGCCGGCAGCGCCCCCTGTGGCAGAGGAAACGCCTTCGGAGGACGATGTGGTGGACATGGCAGCGGTGCTGGAGCAGCGGGAAAAGCGGGAGCAGCCCCAACTTGTGGATCCGGAAAAGATCAGCGGTCCGCTCAAGAAGCATGTCTTTGGACAGGATGATGCCCTGAACGACATCGCGGAGCTGGTGGCGGTGCACAAGATGCAGAAGAAGGAGAAGATCCTCACCGTGATGCTGCTTGGCCCCACAGCAACAGGCAAATCAGAGACCGCAAAATCGCTTGCGAAGATACTGACCGAAATCTACGGCACCGAGTACGGCTGCATCGAGGTCGCGGGCAGCGAGTTTGCAAGCTCCCACACCGTGAACCGCTTTTTCGGCGCGCCTCCGGGCTACGTCGGCCACGGCCAGCCCACTGTGCTGGACCCCGTGCGGCAGAACCCGTACCAGATCATCGTCATCGACGAGATCGAGAAGAGCGACCCGAAGGTGGTGGAAGGGCTGATGGAAGCCATTGACACCGGCAAGCTGGGCATGGCGGACAATTCCCCCGCCATCGACCTCAGCCGCTGCATCCTGATCTTCACCTCAAATCTCCCCATCCCCATGGACAAGTACCGGGCAGCCGGTGACTTCGAGCGCACAGAGATCTGCCGCGATGCCTTCACCAAATACTGCCACCGGCCCGAGATCAGCGGCAAGATCGCCAACTACATCGTCTACCAGGAGCTTAGCCCCGAGGCCAATGCGCGCATCGTGATCAAGTTTATTCGTCAGGAGCTGGCGAATTACGACATCAAGCTGCGCTCCATCGACCCGGCACTGCTCAACGAGTTCCTGGACTTCGATACGGCTTACGGTGCCCGCACCCGCGCCGGGAACGTTCGGGCAACGGTGGGCCGGCAGCTGCTGCACCTGCAGCTGAGCCACCCGCAGGAGGTTCTGGCTGGGAAGTCGGCGGCCCTCAGCGGTTCACTGCGCGAGATCAAGTTTGATCTTGCTTAAAAGAGAGGAAAATACCATGCGTAACGAGTTCTTTGCAAACATTGAAGCCGGTGCTGCCGCGGTGCGCAGCCTTGCGTGCAGCTCTGCCGACCGTCTGACCCGCCAGCTGGCAAGCGACCCCGTGCGGGAGAGCCAGAACCAGCTGCCCTGCCCGGAAAAACCGGCGGAGCCTACGGTCCGCTTTTCCTGCCAGGTGCTGGCGGACTTCCGCAGCAATGTGGGCCGCTACGCCCCCGAGACCGGCGGCATGATGGGCAGCACCGGAGACACGGCGCTGGTGGACCTGTGCCACTTCGATACCCTCTCCCGCAACACGCCGGGCACCTTCTACTACGATGTGGATTCCATGACAAAGGTGTTCCACGACTGGGCCGAGAAAGGCTACCGCGTTACCGGCATCTACCACAGCCACCCCCGCGGCTGCATCCGCCCCTCCTACCACGATATCTCCACGGCACTGATCCATCTGCGCTTCTTTGAGCAGGACTTCTTCTATCTGCCCATCCTTCGGCCTGCCCGCAAGGGGCTGTTCACGCTGTATTTCTACATCGTGCACCTCAAGGGCGATGCTCTGACCGTGGATCTGGATCATGTGCTGCGGGCGGAAAGCGGCAGCCGCTATGCGCTGTGCACGTTTGCCCCGTGGCACAGGGAATACTCTGTGGCGGAGATGGACGAATACCGCGCTTCGCTGGAAGCACAGGAGCAGCCTGAAACGCCTGCCGAGACCCCGGATTACTTCGGCAAGGTGCGTTCGCTCTACCCCCAGAAGGTGCTGGAGCAGAAAGTGGTGGTCTGCATTGGCGTAGGCGGGGCACGCAGTTTCTTGGAAAACTGCGCCCGCTCGGGCTTGCGCAACTTCATCCTCATGGACCCGGACATCGTCAGCCCCTCCAACGTAGCGACGCAGGCCGTGTTCATCTCCGAGATGGGCCGCAAAAAGGTCGAGGTAATCCGCGACCGCATCCGCGATATCAACCCGGACGCACAGGTGCTCTGCATCCCGCGTGCGCTGGACGATGCCATGAGCGATGAAGCGTTCAAGGCATACCTCGACCGCTTCCCCGGGCGCAAGGCCACCGATTACCTGATCCTTGGCTGCACTGATAACTTCGCAGCCCAGAAACGCTCTTCCATGCTGGCGCTGAAGTACGGCATGCCGTATCTGGCAGCCATGATGTACGCACATGGTTTGGCTGCGGAGCTGATCTTCGTTTATCCCGGCGTAACGGAAAGCTGCCCCCGTTGTTTGCTGCGCAGCCGGTTTGAGCAATACGAACACGGCTACCAGAACGATGTGGACTCCTCGGCCTGCCCCATCTTCGCCACCGAGCGGATGAACGCCACAAAGGGGTATCTGGCTCTGATGCTCCTGCTGTACCACGAGGCTCCCGGCAGCCCCTTCAACACGATGCTGGATGCGGTGAAAGACCGCAACTTCGTGTGGATCCGTCTTGCCCCGGACCTCAAGGAACAGCTGGGCATCCAGCTGTTCGATCAGGTGCTGGGCGGGGACGCCGGGCGCTTTGCCTACATGGACGAGACGCTCTGGGTGCCCCAGCACCCGGATCGGCCCGAGTTCGGTGCAAAGCCCTGCAAGATGTGCGGCGGCACCGGCGACCTGCGCCACCTGCAGGTGGACTGGGCAGGGCTGGACACCCGCACCATCCGCTTCGACACCTGAGAGCTTTTTGTGCCGCAAACCGGTGGCTGGAAAAAAGCCCTGTAAACCAGCGGTTGATTCCTTTCCCGGCGCAGGAGGCTTATAATACAAACAACATAAGGCTTCACAAGTCTTATGCTGAAAGATACACTTCCGCCGGTCCGGCACCCAACCCGGGGTGCCAAGCCCAGCGGTCACACAAAACGGAGGACTTTGCCTTATGGCAAACGCAGAAATGGTCCGCATCCACACCTACAACACCAAGGAGGAAACGAAGATGAAGAACGAAGCGATGAACGTCCGTAACCAGCTGCCCGGCGGAGGCTTCTCCGGAGGCGAGCAGCAGACGAGCCTGCCCGGCGGTGGCTTCCATGGCGGCGAGCAGCAGACGAGTCTGCCCGGCGGCGGCTTCCACCGGGATGAACAGCAGAATGACCCGTCAGAAGGCTGGCAGAAGGTGACTCTGCTTCTGGAGAATGGGGAAAGGGCCGATGTTCTGATCGAACAGGATCAGATGGCCATCCAACGTCTCGATAATGGAATGCTGTTCAGTATGCGAATCCATGATGGGCATCTGATATCAGAACTCGCTTCGTCGTTCGTCTGACAGATAATAACGAAAGGGGATGATCGCAAAGCGCCTTATGGCGGCTTTGAGCACAGCGGCCCGCAGACAGGGTGGCCAACCTGTCTGCGGGCCGTTTTTCTTTTTTGTGCGGTGTAAACCAGCGGTTAGTTCAAAGCAGCCGGGATAAATTTTATACTGGGACCAAAGCACAGCAAATGTGCAGCCAGAAAGGAGAAATGCCTGTGAAGGAGTTTGTTTTGGGAACCGATGCGCAGTACGAGATGCTCAAGCAGTCCCTGAACGATGATCGGTGCCATGTCTATGAGAAGTGCACCTTTCCTTCCTCGTTCAGCCGCCCCTGTGGACGGATCGGCTTCGAGAAGGAGCAGGTGGGCTATGCACTTTTCATCGACAAAGGGCTCACCTGCAGCTGCCCGGCAGCCTCCCGGTTGCTGAAAAGCTGGCTGAAGGCTGGAACACTGAAGTTTCTGGATTATACCGACATGAAGGTATTTCTGCGGAGCCTGACCTATCTTTATTGAAGTTATTTTGGGAGGAAGCGTTTATGGAAGAACTTATTGGCTGGGTGCTTTTGGCAATCTTTGTGGTGGCTGCGGGCAGAGTGGGGTACCTGATCTATCAGAACAACCGGCACCCGGAGCAGGCAGCGGCTTCGGCGGCAGCTACCCGGCGTGACCCCCACGGCGAGACTGGCCCCATGATCTACTTTGCCAACGATGCACATGGCCGAACGGACCGTGAATATCAGTTCAACTACAAGTGGGTCTACGATGGCACCCTTCACGCATACACCTGGCGGGCCTGCATCCTGCGGATGCCCAGCCTGTGTGGCCGCCCCAGCGATGGCCACACAACCCACCGCTGGAGCGATGCGGACGGCAACCACTGGGTCTGCTGGGATTCGCCTGTTACCAGCCTGACCGAGATGCAGTCGGTATCCCGGCTGTGGGCGGACAGTGTGCAGGAGTACATTGCCACCGGCAAGCGGTTCGGCTGAAAGGAGGAAGCGCGATGAAACGATGCCCAAACCCGGACTGCCGTTCGGAGTTCTTCTTCGGCGACACCAAGACCCGCTGCCCCTTCTGCCACAGCGTTCTGGTGCAGGATACGGCACCTGCCGCCTCTCCCCGGGTGAGCCTGCCGCTTTCGCCCCTTGTCAGCCCGCCGCAGGCACAAGCAGAGCCGGTGTTCGTGCAGCATGGCCGGGGCGGCATCACCTGCACCGGCCGCGTTCTGGAACTGGACCATCAGGCTGTGTTTTACAGCCGGGCGCACAAGCTGTTCAATGCGCTGGTGCGGGGCGAGCCTTATCAGTTCGCCCACCAGACGCTGGAATACACCGTCCGGGTGGAGCCCATCACCGACGGGGTGCCCAGCGAGGTGACGGACTTCTGCCTGTACGGCAACTGCCTGGGGCGCATCCAGATCGGCGACGAAGTACGTATCCGGGCAAAGGAGCAGGGCGGCCGCCGGGTGGTAAAGTCCATCTACAACCTTACCACCGGCTCAGCGGTGAAGCCCGGGCTGCAGCTCAGCGCCGCGGCCATCTGGCTGGTGCTGGGACTGCTGGCAGCGCTGTTTGCGGCCCTTGCCTGCACGGTGGTCTACCTGTTCCGCTCCGGAGCGGTGGCAGCATTCCTGCTGGCACTGCTCACAGCCTGCATGCCCCTGTTCATCATGCTGATCGGCTTCTGGATCTTATTCCGGAGCGTCTTCCCCAATCGCAAAAGAAGGAGGTAATTCATGAACCCCTACAGCACTGAACTGCGCCGTGCCATGACGCTGGCCGACCAGATCCTTGCCCTCAAGCAGAACCGCAGCCTGTCCGAGGCCGATGCCATGCAGGTGGACGCAGGCGCATTTTTCCCCACCATCTCCCGCTGGACGCGGCTGTGCGGCTTCCGCATGAGCGGCCCGCCCGAAGCAGGTAAGGCCCTGCTGCAAAAGGCTGCGGCGCGGTGGCTGCGTGCCGCCCACCAGAGCGGTGCCGCTTCGGCGTTCGTGTTCCGCACGGATAACGGCAGTGCAGCCGCCTTCTACGGCAGCAGCATCGACAATGCAGCATTGTTCCAGTCGCTTTTGCCAGAGTGCGAGACCAGACCGCAGGCGTCCTGGTTCAGCGGCGGCTACCGCTGTTCGGGGCTGTTCCTGGGCAACTTTACCGCTGATGGCGTGGCCGAAGCACTGGCTTCGTCAGGGCTGGACCACTGCTACGCAGCCTTTATTGCCCTGCCCGCAGCGGATACCGACATTCAGGCCCTGCTGGAAGATGACCGCCGTCTTGCCCGGCAGCTTGAACCCTGCAAGGCGTTCCACCGGGTGTGCGGCAGCGCTTCCCGCCGCACGGTGGAGGTGCCGGTGCAGAATGTGGCTGCGGCGCTGGACGCCGTGCAGGAGGAGATCACGCTGCTGGAAAAGGCCCGCAGCACCGGCCTTGTGCAGGCGGTGATCCGCTTTGGTGCGGACAGTCGCGCCGACTATCTGCAGCTTGCCGGCATCATCCGCGCATGCCTTGCCGGGCGGGAAGAGCAGCCGGGCTTTGAGCCTATCCGCTGCTTTGACCTGCAGGGGGATTTCCGTTACCCGGAGACCTGCCTTGCCATCCCCCGCGCAGCGGTACGCCTGCCCGATGGCACTGCCGCTGCAGTCTATGTGGCAAGCCTGCAGAGCGCCGAAGCGGCGGCATCCTTCTGCGTGCCGCCCACCTGTGCCTGCACGGGGTTCTATGTAAAGAACCCCGTGCAGGACGAAAGCTGCCGGGAACTGTTCCCGGTGGTGTGCCCCATCACGGCGGCAGGCGTCACGGCGGGCCGCATGCTGGGCAGCGGCGCACCGGCAGCGATACCGTTCTCGGCGTTGCTGTGCCACACGGCGGTGTTCGGGGCCTGCTGCACCGGCAAGACCACGCTGGTGAAGAACCTGCTGGTGGACCTGTGGGCCCGGCAGCAGACCCCCTTCGTGGTGTTGGAAGCGGCCAAGAAGGAGTACAACGCTCTGCTGGGGCAGATTCCTTCGCTTATGGTCTATACCTCCGGTGCCGATGGCCCATTGCTGCGCATCAATCCGCTGCGCCCGGAAGACGGTACGCTCATAGAGAACCACGCCGCCGCCGTTACGCTGGCGATGACGGCTTCCACCGGTGCAGAGCACCCCATCCCGGAGGCGTTCAGCGGCCTGCTGCAGCAGACCTACCACCGCTTTGGCTGGGAGTACGGCATGGCGGCCTACACTGACCCGGCAAAGCCCTTCCCGACCTTTGCCGATGTGCTGGCCGGGGTGGAGGACTATGTCGCCCACCACGCCCGCTATGGGCCTGAGGTGCGCCAGAACCTGACCGGTGCGCTGGAACTGCGCGCTGAGACCATGACCAGCGGTGCGCTGGGCCGCGTGTTCGCCGACCCCTTTGGCATGACGGCAAAGCAGCTGCTCACGGTGCCTACGGTGCTGGAACTGGCGGATTTTTCAGAGGAGGCCACGGCCTTCCTCATGAACATCCTGATGTTCCGCTTCCAGTCTTACCTGCAGCGGCTGCCGGAGTCCCCGGTGCTGCAGCGGCTCATCGTGCTGGAGGAGGCCCACAACGTGTTCCGCAAAACGGACGCCGAGGACAGCGCTCTGGCCCGCTCCAACCTGGCTTTCGACAAGATGTTTGCCGAGATCCGCGCCAGCGGCACCGGCCTTGTCCTCAGCGACCAGCGGCCCTCCCTGATGCCTGACTCGGTCATGGCGAACACCGCCGTCAAGCTGTGCCTTGGCATGGATTCCGGCGAGGACCGGGGCTGCATGGGCAGCGTCATGGATCTTTCGGTGCTGCAGCGCCGTGCCCTGCACGCTTTCCGGCCCGGCGAATGTCTGATGACGGTGCGGGGCATCCCCGGGGTGTTCCACCTGCAGACGGAAAAGCCCGGCACATCCGGGAGCTTTACGGCGGCCTGCCTTGTGTGCGGCAGCCGGTTCCGCTGCAGGAAAAGTGCCGTGCAGGGCCTGCTGGCCCCGCTGGATGCCGGGCAGATGCAGTACCATCTGGCCCGCATCCGTGCCGACCCCTACAACATCCCTGTGCTTGCGGAGAACATCGAACAGATGCTGCAGCAGCTGCACATCACGGCGGCAGTACCTACAAAGCTCTGCCTGCTGGGCGAAATGCTGGCCGGAGCCGAGGTGCCGCTGAGCGAGAGCCGACAGATCGTGACCGCATACCATAACCATCTGAAAGGAGGAACTGTATGAGCGAGATCAGCGGCGGCAGCGCCGAGAACGATGAGATGAACACTCCCGAAACAGGCGGCGAGACAGGCCAGACCGGCTCCGGGGGCACCGAAGGTCTTGCGGGCGGGAACCTGGAGAGCGTCCAGCTGGGCGAGGGCAGCGAAGTACCGCCCGCCGCCCCAGCAGCCGAAATCACCCCTGCCCCGGCAACAGAGGTGCAGGAGCTCAGCCCGCAGCAGCAGGCCGAGGTCATCCACCAGAATACCATCGCCAGTATCCTACAGGAGAACGGGGCCTACTTTTCGCCCAAGGATGCGGCCCGGGTCAGCCAGGGCGCAGACAGCATCCGGGTGGTGCAGGACCTTGGCGAGGGGGTGACCGGCGGCTACCGCTACAGTGAAGGGAAAAGCTCGATCCAGCTGCTTGCCACCAGCAAAAACCAGCTGGAACGCTCCGCCATCCATGAGACGGTGCACTGCAGCAGCTTCAACCGGGAGATCATCGTGCCCGAGCCGTCAAAGGGCGGCCACACGGTCTACAATACCGTGGGCACCCGTCAGGCATCCTGGTTCAAGTCGGATAAGAATGGCGAGATCTCCAACTATGCAGAGAAAGGCAGAGGAATGAACGAGGGTATCACGACCATGTACACAAACCGGGAGCTGGCCAAGGTTAGCCAGGAACGTGCCCTTGCCGCCCAGCGCCAGCAGATCTACGGCCATGCCACAGACCTGTGCACAGCACTGGAAGGGCAGGTGGGCGAAGCACCCATGAAGGAAGCATTCTTTGGCGGCAACATGAAGGCGCTGGAAGACAAGGTGAACGAACTGGCAGGGGATAAAGTGTTCGACAGCCTACGCAACTGCCTGGACCGTGCCATTTCCGATGACTATACCGAACGTGTGGCCGCCACTCGGGAGGCACAGGAGATCCTGGCCCGGATGGCAGAGAGGAGCAAAAAATGATGATCGATCTGGTATTTGATTATATGGCAGCAAAAGGCGTTGTCTTTTATAGCCAGGAGGAGATGAAGACCGCCGAGGCGGGCATCCGGGAGTATCTGCAGTGCAGCGGCATCCCGGAAGAAAAAAACGACGAATATTACCGTGATTACCTGCACAGGGGGCTGGATATCATCGACCCTGCGGACCTGAAAGCCTATTTTCTGCATCGGAAGGCGATCAGCCTTGTGGTGCAGCTGCGAATCGAGCAAGCCCACGCAGGCGGCGTGCTCAAACCGGAGCGTGCTGTCCTGCTGCGCGAAGCGCTGGCCGAACTGTACCGTGCAGGGCTGGGGGAACGCTATGTGCCCACCGAAGAGCAGGCTCGCATCGCAGGGAGTTCCGTCTGATGGCCGGGGCACCAGAGTTCCCGGCGTGGGCCGTGGAAGAAGCTGCCCGGCAGCTGCAGATCACCCTGCGGCAACTGCGCCAGGCACAGGGCACCCTGTATTTCTGCACCCTGCCCAGCGGGCTGAGATTTGATCTGTACGCCGGTTTAGACGGCACGCTGCAGTGCTGGCGGCTGGTAGATGGCTCCGGGTGGGAGAAAGACCGCCGCATGGAATGCCGTGGCCCTTCTCGGAACGGGCCCGCTGTGGGGGTGGAACCCACAGGGGAAGGTACGCTCCGCATCTATGCCGAGCAGCACATCGATCCGGAAGAGCCAGACCCGGAGAAGAAAATTCTGAAATTGCTGCATGGGTATGCGGAGCTGATCAGCACACCGAAAATGCAGCACCCGGGGCTGTAAACTGCTGGGTGATACACATTGCACAGCAGAGTCGGTATACTGGGTCCAGAAAAAACAAATAGGAGTAAATTACTATGCAAGTGATTCAAAAAAGCAGCAGCGGCACCCAGAGCTTTCCGCTGGATGCCATGCTTTTGGCGCAGCGGACGGTGTTCCTGACCGGTGAGATCAACACCAGCACGGTCAACGCCATCATCCAGCAGCTTCTGTTTCTGGAAAGCGCAGATGCCACAGCCCCCATCAAGCTTATCATCACCTCGCCCGGTGGCACCGTGCAGGCGGGCCTTGCCCTTTACGACCAGCTGAAGGGCATGACTGTGCCCATCGACCTGTACTGTGTGGAGTTGGCGGCCAGCATGGCGGCGGTGATTTTGGCCGGTGGCAGACGTGGCCACCGCTTTATCCTGCGGCACAGCATGGTCATGATCCATGAACCGCAGATTGCTTCCGCTTCGGGCGGGGTATGCGGCAGTGCATCCTCCATCCAGAAAACGGCAGAATCCATTTTGACCACCAAGCGAGAACTGACCGGCCTGCTGGCACGGGACACCGGCCACCGGGTGGAAGAGATCGAAGCGGCCATTGGTTACGACAACTTCATGAAAGCGGACGAGGCTGTGGCCTTTGGAATCTGCGACCGTGTTGTGGACCGAGTGTAAAGGAGAGTGCGATGAAACGAGATTCTCTTGTTGTGGCGGAAGGCTGTGTGCTGTCCGGTGACGAGGTGGGCCGTACTCGTCCCAACGCAAATGCGCTGATCGTGGGCACCACCGGCTGCGGCAAAAGTACTAGCGTGATCCTGCCCACAGTGGCTCGGATGCACTGCAGCAACCCGATCCTGAGCTATGCAAAAGAGCGGGATGCCTACCTTATGGCAGAGTACCTCAAGCGCAAAAACTACATGGTGCACATCCTGAATGCGGCACACCCCAAGAAGAGCACCCTCAGCTACGACCCCATTGCTTCCATCGAGAGTTACGCGGACATCGAGGCACTGTCGGCAGCCATCGTGGATATGTCCATCCGCAAGAGCGTGGATGATTACTGGCAGGTCAAGGCAAAGCAGCTGCTCTCGGGCCTGATCGCTGGCTGCTTCATGACCTCCAAAGGCAGCCGTATGCCCGGCATGGCCGATGTACTGGCACTGTTCGACAAGACCATTCCTTGCGAAAATGCCTATGGCGTTGAGCCGGAGCTGTATGGGATGTTCCAGCGGTTGGAAAAGGCCTCGCCGGGGTGCTTTGCGGTGCGGGAGTTCAACAGCTGGCGCAGCTTGCCAGAACGCACGGCATCCTGCGTGCGGGATACTCTGGCTGGTGCCTTGAGTACTGTATTCCCGGAGTCCATCCGCCGCATGATGCGAGAAAAACCGCAGTTCGACCCTGTGCGTTTTGCAAGCCGCAAGGAAGCACTGCTGGTGATCACCTCGGCGGCAGACACTGCACAGCAATACTATGCGAACCTGTTCTACCGCAGCACGGAGCAGCAACTGCTCCGATATGCGGCCAGCTGTCCCGGCGGTGAGCTGCCCCGGGAAGTGCGCTACATCTTTGATGATTTCGCCTGCACGGCCCCTATTCAGGGCTTTGCCAGCGACATCAGCCTGTTCCGCTCGGCAGGGCTTTCGGCCATTCTGCTGCTGCAGTCGGAGCAACAACTGGAAGCTATGTACAAAGAAGAAGCTGCCGTCATTCGGCAGAACTGTGCAGTATACGCTTACTTCCCCGGCGGGTTCGATAACCGTTCCTGTGAGATCGTCTCCAAACGGATGGATCTGCCATACGACGAGGTGCTCTATGCACCGATGGGTAAGGTGTTCGTAATGAGGTCAGGGTGTCGGCCGGCATGCCTGCCCCGCTACGACACCCTGAACAGCCGGGAATACCAGGAGTATCTCAGCTGCAGCAATGACCGCACCGGCCGCAGACGCTTTGGAGGTGATGAGCTATGAGAATGTCCGCACACAAAAAGTTCGTGCTGGAACTGCGTGCCCCGGTGGAACGGTACGAGACCCGCAGTGCCGCAGGCTGTAAGCCGGGCACCACCCGGAAAGATGACCTTGGTCAGATGCTGGAAAAAAAATTCGACGAGCTTTTTGGCCCGGGGGAAGAGGACTGAAAAAGGAAAGAAGAGGATGTGGAGCAATGCAGGATCGTTCGATGATGACGCTGGCTGAATACCTGTGCAGCGTTTTCTGGAAATTCGTGGTGGGCTATGTATGGTACCGCAGCCTGCTGTTCCGCCCGCTGGCGGGGCTTGAACGCAAAGCATCGCTGCACATTCTTTTGTGGTTAACGGCGGCTGCGGTGCTTGCGCTCAGCCTTGGCTTCCGCCGCAGAAAAAACGGGTGGATCTCTTCAGCCTGCGTTTTCCTGCCGTTTGGGCTGTACACGGTGCTGGCTTACGCAAAGACCTTCCGCACACGCATCCTGCTGATCCTGGTGCTGACGGCTGTGCTGGCAATGGGCCTTACCGCCGTGATGTTCTGGGGCAGGCGGCTCTCACGCCGCCGTTTCCGGGCAAGAGTCTCCCGTTGGAAGTACCTGATGGTGTGCACGGCGGTCTCGGCCAGTGTCTGCCTAATCGGCAGTGTAGGGTGGCATGCGTTTCTGGAAGGGGAGCTGTTTCCCGCCGCAGTAAAAGCACAGGCATCGGCCGTGGATGAAGCGCAGGCACAGACCATTGCCTCGAATATCAGTGAGGTGCTGAAGCTGCAGCCCGAGGTCTGGAAGGACCTTACCACGGCCCAGCGCATCGACACGATGCAGACGATCTGCAACATCGAGGTGTATTATCTGGGCCTGCCCTGTGCGGTCACGGTGAGCGGTGCGAACCTTCCGGAAAACACGCTGGGCAGCTACGATGACAGCAGCCGGGCCATCAGCATCAGCATCGAACATCTGGAAAATGACCCGGTGGAAGAAGTGCTGGACACCCTGCTGCACGAGATCTACCACTGTTACGAACACCGCCTTGCAGAGGTGTACACCTCCGCAGACCCGGAACTGCAGCGGCTGCGGCTTTTCCGCGATGCAGCCGATTATGCCGGCGAGGTGGCGCAGCCGGTGGATTCGGAAGAAGACTACAGCGCCTATGCCGCACAGGCCATGGAAACGGACAGCCGTATCTATGCAGCCACCGGTGTGCAGGAATACTACGATCGCATCGCGGTCTATATGGCGCAGAACTGATGTTACAACAGCAAATGCGGAACGGAACCGTTGATTTTTCTGGAGGCACTGTACTAGGAAACATGAGCGTATTGCGTTCTTAAAACGTCGCCTTTGTGCTTTCCCTTTCATAGGGCAGTGCGAACCTCCTCGCGGCACAAGCCTCTGCCATCCTGAAAACCTCCGGTTCGCACCAAAGAAAAACAGTATTTTGCCCCAAAAACGCTTTTCTTTTCATGCAATTCAATGTATAATATAATTGTAGTGTGTATTTGCTCAGAATCGACAGAATTTTGAGAAGGTTGCCGTTACAACTTATCCCCGCAAGGGGACGGAAACCCATGAATTCTTACTGATGACCCTTTCCCCCAACATTACAACTTACCCCCGTAAGGGGACGAAAGCAAAAGCCGCAAGGCGGTCTAGAGATTTATTGGGCTTACGACTTATCCCCGCGAGGGGACAACAAAGCACCTCCGCCACTGGCGTTTTGCCAGCAGCGGAGGTGCTTTGTTTTATCCTTGTTCTATTTACAGGTTACAGGGCAGGTGTCGTGCCTGCGGAAATGGTCATTGTAACAGGCAGCGCTTTGACACCCTGAGGAACATTTGGCCTCATGGGACGAATCTCCTGCAGGTAGTCCGTCACATCCTGCAGGAGCTGCTCAATGTGAGCAATGTCCAGCGGGAGAATGCGGTCGCTCTGCAAGCCAAAAGAGGTATCGTTTGCATGGTTGACCTGATTGCGGTAATGTATCACCCTTTGATAAAGCAATGCCGCTCCTTCGACCTGCCGCTGTACCTTATGGTCTATGACCAATTGCCCAAAATCAATCGCCTCATTCACATAATCGTGGACCTCTTCTGCATTTGCCACGCCAAACAATATATTACCGTCCTCATTTCCTCTGTTTCTGTTCAAGCGCAAATCTACCGTATAGGGGAGTTTTAGCTGCAGCAGAGCCATCCGGCAGAAATGGAAATGAAACAATGGATACACCCATGGTTTCCCTCTGTTCTCTTTCCGTGTTTCCAAATATTTGAGCCCGCTTTCCGTAGGCTGTAAAAAAATATGGCTGCAAATATACTCCGGCATCTGCTCACACAGCAATGTCAACGCCTGCTGATATAACCCATGCTTTGCACACCAGCTCACCAGTTCCGGCAGCTTATCCAAAGCCCTCCGGTTATTTTCCTGTGATGCCAGCAGACCTTCGAATTCCATACGGAAACGATCATTCAACAGATGAAAAAACAGGCTAATCAAGGTCTTGCTCTCTTTAGGTGGTGTCTGTAATGCCCGTGCGATCTGACGCAGATCCTCATTCAGTGCCTGCACCCGGCACAAAGCCAGATCATCCGAGAATCGATTGATGCAGGTCAGCAGCATGTGCAGAGCCGGGTCGTTTTCGCCTTCGCTCTGCAAGTAATTTTTCAGCTTTTGTGCTGTTCCGGTAGAAAAGAATTCGTCCATTGCTGTGATCAGGTCGAATAAATTGTACAGCATACTGCTATCGTGGATGCGGGAAGTCCCATTCGGGCACAACTCAGAATAGATCACTCTGCGGGTCTCCACGCCTCGCAGGTCCCGCATACACCGGGCAGCTGTCACCAGCAGCATGGCAGTGTCCCGCATACCACCAGAAAGGTCGATGGAAAGGGTATCTTCTGCTTCGATTTTACCCAGCAGCAAAGAGATCGCCCGGAACTGCGCTTGATCATCCATGCTGTCCGGCACCGGGATCACCACAAGCCGCTCTGCCGGAATGTCCACGGAAGGCAGGAACACATCCCGGAAATACTCTACAGTGGTGCAGGTTTTTCCGTCCGGCAGATGCACGGTAGGTTTGGTGCACACCAACTCACTGCACAGTGCCAGAATGTAGTCCGGGCCTTCTTTGTGCTTTCTTAGTTCCTGAACGGCCGCTTCGTTGGTTTGGGTATGGATATTCGGATTTCTGCCGAACGGACTCATATACAAAAGCAATACATTGCGTTCCACCTTACACATCCTCCTGTTCTGACCGTATCCGCAGCAGCTTCTGCTGCCAGGTCTTATGCCGCTGTGATACGGTCACTTTGTTCGCACCGGGAAATTCTGCTACAGTTTTATCCTGGGCGGTTTCTTTTATCTGCATCATATCATGAAGCCGTTCTGCATGCAAGATAAAATAAAGTTTTTTCAGACCTTTATTCTTTCGATATTTTGTGCTATATTTAGCGTATGATCCCCGCAAGGGGGCAACACCAAGCAGCACCAAAAAGAAAGATGCGGTCATTCCATGTACACGCTTTTTATGTGTCTCGTTGCGCCGGATGTAATGAACATCATTTTCAGAAAGAAATAATTTAGAACTTCTTGCATAACTATCTGCAATTTGTGGGCTTTTCTCTTTGCAGCAACAAGGGGGGTGTATTATGTTCATTAACTTTACCAACCATCCGTCTGCCCAGTGGAGCGCCGAACAGAAGGCAGCAGCGCAGGCTTACGGCGAAGTGATCGACCTTGCCTTTCCTGCCATCGACCCTGCTGCGGATGAGGCGGCACTGGACTCGCTGGCATCTGCGTATGCCACCCGCATCCTGCACATAAACCCGGACGCTGTGCTCTGTCAGGGCGAGTTCACCTTTGTCTACCGGGTCGTCCTGCGGCTGGAGAAAGAAGGCATCCCGGTATTTGCTGCCTGCTCTTTCCGTAAGAGTCAGGAGACCATCTCCCCGGACGGCAGCACTCTGAAGCAGAGCGTTTTCGTGTTTACCCGGTTCCGACGTTATGGTTCGCCGTCCTGAAGGCCGCGGTTCAAGGTGCGAATCTTCTTTTCTGCCGCCTGTTTTTCCACGGTCAGGTACAGGGTTCGCACCGTCAATTTTTAACTTTTTATTCGGAAGAATCTTTTATTTTTGCAGCTAACGTGCTATATTGTTTTTAGAATTACAGTTTATTCCCGTGAGGGGACGGAAACTTCAAACATTTTACCTCCGTGAACTCGCCATACTGTTACAGCTTATCCCCGTAAGGGGACGATAACATGCTCCACTTAGGAAGTTCGCTAACGTGATTGATGATATCCCCGTCAGGGGGCGAAAATAAATGTCCGACCTCATGATATGCCGGTTCACATATTATCCCCGTAAGGGGGCGGAAACTAATAAGACTTAGTTCCACCATTATACTTTACGAGTGTATGCTCCCCGTCAAGGGACGAAAACTTTTGAACTTTACACTTGATATTAGCCCGAGTTGCATTACAACTTATCCCCGTAAGGGGGCGATAACCATAACTTGTTACCTCCAAATATTCAAGTGTTCATATGATCCCCGTAAGGGGGCGGAAACCCATCCTTCCCAATCTCCTAAGGAACCGAAAAGATATGATCCCCATAAGGGGGCGAAAACTTCTTTCTTAAGTTGCCAAACCCAATAATGACAAATGTGATCCCCGTAAGGGGACAAAAAATTCCGCATCGGAAAAGATGCGGAATTTTTCTTTTGTTCAGCCTTAACTTTGCCTGTGCGGTGGCTTGTATAGAATTGAGCGGAACATCTGGAACCGCTCAAACATTTTCTCTCGCATCTTTTGCGTTCCGGCAGGATGTGCTATAATAAAGCAAACTAGTAACGTTTGAAACAAAATTGCTAATTTTATTTGCAAATTATTGTGCAGTTGTTTCGTCGTTCGTAAAGGAGATGATATTTTGGATCTTCTTACCCTGCAGTCCACCTTTGGCGGGCTGCTGCACGACACCGGCAAAGCGGTGTACCGTGCCGGTGGGCAGCGCGGCAGCCACAGTGAACAGGGCTACCAGTTTTTGCACGGCGTTTTGCCCGGTGCAGGCTGGGCACCGGTTCTGGACTGCGTGCGTTACCACCACGCCGCCGCGCTGCGCGGTGCAGCAAAGGCGCTGCCAGCCGATTCCCCGGCCTATATCGTTTATCTGGCAGATGATCTTTCTGCCGCCGCAGACCGCCGGGAGGTCGAAGGCGAAAGCAGTTCCTCCCGGCGGGATCTTCCGCTGGACTCGGTGTTCACCCACCTGAACGGTACGCACCCCGGCTGGATGATGCCTGCGCAGCCGCAGGACGGCAGCCTGAAGCTGCCACGGCAGCAGCAGCCGCTTTCCGCTTCCGTCTATGCAGATGCCGTGCGCAAGCTGAGCGAGTGCCTGCCGGATCTGCAGCCGCAGCCGGAGTGGATCAACTCGTTGCTGGGTCTGCTGGAAACGCAGTTCAGTTGTTTTCCGTCCAGCACCTTTACCGGCGAAAGCCCGGATGTTTCTCTGTTTGACCACGCCAAGACCACCGCAGCCATTGCGGCGTGCATCAGCGAATATGTGCAGGCAAACAACATCACCGACCTGTGCAAAGCGCTTTTTGAGCAGGAGAAGAATTTTTGCCAGAAGGACGTTTTTCTGCTCTATACCGCCGATTTTTCCCGCATCCAGAAGTTCCTTTATACTGTCCATACCGAAAACGCCCTGCGCTCCCTGCGCAGCCGGTCGTTCTTTCTGGAGCTGCTCATGGAGCACTATCTGGACGAGCTTCTGGCCGGGTGCGGCGTGTCCCGCGCCAACCTGATTTACAGCGGCGGCGGGCACTGCTATGTGCTGCTGCCCAACACTGCCGCTGTGGCCGATACCCTGACCCGGTGGAACCGGCAGTTCAACCGCTGGCTGCAACAGCAGTTCGGCACCCAGCTGTTTCTGGCCAACGCATGGACGCCCTGCTCCGGCAACGACCTGACCAATACCCCGGCTGAAAAAAGCCCCTACAAAGAGCTGTTCCGCCGGGTGAACCGTCTGCTGGAGCAGCACAAGTTCCACCGCTATACCGCAGAGGATCTGCGGCAGCTGAACAGTACCGCCGCTTACCCGGATGGCCGGGAATGCAAGGTGTGCGGCACCAGTGCCAACCTTGCGGACGAGCTTTGCCCGTGGTGCAGGCTGTTTGTGGAGTTTTCCTACAAAATTCAGCACAAGAGTGTGCTGGTGGTAAGCCGTCAGCCCTCGGCAGCCGATGACTGCACGCTGCCTGCACTGGACGGCGGCAGTGCTTACCTGACCACGACCGACCGGGCTGCGGCGCAAAAGCGCCTTTCCTCCGGCGAGCCGGTCCTGCGGGTGTACACCAAAAACACACCGTACAGCCCCCTTCCCTCCACCACCAACCTGTATGTGGGCGATTACGCCGCCAGCAACAGCATGGAAGAACTGGCCGGGCAGTCCGAGGGCGTGCGCCGCATTGCAGTCTGCCGTATGGATGTGGACAACCTCGGACACGCATTTATCTCCGGTTTCGAGCAGGAAAACGAGAAAGACCCGGTCAAACGGATGCACTATGTTACCCTGTCCCGCACCTCCGCGTTCTCCCGGCAGATGTCGCTGTTTTTCAAGTGCTACATCAACGGCATTCTCGAAGGGCTGCAAGTGAGCATCGTCTACGCCGGCGGCGATGATGTGTTCCTTGTGGGCGCATGGAACGATGTGCTGGAAGCAGCGCAGCGCATCCAGAGCAATTTCACTGCATTTTCCTGCGGTGCACTGACCCTCAGCGCAGGCATCGGCATCTTTGATGACCATTACCCCATCCGGCTTTCCGCCGAGGAAACCGCCGCGCTGGAAGAAGCCGCCAAGCATCTGCCCGGCAAAAATGCAGTGGCACTGTTCACGCCGGAGCGCAAAGCAGTCCGGGATGCAAAGGGCAGTCTGCTGGTGCAGCCGGAGCAGGGACATATCTATGCGTGGGATGTATTCCGCACAAAGGTCTTGACCGAAAAGGTCGGCTGCCTGCAAAGCTTCTTCGGCAAGGATAACGCCGAGCATGGAAACGCCATGCTCTACAACCTGCTGGCACTGCTGCGGGAAGCCGAAAACGACCGCATCAACCTCGCACGGTACGCTTACCTGCTGGCGCGGCTTTCCCCAAAAAAGAATGCACCGGATTATAAACTTTACGAGCAATTCTCTCACAACATGATGGATTGGGCATTGGATGCCGTACAGCGTCACCAGCTCATCACCGCAATTTATATTTATGTCTATCAGAACAGAAAGGGTGGCGACACAGATGGCAGGATGGAATGATAATGGCCGCAGCTATGGCGGCGGTGGCTATAACAACAGCCGAAGCGGATATAGCAACAGCTACAACGGAAACCGCAGCGGTTCCGGCAGCTATAACAGCCGTAGCAGCTATGGACAGCAGAAAGAGCTGCCGCCGGAGATCACGCCGAAAAAGGTGCCGGAAGATTATGTAGACGAAGCCGAGCGTATTATGCGCAGCCTCATGAGCGGTGGCAAGACCGTGACCACCAGCAAGATCCGCAACCTGTTGAGCCTTGTGACTGATATCTTTAATACGGAAAACATCCGCACCAATGAAAAGCTTCTGCCCGAAAGCATCGTAAAGCTCAACCTGATGCGGGTGCGTGTGGCTTATGAGTGCGGGCGCGATGATACCGTAAAAAACTTTGTGGCGCAGACGAACCTGCTGGAATACCTCAAGGGCATTTCCACCGACCGTGCGGATCTGATCCGCTTTGCACACTACATGGAAGCGCTAGTCGCTTTCCACCGCTACTTTGGCGGCAAGGAGGGGTAATTATATGTATGGAAAAATTCTGATCCGGTGCGATCTGGAAGTGCGCACCGGTATGCACATCGGCGGTTCCTCTGCCTTTTCTGCCATTGGTGCTGTGGACAGCCCGGTGGTGCGTGACCCCTATACCGGTTATCCCATCGTACCCGGCAGCAGTCTGAAAGGCAAACTGCGCACCCTGCTGGCCCGCAGCACCTGTCAGGATATCGAACACATGCCTGTTTTCGACAAGGACGACGAGCGCATTCTGCGCCTGTTCGGTTCCTCGGAGCCGGTGCGCCGTTCCCGCCTGCAGTTTGCGGATGCCTTTTTGTCCAATGCAAAAGAGCTTTCCAATGTGGGTGTGACCGAGGTCAAGACCGAAAACGCAATTTCCCGTGCCAACTCTGTGGCCAATCCTCGCCAGATCGAACGTGTGATCGCCGGTGCAAAGTTCGGTGTCAGCATCGTTTACGATGTAACCGACCCGGCACAGGTCGAGGAAGATCTTTCTCTTCTGGCCAAAGGCATGAAGCTGCTGCAGATGGATTATCTGGGCGGCCATGGTTCCCGCGGCAGCGGCCGTGTCAGCCTGAAAAACTTTGCGCTGGAAGGCTATGGCGCGCAGGCGGATCTCAGCCGCCTGAAATCCCTCTTTGATGAGGTGGATAGTTATGAACTATTTTCTGTTTAAGCTTCAGTTTGACACAGCTGTTCATTTCGGAGGAGCCGACTCTGCATTGTCGCTTTATACCTCCGAAGAGACCCTGCGGGCAGATACCCTGTTTTCTGCCCTCTGCCATGAGACACTCGTCCAGCACGGGGAAGAAGCCCTAGAACAGCTTTGTGCGCAGGTCCGGCAGGGAAAATTCCTGCTCAGCGATACAATGCCCTGGTACGGTGAAACCTTCTACCTGCCAAAGCCCATTGCCGCATCGGAATCCACTGAGGAAGTGGAAACCACCCTGCGTAAAAAGGTAAAAAAGCTAGCCTGGATCCCTGTGTTGGAATTTGACCGCTACGCCAGAAGCCTGCATGAAGGTCATTTTACCCCTGACGAGCAACCGGAAAGTTTTGGCACCCACTATGAGCAGACCAAGGCAGCTGTTCCCATGCAGGGGGATACCATGCCATATCAGGTTGGACTATTCCGTTTTGCGCCGGACTGCGGACTGTATTTCATCTGCGGATTTACCGAAGATGGTCAGGATGAAGATCTGGAGTATTTGCTGAATCAGCTGGGCGCTACCGGCATCGGCGGCAAAGTCAGCTCTGGTTATGGAAAGTTCCATGTCGTGGCCAAGATTTATCTGAACGAACCTTTTGACGAACAGACAGAGTGGATGTATCACGCTCTTTCTGCCGATCATGCACCTTATCTGCTGCTGAGCACCAGCCTGCCGCAGACAGATGAACTGGACAGCGCGCTGAAAGACGCCTCTTTCCAGCTGGTGCGCCGCAGCGGCTTCATGGCATCTGATCGTGTGGAAACGCCACTGAAGAAAAAAACGCAGTATGCCCTTTCGGCAGGATCTGTCCTGCAAAATCGTTATCAAGGGGCTTTGTATGATGTTGGCTTGTCGGATGTGCATCCGGTATACCGCTATTCCAAACCAATCTTTATGGGGGTGACATTATGATTCAGCAGGATCATCTGCAGATCTTTGACCTTACTCTAAATGTATGGGCACCTCTGTTTGTTGGCAACGGCAGCAGCTATACCAAAAAAGAGTACATGTACAACACCCGCAATGGCAAAGTCTCCTTTCTGGACAAGCAAAAATTTTTCAGTTTTCTAGTCGAGCGCGATCTGGTGGACAAGTACGAGCAGTTTATGCTTAGTGACCAGTCCAATCTCTGGGCCTTTCTGACCAAAGACTGCGGCATTTCCGATGTGGAACTGAAAACACTGACTCGTTATCAGATTGTGGCAGGTGATGCGCTGGATGCCAAGCATTCATTGAAAGGAATCCATGCTTTCCAGCGTAATGCACAAGGGCACGCCTACATTCCCGGTAGCAGCATCAAGGGCGCACTACGGACCGTATGGCTGCTGAGTGCGGTATTGGCTGACCGCAGTACCGGACACAGCCTTGCACCAAACCGCCGGGCCACCTTTCCGGAAGAGAAATATGTCAATCGGCTTCATCTGCACATTCTGAAAGATGAAAGCATCGCTTCGGACGCTGTTAACAGCATTTTCCGCGGCATTCAGGTTTCCGACAGTCTCTCAATCCCGGACAACTGCATGATGCTGGCCGGAAAAACGGACTCTGCTACGGATGGCGGAACCCACAGCATCAACCTCTGCCGGGAATGCGCCGCACCGGGCACAGCCATCCGGTTCAAGCTGACCCTGGATCAGTCTGTGCTGAAGGGCCGCATTACAAAAGACTCTCTGCTGGAAGCCATTCAACAGTTCGATGCATCCTATCAGCAGACCTACGCTCGGCATTTTACCCTGCCGCGCGGTGCCGTCAACCTGCCGCAGCAGCCCTATCTAATCCTGGGCGGCGGCTCCGGGTTCTTTGCCAAGTCGCTGGCGTACCCCTATCTGGGTGAAGAAGAGGGGCTGCGCTGGACGGCAGAACAAATGAAACAAATGTTCCGTAACCACAAGCATGAGCGTGATGCCGAAAAAGGTATTTCCCCGCACACCATGAAATATGCTCGCTTTCGTGGTCGGCTTTATCCCTATGGATATTGCGGGGTGAGTATCTTATGATTCAGCAGATTCAACTGGTTTTATCTCCCCCCAATGATGTGCGGATTCCCCAGTCGTGGGCCTATCGTCTGTATGGCTGGCTGATGTCACAGATTTCTTCTGAATTTGGAGAGCAGATGCATCTGCAAGGGGAACACCCCATTGCGCATTTTCTATGTTTTTCGCTGGAAAAGCATTCTTTAATCTGGACGGTCAACCTGCTGAATGACGCTGCTCGACAGGTAGTTTCTCCCGTTTTGGAATCTGCAAAGGAAATCTCTCTGCATGAATTAACACTCCCAGTTTCAGAGGTCCGCGCCTTTCCGGCAATCTCCGCTGAAGAACTGATCCGTTCTGGGCGCTCCCGCAGCAAAACCCGTGCCAAAATTGCTTTTCTGTCGCCTTGCGCCTTCAAGCAGTCCGGCCGCTATACTATTTTCCCTCAGGAAACTCTGCTTTTGCAAAGTCTGATTGCGCATTGGAACGCTGCCTTTCCAGAATATGCCCTTATCGATTCTGATGCACTGCAAGCTTTACAGCATGGACTTCACATTGTGGATTACAATCTCCATACGACACGTTACCTGCTAAAAGAAACACGAATCCCGTCCTTTCTCGGAAATGTAACGGTTGAAGCTCACCTTGCACCACCACTTCTGGAATTGTGGAATACATTGCTCTCTTTTGCACCGTATGGTGGAATCGGCATCAAAACCACGCTCGGCATGGGTGGAACAACTACAGCTTTTCAAAAGAGAAACTTCTGTACCTGATTGTAAATTTAGGTAATCGTCTAGGAATGGCATGTACCGTAACCACCGGTCAGAGCCCTGGAATAGCGTAATATTAAAACAGTTGCTTAAGGAGCCAGGAGAGTCGGTTTATCAACTGATAATCACAATACCACGCAAGCCCCTGCTGGATGGTGGCATTGTGAACAGCTCCAAGGGGGGCTTTGGTCTGGGACAGCGGGGCGTAAAAAGCCGGACCCCGGAGCAGTTCTCCATCCCAAAATACGAATTTGCGGTGGGCACTGCCATCCGCAACATGGTGCAGGACCTGATGACCCCGGAGGATACCAGCCGCATGGCACAGGCACTCTACGATGCCGCTGATCCGATCTCTCGTTAAACTGGCAGTATATGCTATACAAAATATTTCAGTACCGCACTCTGTTTTCCGTCCAATAAAATTCCCATGCCGCCTTCGGGCGGCTTTTGTTTTTAGTGTACAAATCGTAAGAAATAGCCCCCACCGCAATGTATCCGCAGTTCCCGAACTCCGTACTTTTTATACGGAAAAAAGGATTATAATTTTGTGCGTAGTACGGTATAATGAGCGAAAAGTTTATTGTACGAAAGTGAGGAGTGGCGGTGGATAACATTCTTAATA
>ERZ773168.1001-NODE-1001-length-25611-cov-10.081312_pt1 | contig 25611 bp, 25 predicted proteins | sample MGYA00511261_ERZ773168 | MGnify/ENA primary metagenome ERZ773168 (study PRJEB29015, sample SAMEA2737855) | human gut metagenome | biome: human gut; feature: human-associated habitat; material: faeces | place: China | collected 2012 ... | reverse complement strand
GTCAGCTGGGTCTTTTTCAGCCGCCAGCGCCAGTTCTGGCCCACGGTGGAGGGCTGATTGATGCGGGCGGAGTTGTCCAGCCCCAGCCAGTCCTGCATGGGAATGATGCAGGTCGCCGCTGCGCTGCGCAAGATCAGTGCGATCATGCTTTTATAGAGCTGCTCTTCCGGGGTGGCGTAGTCGTACAGGTAGTCCCGCACCATGGCGCGCTCGGCATCGGTGACGGTCTGGTACCACGATACCAGCGTCTCGTTGTCGTGGGTGCCGGTATAGGCCACACTGTTCACAGGGTAGTTGTGGGGCAGATAGTCGCTGGCGCTGCCAGTGTCGCGGGAGTCAAAGGCAAATTCCAGCACCTTCATGCCGGGGAAACCGCTGTCCCGCACCAGCTGACGGACCGTCTCGCTCATATAACCAAGATCCTCCGCAATGATCTCCCGCTTGCCCAATGCCTGCTCCACGGCACGGAACAGCTCGATGCCGGGGCCTTTCTCCCAGTGGCCCTCTGCCGCGGTCTCGCTGCCGTAGGGGATGGAGAAATACTCATCGAAGCCGCGGAAGTGGTCGATGCGCACCACATCATACAGCTCAAAGCAGTACCACAGGCGGGTGATCCACCACTGATAGCCGGTTGCGCGGTGTGCTTCCCAGCGGTAGAGCGGATTGCCCCAGAGCTGGCCGGTGGGCGAAAAACCATCCGGGGGAACGCCCGCCACCGCCGTGGGAATATTGTCCTTGTCCAGTTGGAACAGACCCGGGTTTGCCCAAGCGTCCGCCGAATCCAGCGCCACATAGATGGGGATATCGCCGATGATGCGGATGCCCTTGCTGTTGGCGTAGGCCTTCAGCCTGCGCCACTGCTGGTCGAACTTGAACTGGAGATATTTGTGGTACTCCACCTCAAAATACAGCTCCCGGCGGTAGTAGTCCATAGCGGGCTGCCAGCGCAGACGGATATCCTCGGCCCACTCGATCCACGGCTTGCCCTCAAAACGGCCCTTCACCGCCATGAACAGAGCAAAATCATCCAGCCACCACTTGTTTTTCTCGCAGAAGGCTGCAAACGCTTTGTTGTGGCCGATGTCGCTGCGGGAGTAGGCCAGCCGCAGCAGGCGGCCCCGCTCGGCATACAGGCGGCTGTAGTCGATATCATCTGCCTTGCGGCCAAAGTTTGCCTTTTTGCACTCGGCGGCGGTCAGCACCCCTTCCTCCACCAGTGCGTCCAGACTGATGAAATAGGGGTTGCCCGCAAAGGCGGAAAAGCTCTGGTAGGGGCTGTCGCCGTAGCTGGTCACACCCAGCGGCAAGATCTGCCAATAGGTCTGCCCGGCTTCCTTGAGCCAGTCCACAAAATCGTATGCCTCCTGCGAAAAGCAGCCGATGCCGTAAGGGGACGGCAGACTGCTGATGGGCAGCAAAATGCCTGCACTTCTCTGCATCTTCATTTCCTTCTTCCTTTATAACTCGATCAGAACACCCGCGTGGTCGGACACCTGCGGCTCCTGCAGGCCGTTGAACACCACCCGGGTGCTTTTTACAGCGATCGCCTGGGAGCACCAGATCTGGTCGATGCGCTTTTTTGCCGCCGCATCCGGGACATCAAGGGACCCCTGAACGTCATCTTCGGGTATGATTCCTGCCCGGAGGACACCGACCTCAGCCAACCCGGCAATACGCCGTTTACCGGGGACTGCGTTTTCTGCGGCGACTACGGGCATGATGTCTACCACTGCCCGATCCTCGCGGCCGAGCAGGACCCCGATGCCTTCTGCGGGGACTGAAAAGTCCCCCTAAAAAATCACCACCATCCTCGGCATTCCCTGCACGGTAATCGGCTTCCTCCTGGATGCCGTCGCGTCCGCGTTCTTCTTCGCGGCGACCCTGACCATTACCTTCCCCCATCACGCGGAAGATCCTGCAAAAGGCGTACAACAGCGCCGACGGGACCCCTGACCGCAGCGAGAAGCGGATGCTGCAGGAGCATCCGCTGACCTCCAAGATCCTCCGAGTGCATACGGCACTCTTTTCCGTGGCCGGCGCCTGCATCATGGTGCTCGTCTGGCCCCAGAAACCCCTGGGGCAGACCGCTTTCTGCCGTGTCGTCAACGCGGTAGGCACCATCGCGATCTTTGTGCTCATCGTGGTCGGCTTTATCCTGATCGCCATGGCCTTTGCAGCCCGCAAAAAGGCCTAGCGGAACGCGGGCAACCTCTGAAACATGCCGGGCAATGCCCGGCATGTTTTTTCGTTGAATCCCCTGCCTGAATTTGCTATACTATAAACAGGAAATGCCGCCCGCCGCGGCAGGAAAGGAACCTACCTCCGATGAAACGTATCTATATTACAGCGATTCCGCTGGACAGCAACTTTGCCATCACCCCCTACGCAGCCGAGCCGGTCAACTACACTCAGACCACCACACAGCCCACCTGCTACCCCATTACCCCGATCCTGGCCGATACGGCTCACGACGGGGATGAAATCAAGGTCATCGCTGTGCGCCAGGTCAACAGCCCTCGCAGTGAGAACCTGGAGGTTTTCCGCCGCGAGCTGGACAGCTTGGGCAGGCCCTACACCCTCATAGACCTGACAACGCCGGAAAACCAGCAGCGCGACGGCCTGCTGACCCTGTTTGAGGCGCTGACCGACGCGATGGAGAGCGACGCCTGCTATTACGCCGATGCGACGTTCGGCACCAAGACGTATCCGCTGGTATTGTCCTCGGCCCTGCATTATGCCGAGAAGATCTTGGATGACACCGAGGTCTGCGGCATCTACTACCGCGAGCTGACGCGGGAAAGCGGTCAGGTCAAGAACGCGCGCCAGTATGACATCAGCACACTGTTCACGCTGGACGGCATCGTTGATATGGCTGCCGATGCAGAGCTGACCGACAAGAAGGCCTTTATCAAGCTGATGCTCCACCCCGACCGGGAGGTGTAAGCCATGGCGGATTACGCAAAAGACAGCGAGAAACAGGCCGCTCTGCGCCGTCAGATCGAGAAGCACCCGATCTGGCAGTACCCGCCGGAGGAGCGTCTGCAGCACAACCGAGAGTGGCAGAGCCTGTATCTGCTCGTGTTTGAGTTTAAGGAGTTCCTGCAGAAGCTGGAAAATCGACTGAACAACGCCGAGTATGATACCGGGCTTTTGAAGCAGGACGAAGATGCCATGCTGGATGCGCGCTATACCCGCCGCAGCAAGCTGCGCAACAAGCTGGACACGCTGACCTTTACCGAGGCGATGCGCAAGGCAGTCGCCCGGTACGACGCAAGCTCCGGCAAGGAGTTTATGGCCTATTTTGATACGATCTATGCCAATGCCATGCACGAAGCCATGAACAGGCAGTCCATGCGCGAGCAGGGCGACATCCGCCTGAACCGCGGGGAGGCACGCCTTTGGAAGCGCCTGTGCGAGCTGTGCGATAAGCAGGGCATTGACCCGTCCGAGCTGTCGGACGCCTTCTATGATCGCGCTGCCGATATTCTGGATGTGGATGCGGATGCCTTGAAATCTATCGGACGCAACGCTACCGCCGCGCGGCGCACGGTCTCCCTGAATGACCCGGGCAACGATAGAGACGACGGCCCGGGCTTTGATATGGCCGACCCGAACCAGGAGAATATGCAGGAGCATCTGGAGCGCACAACCGAGGCGTTGCGCGCTATTGCCATGTTTGCCAGCAAGGATGTAAAGGAATACCCGCGGCTTTTCTTTACCACCGATGTGCTCGGCCCCCTGTGCACCGACAAGCCGGAGCTGCCGCCGGAGCGGTACTGCGCCCTACTGGAAAAGCAGGAGGAGCTGCTGTGGGAGCAGATCCTTGTAAAAGGCTACATAAATTACCTGTTTGAGCCGAACAAACCGGAACGCCTGCGGGCACTGCTGGATATAGCGCCGACCCACCCGCTGCAGGACAGCAGCGTGGCCGCTTACCAGCATGTGACCGCGGCAGCCGTGAGCTACCAGCGCCGCCGGTACGCAAAAATATTGCAGGAAATCTCAAAGCAGCTGCAGAAGTGATCCTGTAGGGGCGAGCACTGCTCGCCCGTGCCAATTTGCCATGTAAGAGGCTTTTCCGATGCAGAAGTAAAACGAGCAGCAAAGCGTTTTTTCGCTTTGCTGCTCGTTTGTTATTCCTCCTCGCCGCAATACAGGATCGCCACACTGACGTCATCCTCTGTGGCCGGGATCATTTTTTCCTTTATAACATGCTGCAAGGCTTCCGTAACGGTCTTTTCATCGTTCTCTGTCAGCCAGTCACACAGGCGCTCCACGGCGTGGGCGGGCTGCTGCTGCTGTCTGTCAAACAGGGTATCGCCACCGCCGTCGCTTGTCAGCAGCACGGCGTAGGGCTCGTGCAGCTCTCCGCTGCGGATGCGCAGATGCTGCGCAGCGCTCGGTTCGGACAGGAAATACGTCTCGTTGATGGCATGGCCGTTCTCCGGTGCCGAGAACACTACGGCGGTGTCCTGCCGGATACGGAAGATGTAGCCATCGCCGATATGCCCGCAAAGCCAGCGTCCGTCCGCATGGGCGGCATAAAACAGCAGCGTGCAGTAGCATTCCTCCGGCGGCATGCCCAGCACCTCCAGCGCCGCCTGACCCGCTGCCGCCGCCGCCGCGGCGGCTTCCTCCGGCGGCAGTGCGTAGAGCGTATCAAACGCGATCTGCAGGTAATCGGGAATCCACTCCATCATACGCTGCGCAGCCCTTTCACTGTGGGGGCAGCTGCCTGCACCGTCGCAGAGCACGACCCCCGCCAATGCGCCGCGCACAAAGCCTGCGGCGCGGTCCTGGCAGGGCTTTCCCGTCATACTATGATGCCGCCCGCAAGCGTAGGCGGCCGAAACTTTTGCGTTGATAGGATCATCTCCCTGTAAGCCCCCTGCGCGGGGCGGTTTACTTCATTATACACTAAAATGCGGATGCTGCACAACTTTTTTAAGTGTCCAGGGCATCCACCCGCCGCCCCTTGCGGCGGTAATCGGTCTTTTTGCGCATGATGCGCGGGCAGAGCTTGACGCCCTGCCACAGTGCGCGGTCGGCCCGCACGGCGGCGCGCTGCGCCTTTTTGGACTGCTTGTCCAGCGGGACAAATGTATTTTTCAAAACCAACCCCTCCCCTCTTTGGGCGCCTTGCGCCGAGCCTCGGCGTCTCTCCACTCTCCGTAGAGCTCCGCCGCCTCGGCGGAGATGTCATTGACCACGAGGTCTGCCAGCCGCTGATACGCCTGGCTGCCCCATTGGAACAAACCGGTATCCAGCCTTCTCTGACTCATCGAGATGATTTTTCCGGTATACCCTTCCAGTGTCATGCTATGGTAGAGATTGTAAAACAATCCATCGGTTTGGAGGGGGAAAATGATCTGCATGAGCGTCTTGCGCTCCTCAGAGGGAAATTCTTTTACAGTGTTCTTTTCCATGCTGTCAGCGATGAGGAGGTCTCGGTAGAGAAGTTCTTCAAATGTATTACATTCCATAGTAATTTCTCCTTTCAAAAGTAGAGGGGTTAGGCCCAGGCCAGGTCGCGGAAGGCGGCCTGACAGTAGTAGGACCAGGGGTTGTAGAGGCTGCGGGCCTCCGCCGTGATGTCGTTCGCGGCAAGATCGGCCAGCAGCTCGGCCTCGCGGCTGAACCGCTCCGCACCGATGCGGTTGACCTTGCGGAACAAGGTCTGAAAGTAACTGTCCAGCCCGCTGTCGCCGGGGCCGAAACGAGTGATCAATTCTTCACGAGCTTGCCGCCGGATGCTCCGGATGTAATCATCCAGGGTGAATTCATCTGGGTTTTCATTGAACACGTTGTCGCAGCGTCTCCGGTAGAACTCCTCTGTGTGCTTGAGCGGGAGAAGCCGCTTCATGACGGCCTGGCGCTCCTCAAAAGAATGGGGCGCAGGAGCTTTTTGGGGAAGCTCCTTGTCCAGGTAGGCCTGCATCAGGTCTGCCAGGAAGTCATCCTCGTAGAGCAGCGGCTCACCATCATCCCCCACAGGAAATCCGTACTGCCGTTCTTCCTCGGCACTGCCCTGTGCGCGGTACATGATGGTGAGAGCCAAGACCGTTTTCCAGCCCTGCTCGGGGGTCTGCATACCGAACAGCCATGCGAAGTTGCGCTCCATCGTGGGGAACATATCCTCGGAAGCGGAGAAGTAACGGGATTTATTGTTGATGGTGATCATAGGATTTTCCTCCTTAGTTTTTGTTTGTTTGTCCTTACATCTACCCTATAGGGACGGTGTGCGGGAAAGTTAAAGAGTTCCAAAAAAATTCAGGAAAAATCCCGGATCTCCTTTTCTGCTTTAATCCATCAGGAACGCATCGGGATTTTCCTGAGCGTCCAGAATGGGACAGTGGTAGACGTCGTGCCCGAAGTCACCGCAGAACACACAGTCACCGGTCCATGGGGGCATATTGGGGTCCGGTTCCCCTTCCTCGTAGCCGAAGATCACGTTGCGCGGACCTTTGACGTAGAACGTGCCGTCCGGGCGCTGGACAACACCGCCTTCGGGAATGTCGGGCGAACCCTCGGGGTAGATGCGGTCTCCCTTAGCGGTCACAGCATAGCCGGGGTCCGCGGGCTGGGCGGCTTCGGCGGCGGGCTGTTCAGCCGCCTGCGCAGCGGCAGCCTGGGCCGCGGCCTGCTGCTGGACAGCCACGGCGGCTTGCTGCTCCGCCGTTTTCTTTACGGCGCAGGTATCGGCCGTATGCCCCGTGCCGCCGCAGTAGCTGCACTTGACGACCTCCTGCACAACGAGGTTGTAGGTGGTGGACACGCCGCCCGCCGTGCTGGCCGCCGTGATGGTGGTCTGCCCGGGCGCATGGGTCGTAATGACGCCGCTGTCGTCGATGGTGGCGACGCTCTCATCGGCGGAGGTCCATGTGATGGTCTTATCGGCGGCGTCCTCCGGCAGGACCGTCGCATGCAGCGTCCAGGTCATGCCGTTGTTCAGGATGCCGCCCTCCTGCTCCAGCGTCACGCTGGTGGGCACGACCACAGCGGGCGTCGGCTCCGGCGTGGGGGCCGGGGTGGCTGTGGCTTCCGGCGCAGCGGTCTCGGGGGTGGCTTCCTCGCTGCGGGAGGTCTCGGCAGACCGGGGAATCTCCTGCACGGCATTGCTGCCGCACCCCGCCAGGCTGAACACAGCCACCAGCGCAGCCGCCGCAGTGAGGATACGAGTTTTATTTACAGTGATCTTTTTCATGTTTTTTCTCCTTTGTGTTTGGGTTTTGTTTTCTTACACAAAGGCTATAGGGTCGGCAGGCGGGGAAGTTAAAGGGAAAGCAAAAAATCATGAATATGCGGCGTTGACTTTTTCCTTGTATCGGCATATACTATAGGTAGGCAAGGAAACCGGTTATGGAATTGCCGCTAAGACCACGCAAAAAAGTGACCCCCAGTAGAGGTAGGCTCTCTACTGGGGGTCTTTTTGTGCTTACTTGCCCTTACCGCTTTTGCAGAATCCAGTCAAACACATACAAGCGTATATATAAAGTAGGCAACCGCCTTTGCGAAAAAAATCTGCACTTTTATTTTAACTTTACAAGCCCGCCTCCCTATAGTCATGGTGTAAGGAGACAGCAAGCCGATCGGATGTTTCCCTGCAAAGAAAAAAATCTATCTGTCACAAAAAGGAGAATGTGTTATGAAAAAGACTTCGTTTCTGAAAAAACTGACCGCTATGGCCGCCACGCTGGCCATGACCTGTGTGATGGCTGTCGGCGCTTTTGCCGCCGAGCCCGCCGTAGACTACAAGCTGGATTCCGCCGCCATCAACGTGGGCGAGACCTGGACGATGTCGGTCCCTGCCGGCGGCATGTACGACTGGAACCTGAGCAGCGAGTACATTGCCTACGGCCCCAGCATGGCCGACAAGGAGGGCGTGCTCAAGCAGGTCGGCTACGAGACCGCGAACGGCGTTAGCACGATCACCTATGAGGCCATGATGCCCGGCACCTGCACCGTGACCCTGACGGACCGCAGCTTTGCCAAGATCGCCGAGGCGACTGTCACCGTCACCGACGGCAGCGCCGCGCCCGACACGCCCAGCGTCGATACGCCCAGCACCGACAACAAGGCTGCCGAAACGCCCGCCGCAGCCAGCGCACCGTCTGCCGCTGCAGCGGTGAGCACCGCCCCCGTTGACACCCGCACGGCCCAGCAGCGGGAGATCGACGAGGCCAAGGCCAACGGCACCTGGGGCATCGAGTACACCACCTGCCAGAAGTGCGGCTACCACAACTGGACCCGCAAGGGCAACGTCTATGTCTGCGATACCTGCGGCAATGAGACGACCACCGTTGTGAGCGCCAAGGGCGTCAAGGGCTACGTCGGCAGTGGTGCTATCGCACCCGTCGCCAACAAGGCTGCCGCCCCCGAGACCCGCTACGCCAACGCAAAGCAGGCCCAGGCCGCCGCAGATGCCCGCGAAGCCGCCTACGCCGCCGCTGTTGCTGCGTTCCAGAAGCAGATCGCCGCGAACGAAGCTGCCTATCTGGCCGCTATCGCCAAGTAACCGCATATTCCCAAAGAGGGCCGCTGCCGCAGTGGGCAGCAGCCCTCTTTTTTTCTTTTATTTTTTTACCGTTTCTTTAACTTCTCCGCCCGCCGACCCTATAGGGTAGATGTAAGGAAAAACAAAACACAACTTAGTAAGAGGAGAATATACCATGAAAAACTTCCGTAAACTGTCCGCCATGATTCTTTCCGCCCTCGCTTCCTTCACCCTGCTGGTCGGCTGCGGCGCGGCCCCGGTGGAAGACACCACCCCCACCGAGAGTGCGCCCGTTGTCCCCGTTGTCGAAAAGACCGCCCCGGAGACCACGCCGGAAGCCAACCCCGAAGAAACGTCGGCCCCGCAGAGTGATACCACCGAAGAAAAGACCGAGAGCCTGCGGGAATTCCGCTTTACCACCGGCCTTGGCGGCGCCAACGGCGATTTTCTCTACGACGAAGATGGCCGCTTGAGCCACATCACGCTGGGTATCTACGACGACTTTTCCCAGGATTACGACATCAATTTTGACTATACAGACGGAAAGGCTTCCGCGAGCTTTGACGCCGCGCAGGCTGCCGCTATGGAAGGCTCGCCCTATGTGCTGGAGGTCACCGACCTGACTCTCAAAGATGACGGGACCCCCGATGCTCTGAGCGCCTGCACCGACTGCGCTGTTTATATTGAATTCAACGAGGACGGTCTCCCCTCCTTCTTTGCCGTCGCGCAGGAGGATGTGGGCTACCAGATCACCTACACCCGCACCGACGATGGCCGCCTGACTATGGACAGCGCCCAGTGCGTTTATGGATACATCTACAACCACAGCGCCGAACCTACCAATGACTTCTTCACGCCCACCGGCGAGATCCTCTACCAATAATCTGTCTGGGTCCTGTACCTCCAACCCGATGGATTTCCGGTATTGACGGAACCGCCCAAGGGGCTTTGGGACGACCAACCCCACAGGCCGACCCTATAAAAACAGCAGGAACTGTCCGGACAGTTCCTGCTGTTCTATTTTTCCAGCAAGTCCTCCATCGCGCAGCCAAGCACTTTGGAAATCTTATACAAACTCTCCGCGCTTGCCTTGTTGATGTCCTTTTGCCGCTGTTCGTACAGCTGGATGGAGCGCAGGCCGACGCCGGATTTTTTCGCCAGCTCGGCTTGCGAACAGCCGTAGGCCGTGCGGATGCGCTTCAGGTTTGTTTCCGCAAAGTGCTCCCGGATGCGGGCATCCGCAATCTCGGCAAATTTGCTGACGTCCGCCTCGTGCAGGGTATAATACATTTTTTCCAGTTCCGCAAAGGAAAGCACCTCGAAAATCTCGCTGTACTTTCGCCCGGAGTACCACTGATAATACGCAACCGCCCACCCGATCCAATATTCGCAGGAACGCGCATACCGTTCCGGCTGTTCCGGCTGTTCTGTCATCCCGGTCGTCTCCGCAAGGATCTGCACAGCCAGTTCAACGCCGCTCTTCCCTGCCAGATACGCGGGTTCTCCGTTTTCCATACGCTTGCTTACCGAACTTACGGTGAACAGCTTTATAAAATTCTCTCCCGGTACGCCGCAGACACGAATCGCATAGTCGAACGCATCCCCCAAAGCCGCCTGCGCATTACTCAGATAGATTTCTTGGTATGCGTGGGTCATCGCTGTGGATGCCTCCTCTCATAATGTCCTGCATATAGATGCCGTCTGTCTCATCGTCCAGCATTTTCAGATAGGTTTGGTTTGCTTCATCGTTTCTTGCTTTGCGCTGCACATAGTATTTGTCTTTTTCTGCGATGGAAAAGCTCTCAAATTTCAGATTGGAAAAGGCAAACTGCGACTTGATCACCACCTGCTCCCCCAATTTGCCAAGCCGCATCGCCTGCGAGAGCTGCTCTACCGAGATGGCATTGTTCAGAAAAGATTCCGCATAATCGAAATAGGAATCATCGGCGCGGTAGCCTGTAATCAAATCATAGGCATTTACGTTCACGCCGAAATTGTCGATCAGATATTGCTTGGCCCGCCTTGCCACCGGCGTTTTTATGGAAAAAAGACGATGCTCGACCAGCACGGCGATCCAATTGAGAATGGTATAGTCCGGGCTGTTCAAATGTAAAACCCGCAGATATTCCGTATCCAGCGTATAGCGGTTTGCAAAACCGTCCCGCAATGAGGAAACGGCCCACTCCTTTGCCAGTGCCTCGCTTTCCGTGCAGTAAAAGCCAAGCCCGAAATCATTATGCTTTTTTCCCGCGCCAAACACGGGATGCTCGATGACTTTTTCCGAGCCGTGAAATAGGGTGATTTTCTTTTCCATTTTGCCGCCCTCCTTGGTATAAGTGTATCACTAAAGTGATATAAAAGCAAGGCAGCAAAAAAGATATTATGACATGATGACATAATATCTCCAAAAATTGTTGGTACAACGTTCTTCCATTATCCCATCAGCACCCCGAAATCCGGGGTATAGGTCAAATCCTGCGCCAGCTCCGGCTCACGCAGGAACATCATCATATAGATGGGGTAATAGGTGATCTTCTCCTTCACACTCACATTCCCGCCGTGGAAAACAAACGCAGCCGGGATGTGGTAGTCCTGGTTTGCCATCACGCCGGAAAGCGCATTATGGCGTGTGTAGTCTTTCCCGCTCTTGATTTCAAGGGGCAGCACATTGCCCTCGTGCTCGATGACGAAGTCCAGTTCTCCCTGCTTTTTGCTGTTGAAGTAGTACAGCGCATAGCCGTGGGCGGCCAGCTCCTGGGCGGCGGCGTTCTCAAACACCGCGCCGAAATTGATGTTCTTTTCGCCGTTCAGCAGCGCCAGCTGGATGCCGTTGGCGTAGGTGGCCGCCAACAGCCCCACATCGCAGAGAAACAGCTTGAACAGGTTGCTTTGTCTGTTCAGCCGCAGCGGCAGCGTCGGTTCTTCCACGTTGTAGGTCGGCAGCGCAACGCCGGCGTTGGCCAGCCACAGAAAACTATTGTGGTAGCGGCTTAACTTAAAGTCCTGATGCAGGTCCTTTAAAATAAACCGCTTGTTCTTGGCGTTCAGCTCGCTGGGGATCAGGTCAAAAATATCCTCGAGATAGAGTTTCTCCTTCGGGTCATAGCGGGCAATATCCTTTTTGTACAGCGTCAGAATGGACTGCTGCACCTTGGCGACTTCATACAGGTTATGTGTTTGCAGGTAGCAAGCCACAGCCGCCGGCATCCCCCCCACAATCAAGTACAGGCGGAAAAGCTCCATCATCTTCTGATGCACCAGCGGGTCAACTTCCTGCTTTTTGTCATAGCAGCTGCGCAGATGGTCAAGGATGCGATCCGACACGCCGTTGGCGCGGGCAAATTCCTCTACATCCATCGGGAACATTTCCAGTACATCAAGATAGCCGACCGGTGCGCTGCGAATGTCTTTAAGCTCCACGCCCAGCAGCGACCCGCTTAAAATATAGCGGTAGCTGCCCTCCTCCACCAAAAATTTGATGGCGGTCACGATCTCCTTGCACTCCTGCACTTCATCCAAAAAGATAAGCGTCTTGCCGGGGACCAGCTTTTCCCCCATCAGCGCAGAGAGCCGCAGCAGGAAATCGCTGCTGTCGGTGGCTGTTTCAAACAGCTGCCGCGCTGCTGTGTTTTCCAAAAAATTCAGTTCCACAAAATTCTGGAAGGCTTCCTGTCCCAGCTGGCGGATCAGGGTCGTTTTGCCGACCTGCCTTGCCCCGGTGACAAGCAGCGCCTTGTGCGCTTCGCCCTCTAAAAACGCCTGTATCTTTTTGGCGGTTGTGCGCTGTAAAATCGTTTTTCGGTTTGTTTCCATGTCTGATGCCTCCCTCCGGAAAAAATACTTTGTCCGGTTTTCCAAATGTATTATACTGCACTTTGTCCGTTTATGCAACATACTTGTCTGCTGTTTTGTCCTGTTTTTCGTTTATAGTTACAGCAAATGGGGAGATATTATGACATGATGTCATAATATCTCCCCCGTGCTTTTTAATTTAGTACGCTGCACCGTATTTTCCGCTTTCCAGCTCCAGCAAAAACTTATACAGCGGTACGGCCTCGATGGTCACGCCGTCCTCCTGGATGGTTTCTTCCTCCTCGTAGGTCACGATGACGAGCCGCGCGGCCCCCTGCGAATTCTGCGCCTGCTTTTTCAGGTTGCCGACTTCGCGCTCGCGGGCATCCCCGGCAATGGAATAGGCTGCCTGTACGGCCAGACCGATGGAGGGCACATAGAAATCAATGTCGATTCCCGTCTTTGCGGATTTCAGATAATACACATCGTCCGGATAGGCGCGTGTAAGCGCTACAGCCACCATATTTTCCAGCTGCACCGACTCTTTCCGGTCCAGAAACAGGCTTACAATGCCGTTGTCGGAGAAATAAAACTTCGGGTAGCTCTCCTTCTCGACAAGGTTTGCGTAGTAGTTCTGCAGATGGAACAGCAGATAGGCATCCTCCGCATAGCGGATGTAGTCGGCAATCGTCTCCTTGGCCAGCGATACATTGACGGCGCGCAGGGTCTTTTGCAGCTTGGAATAGGAAATCTCACTGCGGACGGACTCCGCTATTTTTTTTATCAGGATTTTTACCGCATAGTCGTTGCGGATGCTGTTCCGCGTGATGATGTCGCCCAGCAGCACTTTTTGGTAAACGCCGGAAATATACTCCCGTTTTGCCTTGTACAGCAGCGATTCCGGCAGGCCGCCGTATTGTAGATACTGCGCGCAGGCGGCGCGGATTTTCCCGTTTGTTTTGGTGCCCAGCAGTGCCGGTTCATCGTGGGGAACCTCGCAGGCGGTCAGGTACTCGCCGAAGGCGTAGGGCGTAATATGCTTGGCAAAAAAGCGTCCGCCCAGCGTGGTTTCTATCTCTCGGCTCAGCATTTTGGCGTTGCTGCCCGTGATGTAGATATGCTCCTTGGCGTCGGCCATGCGGCGGGCAAACTTCTCCCAGCCGTCAATGTTCTGCACCTCATCCAGAAAGAAATAGCCTTTTTTGTCGCTCATCTCGCTCTGCACCGACAGCAGGTCGTTGAAGTCTGCAACGGTGAACTCGGAAAGGCGCTCGTCCTCAAAGTTGATATAGATAATTTGCTCCCAGTCCACACCGGACGCCACCAGATCCAGCACGATTTTATACAGCAGCGTGGATTTTCCCGCGCGGCGCAGACCCACCAGCACATAATTGCCGTTTTCCTCAAATTCGTAGTCGCGCGGCACGATTTGAAAATTGCGGATAAATTCGTGTTGGTCGTAGATGACGGATTTTAAAAGGGCATGATTCATAGCGTGTGCCTCCGAGGAACGCAGTTTGTTTTGTCAAGTATAGTTTATCATATTCTTGCGTTTTTGTCGAGTATAATTGACAACATTACATTGCGCTTGTAAATCATACTAAGTTCCGTCACAAACAGCGCTTCCCCTGACGCACGTTCCATAGCAGCACCGTTCCAAAGCTGCATCGCCCCGCGGCTGTTCTTATTTTTGACGCTCTCAAACAGGTGTGCCCGGCATTGCCGCCCCGGTAAAGAAAAGCCGCAAAGGCCGTTATTCAGTGTCCCAGCGTTTTCAGCACACTTGTCACGTCATCGATCTGCGTGGCAAACTCTGCCCTTAAATCGACAGGCGCAATGCTCATCAGATAGGGGTGCGCCGCCACACGGAGCATGGGGGCATCGTTGTAGCTGTCACCGAAGGCGTATGTATTTTCCAGCGGAATACCGAAATGTTCGCACAGCAGGTGCAACCCTTTATCCTTGCCTGCTGCGGTAAAATCCAGCCAGTGCTCGCCCGTGACGGCGGCACCGATGCGATCCTTCCAGAGGGGCAGGATTTCCTTAGCCGGGATGTTCATATCCCCTGCGGAGATGGCGGAAATCTGGGTCACATCTCCTTTTACCTCGCTGAAGTCCTTCACGATGTGGCAACTCCCGAACTCAACGCCCACTGCGTTCAGGTTGGCTTGGGCGGCCTCGGTCGGCACAAAATAGTAGCGGCCCGTTGTAGTGCAGGCGCGGGATACACAGTCTGTGCGCGTTCCCAGGTAGGCGACCAGCTCAGCGCAAAGCTCCCGCGGCATAGGTATGGTATGCAGCAGCTCGCGGCCATAGCAGACATAGGCTGCATTCTCGGACATATAGGCAATTTCGTCCGCCACGGGGGCAAACAGCTCCCGCAAAGCGTCAAGGGGGCGGCCGCTGGCAGCGCAGAACAATATCCCGCAGTCATGCAGGCGGCGTATCTCGTCAAACACGGCGCAGGACAGCTCGGTCTGCCCCTCCGGCAGCAGGGTGCCGTCGAGATCGCTGGCAACTAAGGTGTGAAACTGTATCATCCCAAGGTCTTTCCTTTCTCAATTGGCCAATGCCGTGTAATGTGATGGCTGCGTGGCAAAATCATTCCATATGCTCCACCAAAAAATCAATAAAGGCGGCGTAATCTTTGCACAGAAGGGCACCCTTCAAATTGTTGCTGTCCAGCAGGATCATGGACAGCGGCTCAAAAATATCGTAAAAGATCTTGCGGTCATTGGGGTTGAAGCTCAGCATGATCACAAGGTTGACAGCCGTGTCGTCCCAGCAGATGGGGGTGCGGCTGACATATACGGCCATACAGGTGCGCGGGCTGCACATTTTCAGCGTGTGGGGTATCGCAAACTGCCCGAACGCCGTGGACGAAATGCTCTCCCGTTCCATGACGGCGGCCTCGAACGCCGGGGTCGTGCAGCCCAGCGCCAGCAGGCGGCTGCACATGTGGTGGACTACTTCCTCCCGCGTGGTACAATGGGAGCCTGTTTCAAACAGCTCCGGCGTCAGGATGGCCGACAAGCTGCGGCGGAAGTTCTCGCGCCGCGCCTGCGTGTTGATCTCCTCCACCTTGCGGTTCAGCGCCATAATGTCGGAGTTTGTCAAAAAAGGCGAGATAAGCACAAGCGGCATATTCAGCACCCTGTGGGGCCGCACGGTGGAGATGACCAGCGCACTGCCGGTAAGCTGGTCAAGAAGGCTCTCCTTTGTAAAGACATTGGTAAGCAGGATTTTACCCTCCATGCGGCGGCTGATGCGGTCCGCCAAGCTGCTGTCCATATTGTAGTAGCTGGGGCAATACAGCACGGCAGGCACACGGTTTGCCAGTTCCTTCTGCGTTTCCAGCGCACCGCCCAGATGCAGCGCAATGTAGGCGATCTCGTCCTCGTCGAGCGTGATGCCTGTTTTTTCGCGGATGATGCCCGAAAGCTGCACGGACACATCATAAATCAGCGGGCAGCTCTGGCGTATCTCACTGACAAGCGGATTTTTGCAGAAACTCCTGTTCTGCGCGCGCACCAGCAGATTGTGCGTATGCAGCGCAAAGCGGATGAAAAATTCCGGCTCGTCCAGATTGATGTCGTAAAAATCCTTTACGGTGTTGATGAGCTGGTGTACAAGGTCGGTGCAGTCGCTGCCGATATAGTCGGCAATGTTGTCGGGCGTGATGGACGCATAATCCAGCATTGAGGTACGGGAAACAAGCAGCAGCGCCATTTCATATTGCTCAGCTGCAGAGAAACGAATGCTGAAATTGCGGGCCAGCCTCTCGATCAGCTCCTGCGCAAGCTTTTCATTCTGCGGGTCCAGCGGATGCATATTACTTGGGGCTTCTGTGTAAACGCAGCCGTTCTGTACACGGTTTATGGCGATGGCAATGTGCAAAAGCAGATTCAGTAGTGAATAGTCATTGATGAAGTAGTGGTTTTCGTTCAGCACATCCATGACATCCGCGCGTATTTTATCAATGTCAATGCTGGGAAAGGCAGCCTGCAGGGAGTCCGTGCTTGTAAATGCGCTGGCGGATTCATGGTACAACAGTCCGCTGAGCAGGCGGCGCTTGTTGCGTTCGCTGCCCGTCAGTGTTACAGTGTCCCCGCTGACGGTAAGGCTCAGGTCGTACTCCCGCGTCAGGCGGCGCATCTTGCCCATCAGTCCGTGAAAGGTCGTTGCGCTGATATAAATTTCATCGCACAGGTCGTACAGGTTCAGGCTGCCGCCCTTCTGTACAAGGCGGTTCAGAATGTAGGTGCAGCGATCCTGCGCGTTCTGGGGAATATCGTTCGGGCTTTGGTGCAGTATCTGCTGCGCCATGGCGGGCGCAATGCGGTAACCGGTCGGCGTTGAGAGGATGGCGTCGGGGTATTGTGCATTGACTGCATTGATATAGTTATGTACCGTGCGCACCGATACCCCCAGCGAATTGGCAAGCTGGGTGGCATTGAGTTGCTGGTTTTGATCCAGCAATGTCTGCACGAGCTGGTTCTGCTTGCTAGCCATGAGCGGTGAATCCTTTCGTTGAATGAGTGGTAGGAAATCGGCTTGTCCCCTCCGGGCAGGGCGCTGCCGTGACTGCCGCATTGCGTAGTGGAGACACCCCACCGTACTTTTTATATTCATAGTATACCCCAACCCTGCCCAAAAAGAAAAGCAGCAATTTTCACAGGGGGTCTGCAAAAAGCTGTACAAAATGACAAGAAGTACGCTTTTCCTGTTGCAAAAATCTGTAAAAGCTGCTTTTTTGAGCAGGATGCACAAGTTTGGTGTGCAATTATTTTGCACATCGACGGATTGCACCAACGGTGTGCAAAAGTCAGGGTTGCACGGTGCAAAAAATTGCAGTATGCTGAAAACACAGAAAGGGCAATGACACGAAGGCCCGCAAAATATGAGGAATTTGACACGAAAGAGGTAAACGACTATGAAAAAGCACAATGTTCTGCTCGTCTGCGGTTCCGGCGCATCTTCCGGCTTTATGGCTGCCAACATCCGCAAGGCTGCCGCAGCTCGCGGCCTGTCCATCACCGTCAATGCACGCAGTGAGTCCACTGTTGAGGATTATGTCGATGAAATCGATTGCCTGATGATCGGACCTCACCTCGCATCTACCCTGCCCGATATGGAGGAAATCTGCGAGGGCTATGATGTCAAGGTCGGCGTCATTGAGCAGGCTGCCTACGCACGCCTGAACGGCGACGCTGCGCTGGATCAGATTCTTGGTCTGTTCGGCGAGGCCTGATACCCTACGGTACCAAGCAGGGAAGCGGCCCTGCACTAAATAGTGCTGCCGATGATCGGCAGCATAAATGAGGAGGAAACCAATGGATAAACTCATTAAATGGCTCGAAAATTCTTTCGCGCCGAAACTGCAAAAGATCACGAACCTGACTTGGATCGTGGTCATCAAGGACTCGATGATGCAGCTGCTGCCCTTCATTCTGGCAGGCTCTATCTTCTGCGTCGGCACCATTCTGAATGACTACATTCCCGCACTGCCCAGCTTCTGGACTCCCTTCGGCTGGACGATGAGCAAAATCGGCCTGATGGCCTCCTTCCTGATCCCCTTTAACTATTGCGAGAAAAAGCGCTTCCGTAAGCAGCGCATCCTCGCAGGCTTCACGGGCATGATGCTCTTCATGATCTGCATCGACCCGCAGTCTGCGGAGGAAATGGGCCAGGGCCACTCCCTGTACGGTGCCAACGGTATGTTCGTTGCCATCTTCACCGGCATTATCGTTGGTCTGGTCTTTGGTGCGTTCGCTAAGTTCTCTTTCTTCAAAGAGGATTCCGTCATTCCCGACTTCGTTCGTCAGTGGTTTGACTCCCTGCTGCCCATCATGCTTCTGATCGCGGGCGGCTGGCTGATCGTTCAGGTCGCCGGTGTCGATGTTGCCGGTGCTGTGCAGGCCGTCTTTATGCCGTTGCAGAGTGCTTTGACCTCTCCTGTCGGCTTCGTGTTCTTCTGCTTCCTGAAGTGCTTCATCTACTCCATGGGTATCTCCACTTGGGTGCTTACCCCTGTTGATGAGCCTGTCAAGCTGGCTGTTATCACCGCCAACCTTGAGCTGGTCGCTGCTGGCATTGCCACCTACCAGAACCTGGGCATCTTTACCGAGACCTTCATGTTCTGCACCTATCTGTGGATCGGCGGTGTCGGCTGCACGCTGTCCCTCTGCCTGTTGATGATGTTCATCTGCAAATCCAGCGAGCTGAAGGCCCTTGGCCGTGCCTGCGTCGTGCCCGGCATCTTCAACATCAACGAGCCCATCATCTTCGGTGCCATCGCCTGGAACCCCCTGCTGATGCTGCCTATGTGGCTTCAGGGCATCATCCTTCCCATCGTGACCTACATCTTCACGAAGGTCATCCCGTTTGCCCCCATCCCGCGCATCCAGTTCGACCTGTGGTACTGCCCGTACCCCATCAGCACCTTTATCGCTACGCAGGGCAGCATCACCGGCGTGATCTTCGCCATCCTGACCTTTGTTCTCTCTGCCGTCATCTGGTTCCCGTTCGTGAAGGCCTATGACGACCAGAAGGTCAAGGAAGAGACTGCCGCCATCAAGGCCTGATAGCCGCAAAACGCTTACAGGTGCCGCTTGATCTGTAAGTTGAAATTATGAAAAAGTACCGTCCGGCCGGCTCTACTCGACCGGGCGGTATTTTCATCAGAGCACAGTCAATAAGTCATACGATTTAACCACTACGAATACAAAGGAGCATTTTTATGAAAGATGAAAAGAGCCCGATGACGGGTATGACCCAAGAAGAAAAAGACGAATATGTTATGGGCAAGGCCATGGATATCATCATGAGCTCCGGTGATGCCCGCCTGCACGCCAGCAAGGCTATGGATCACATTGCCAAGGGTGAGCTGGACGAGGCCAAGGCTGAGCTGAAAGAGGCTGACAAGCTGCAGGCCGAGGCCCACAATGTTCAGACCGAGATGATTCAGGGCGACATTCGCGGTGGTGATGAGAAGATGGGCTACTATGTCCTGTTTGCCCACGCACAGGATACCCTTATGACGATTCAGGTCGAGATCAACATGACCAAGAGTATGCTGAAGATTGCCAAAAACTATGAAAAGCGTCTTGCTGACCTTGAGGCCAAGGTGCAGGGCTGATTTCTGACAAGGAGAATCCAAAATGGAAAAGATGAGCAAATACAACGGTATGCCGAAAGACTTCCTCTGGGGCGGTGCACTGGCCGCCAACCAGATGGAGGGTGCATGGAAAGAGGGAGGCAAGGGCTGGTGCTTGGCGGACATCAACCGCAGCCAGTATGACATCCCGCCGGAAGAGCGCTATAACATGGAGATCGACACCGCATACATCAAGCGCGCTATGGACGAGGACGAAAAGTTCTACCCCAAACGCCGCGGCATCGACTTCTACCATACCTACAAGGAGGACATCAAGCTGCTGGCAGGCACCGGCATGAACAGCCTGCGCACCTCCATCAACTGGGCCCGCATCTTCCCCAATGGAGATGATGCCACGCCCAATGAGGAAGGCCTGAAGTTCTACGATGACCTCATCGACACGATCATTGCCAACGGCATGGAGCCGCTGATCACGGTCAGCCACTATGAGATGCCGCTGAATCTGACCTTGAAATACAACGGCTGGGCCAGCCGCGAGCTCGTTGACTTCTTTGTGAAGTATTGCGAGGTGCTGTTTAAGCGCTACAAGGGCAAGGTCCACAAGTGGATCCTTGTCAACCAGATCAACCTCATCGTCCACGAGAGCTTCAACCATCTGGGCATTGCCAGCGACAAGGTCGACAACCTGCTGGAGGCCAAGTATCAGGGCGTCCACAATGAGATGGTCGCCTGCGCCAAGGCCACCAAGATTGCCCATGAGATCGACCCTGCCAACGAGATCGGCATGATGTTCTGCTCCAACCTGACCTATCCCATCAGCCATCGCCCCGAGGATGTGTACTGGAATATGCGCCACAACCAGATGGAATATCTGTACGGCGACATCATGGTCCGCGGCTATTACCCCGGTTACGCCCTGCGCTATTACGATGAGCACAACATTCATATCAACTTCTACCCCGGCGACGAGGAGGCTCTGAAAGAGGGCACGGTCGATTTTGTATCGCTGAGCTACTACTACAGCCGCCTGTCCGGCGAGGAGCCGTACCTGCACACCGAGTTGGGTCAGGTGCCGAACCCCGATATTCCGGCCAGCGACTGGGGCTGGAGCATTGACCCCCTCGGCCTGCGCATTGCGCTGAACGAGTACTGGGACCGCTACCAGAAACCCCTCTACATCACCGAGAACGGCTTTGGTGCCTACGATAAGGTCGAGGCCGATGGCTCTATTCATGACCCGTATCGCATTGATTATCTGCGCAAGCATGTTGAGCAGGTTGTCGAGTCGGTCAAGGACGGCGTTGATGTGCGCGGTTACTATCCGTGGGGCCCCATCGACATCATCTCCTGCTCCTCCAGCGAGATCGAGAAGCGTTATGGATTCATCTATGTCGACTATGACAACCAGTTCAACGGCACCGGCAAGCGCAGCCTGAAGGACAGCTACTACTGGTACAAGAAGGTTACCGCCTCTAACGGCGAGGACCTTGGGTAAGGAAACTTTTTGACAAAAGCAAAATATCCGATTACAATGGAGTACGGACTGTGAAACAAAATGAAACAGCAGCAGTGCTGATGGTGCTGATGGCAGCAGCCTGCTGGGGCGCAAACGGCATCTTTATCAATATCCTGACGGCCTACGGCGTCAACGGCACCCAAATGACCCTCGTGCGTATGGCTTCGATGGCCATTCTGACAGGCATCTGGCTTGCAGCAAAAACTCCCGCCGCGCTGAAAATCGACCTGCGGGATCTTGTATGGTTTGCCCTGGCAGGCGCACTGGGGCTGTTTATGTTCGGCCTGTTCTACACCTACTCCATCCAGCTTGTGGGTATGGGCACGGCTGCCGTGCTCATCTACCTTATGCCGTCCCTTGTCATGCTGTTCAGCGTCGTGTTCCTGCATGAAAAGTTCACCCCCGGCAAGGGGCTGTGCCTTGTGCTCAGCCTGCTGGGCTGTGCGTTAGTCAGCGGCGTGGCAGGCGGCGTAACGCTGGATGCGGGCGGTGTGGCCTACGGCCTTGGTGCCGCGCTGTGCTACACACTGCAGAATATTCTGCTGGCTACCAAGCTGAAAAAGTACAGCCCGATGACAAATTTGTTTTACATGTTCCTCTTCAGTGCAGTGGCAAGCCTTGTGTTTACCGCCGCCGCAGGTGAGCTGCCGGGGGTTGCCTATATCCTGACAACGCCCGGTGCGCTGGCCGCCAACCTTGGGTTGGGGCTGGTGTGCTCTTTGGCGGCGCAGTGGCTGTACACTGCCGCGCTGAAAACTATCCCCGCCAGTCGTGCGTCCATTGCCGCCACCTTTGAGCCTGTGGCCGCCGCGCTGTTCGGGCTGGTATTGTTCGGGCAGAAGATGGATGGATTCGGCGTAGCCGGCATTGTGTGCGAGATTGCCGCGTTGGTGCTCTTGCAGCTTCCGGCCCCCGCAAAACGGAAAGGATAAGCAAATGGCAAAGAAACAGACCCCCACGGCACAGGATTACCACAAGAGTGAGACCTACAAGAACGCTGATGCCGAGACCCGCCGCAATCTGTACCGTTATAAAACCGAGCTGAACATCACAGACGAGCAGATGAACTGGCTGCTGGCCTTGGAGGATGTGCGCCTGACACCGAAGGAGCAGCGCCGCAAGGGCAATGCCACCGCAGAAATGATGGTGATCGGCGCAATGGTCACATTTTTGCTGGCTGCCAATGTAGGGCAGCGAGTGTTTATGCTGATTGCCAGCGTATTCTTCATCTTTGCCGCAGGGCTGTACCTGTCCGGTGCCTTGAACCCCTACAGCATTGCTGTCCGAAAAATCAAAAAGCAACTGAAAGTTTACCCGAAGGTTCCGTCCTTTAAAGAGTGGAGCAAACCAGCCGACAAGGACGACAACAAATAAGCCATTCCCTTGCTGAGTTACACAGCATTCCTCATATTACACAAAGCCCCTGCCGCAGCACTGTGGCAGGGGCTTTGTGCTGCGTGTCGAAAAACCTCCCTCTGCGAGGGAGGTGCCCCGAAGGGGCGGAGGGAGAGAACCTTGCCATAGCCCGAAATATTTCGGACAGCCGTACAGTTCTCTCCCCCACCGCCTGCGGGCGGAGCCCCCTCGCAGAGGGGGCCAAGGGGTGAGCACACCTTTTTCGACAGTCTGTTAAATTTATACCATGTGTATTCCCATTCGGAAACAATGCACAAATCCAGCCTTGCAAGGTTGTGAAGTCTGCGAATAGACGAAAGGCCGGGGCTGTTCTATAGTATAGTTACAGAAAGAAAACAGCCGAAGCTAAAAAGCCAAAAGTTCCCAGGGAGCGGATTTCTCAACAGAGAAACAGAAAGGCTGATCGGCAGGATTTCGCAAGGAAGGAGGCTCAAGTCCAATGGCAAACTTCAAGGATCCTATTCATCACCGGCGGGCGTGGGCCTGCTGACAGAATAAGACCGCATCCAAAAGCCGCAGAGCATTCTCTGTAAAAGATCAATAAAAATGTGATGTACGGTATCTTACAAAATTGTTAGCAGACACACGGGCCCGTCAAAACAGACCCCCGCGTGAATATAGATTAGGCTGAAAGAAGGCTGGCAGCGATGACTACCACCACTCCACCCAACAGATCCTATCTGAACTTCACCTGATCATCAAGGAGAAACTCCCATGTACCAGAGTTAAGAGGGCAACACCTCTGCATCAGACCCGAAACAAAATAAAACAGGGATGATTCCTATGACCAAACGGAAACAGACCGAAAAATAAGGCAAAGGGTTATGAGGCTATGACTCCAATCATCTGATACCACCGGGGCGGACGCAAGGTTCCGCCCCGATTTTGTTATGTCTGCCGGCAAAAAGCAGAGGGCCGGGCGGCTGTCCCCTGCTTTTACGAAAGGAAAGGAGCAACACAATGGAGCAGCTCTTGCGCCAACGCGCAGAATCGATTTGGACAGCGGCCATCCGGTCCGTTTTGCCGGATGAGGCGGTGCGCCGCGCTTTGGAGGATTTTGACCCGCAAGGGCGTGTATTTCTCGTGGCGGCGGGCAAGGCCGCGTGGCAGATGGCCCACGCGGCGCTGGCCGTGCTGGGCTGTGTGGACGGCGGGATCGTCATCACAAAATACGGCCATGTCAGGGGGCCGCTGCCCGGCGTGACCTGCTGCGAGGCAGGGCATCCGGTGCCGGACGACAACAGCTTTGCGGCCACCCAGCGGGCGCTGGCGCTTGTCAGCGGTCTGCGGGCGGACGACACCGTGCTGTTTCTGCTCTCCGGCGGCGGCAGCGCGCTGTTTGAAAAACCGCTGCTGCCCGCTGAGGAGCTGCAGGCCATCACACAGGCGCTTTTGGCCTGCGGTGCGGATATTGTTGAGATCAACACGATCCGCAAGCGGCTGTCTGCCGTCAAGGGCGGGCGGTTCGCGCTGGCCTGTGCGCCCGCCGCGGTGTACAGCGTGGTGCTCAGCGATATTCTCGGCGACCCGCTCGATATGATCGCCAGCGGCCCGGCCTGTCCAGACAGCTCGACCTGCGCGCAGGCTGCTGCCATTGCGGAAAAATACCGGCTGGCGCTCTCCCCTGCTGCCGCGGCCCTGCTGCGGCAGGAAACGCCCAAAACGCTGCCCAACGTGACCACAAAAATCACCGGCAGCGTGCGGGAGCTGTGCCGTGCCGCTGCGGACGCCTGCCGCGCCGAAGGGTACGAGCCGGTTTTGCTGACAGACTGCCTTTGCTGTGAGGCCCGGGAGGCCGGCAGTTTTCTGGGAAGCATTGCCCGCACCCACGCAGGGCAGGGCCGCAAGCGGGCCTTTATCGCGGGCGGCGAGACCGTTGTGCATCTGACCGGCCATGGGCTGGGCGGGCGCAATCAGGAGCTTGCCTTAGCCGCAGCCCCGGCACTGGCCGGGCTGCGCGGATGCTGTGTTTTCTCGGTGGGCAGCGACGGCACCGACGGTCCCACCGATGCCGCGGGCGGCTACGCGGACGGCGAAGCCTTAGCCGCCCTCACTGCGGCGGGCCTGGACGTGTCCCATGCGCTGGCCGACAACGACGCTTACCATGCCTTACAGGCCGTTGGCGGTCTGATCATGACCGGCCCCACCGGCACAAACGTCAACGACGTGGCAGTTGTGCTGACGGAATGACAAAAAGCAGACCTCTGCCGCATCCTTCCTGTGCGGGTCTCCTTTGGCAGGGCGCTGTTGATCAAACCTCGAGCCTTGTCTTGCAGAAGGCAAAGAACCGCGCGGCTCCCTCCGGGTGCAGGCTGCCGCGCTTGCGGCAGAGGTAGGCTGTGCGGCCCGGGTCCGGGTCGGTCAGGGGGATGACCCGCACGTTCAGGCACTGCAAAACCGGGTGATCCGGCACGATAGCGATGCCGAAGCCTGCCGCGGCCATACCGGCCACGACGGTATCCTCCTCGGTCTCATAGGCGATCTGCGGCCTGGCGTTGATTTTTTGGAACAGCTCATCAATGGGGCGGCGCAATCCGCCGCGCCGGGAAAAGTACACATACGGATAGGGCAGCGTCTCCCGCAGGGTGACGCTGCTTTTTTGTGCCAACGGGTGGTCGGGCGGCGCAACGATGACAAACGGCGAGCGGCGGAACTCTACGCTTTCAAACAAAGCCTCGTCGCCGGGATGGTTGACAAACGCCATGTCGAGCCGCTCCTCGGCCACAGCCCTGAGCAGGTCGGCGGTGAAGCTGCTCTCGGTGTGCAGCTCAAAGCGGGTGTGCTCGTTGCCGGGCTGGGCCAAAAACTGCTGCATCAGCTCGGGCACCATCTGGGCCGCCAGCTTGCGGATGCCGCCCAGCAGCACCAGCCCGCCGCCGCAGCCAAGCTCCTGCAGATCGCGCGTCTCGGCGTCAAGAATTTGCAGCGACTGGGTCACGGACTGCAAAAAGCGCCTGCCGTACCGGGTCAGCCGCACACCGCGGCCCTGCTTTTCAAACAGCGGCACGCCCAGCTCGTTTTCCAGCTGGGTGACGGCGTAGTTCAAATTCGGCTGGCTGACGTGCAGCGCCTCGGCGGCGCGGCCGTAGTGCTCATAGTAAGCGATAGCCTGAAAGTAGCGGAGATGGTCGAGGTTCATAGGTTGCACGGGCCTTTCCTGGGGGATGGGGTGGTGGCGGGAAGGTGGCAGAGCCCCTCAGGCCTTGCTGGCGCTCGGCCAGCTCCCCACTGCGTGGGGCGCCTTTTTGCGCGGGCTTCGCCCGCGTGAAAGCCTCC